>Ga0209367_1008846_pt1 | contig 13733 bp, 9 predicted proteins | sample WorMetLIZISLAND2_FD_187412 | JGI IMG/M metagenome (GOLD analysis project Ga0209367, IMG submission 187412) | Marine gutless worms symbiont microbial communities from Max Planck institute for Marine Microbiology, Germany - Olavius geniculatus... ... | reverse complement strand
GGCCTGGCCCGACGGCTACGAAGCCCTCAAGGGAGGGGCCCTCGGGCACGTGCACATGAAAGACGTCAAGGTCGACATCCCGGAGGCTTCGGTCTGGATGTGCCCCATGGGAACCGGCCACATGGCACCGCACTTTGAATCCCTGGCCAAAGCCTTTAAAGATGACGGTTATGACGGGGTTGTCTCCCTCGAAAGCGTCTTCCGCCCGGACGGCGGTACCTTCGAGGATGGATTTAAAACCTCCGTCGAAGAATTTAAGAGAATCTTCGGGTAGGCCCCTGCGACAACCTAAACCTCCTGTCTGATCCAAGAGGTATGCTACTCTAAGGGGGGACTCGGACGACTGCTGTCGTCGCCGTCCCCCCCTTTGGCAAAAGGGGTGATTCATAACCCGGTGCAAGCGCTACTTGCTTTCGATGCCCACTATAAAAAGCAGGCAGCAGGTCAGCCAAGCAGCAGTATGTGCATCCACCGCAATGTGATCGCCTGTAGTAAACCTATCCTGCGAATCATGCCTGCCCTACCCTACCGTGACGGCGACCCCTTGGACTTGCTAGATCTTCAACGTATCTAATCGGCTATGCGATAGCGGACAATGCGGTTGTTGTAGGTGTCTGAAATCCATACGTCCCTGCCGCGCACGTCCACTCCTTCGGGCCTGTCCAGCTGTCCTGGATGTTTGCCGGCTTTGCCGGTGCCGATAACCCCCAGCAATTCATAATCGGATCCAAGCACCTTTACCATGTGAGCGTATTTGTCCGCGATCCAAAGGCGACCGACAGCGTCATAGAAGGCATAGCGCGGGCCGTTGAAATTATACGGGGGGCCGGCTAGAATTTTCACGGTCTGCAGACCGGGTGTCAGGATCAGCAGGCGGTCGTTGTTCGAATCGACAACAAGTACATGGCCGGCAGGATCAATCTCCACGTCGTGGGGGCTGGACAGCCCTTTGATGGCGGCCGCCTCGACACCGTTTTCTATGGCTACGAGATTATCGGAATATGCACCGCTCACGTAGACGCGTCCCCCCGGAACAACTGCGACGCCCTCGGGCCGCCTGAAACTGCCTTTAATAACACCTACGTTCTCCCCCCGGGCGCCGTTCAGCCGGAATACCACTACCCGGTCATTGCCGGTGTCGGCCACCAGCAGGCGGCCCTTGTGATCAAAGGCCACGTCATGGGGTGCCGAAAGCTCCGCTGCGCCGAAAGTGCCGAGCACTTCCAGGCTATCCGGGTCCAGCACCGCAATTCGGTCGTTGCCGTTGTCAGCCACGTAAAGAAGGCGTAAATCCGGCGACAAAACCAGATCGTGGGGCAGATTCAATGATGGCTCTCCGGCCGCAACGAACTCGAACTGCAACGCCTGGGCCCGGGTCGTCAGCGCTAGGATTAGGATGGCAAGAAAAGATATTAACAGTTTTTGTTTCATTCTTGTATCCCTCTTATATGAAGCTTTAATTAAATATCTCGCAGAGCCCGCTGAGCGCACATAGCTTTTTTTATTTTTCTCTGAGAACTCTGCGGACTCTGTGAGAGATAAATTGACTTAAGCTTCTTTTACAATCAGACTGCCTGCTGTTCTCCGAAGCCTGCGCTAATACTCCGCGCCGTATTCGGCGGCCAGACGCAGCCATTGTTGTGGTGTGATACGCGCCACAAACGTCCAAATGCCTTTGCCGGCAGGGCGAAACACAACCGCTTCGGCCTCCTGCGGATACACATCAGTTGCCGCTACCAGCACGTTGCCGTGGGCCACCAGCACGGTGTTGGCAGCTGCCCTGGGAAGGGTGGCAAGGCGCCGCCGGGTGTGCTCGACAATCGTGGACTTGCCCCCGAAGTACTGCGCGACGCGCAGGTTCATAATGTCCGTGGTCGTTTCGACGGGTCCAAGATTCATGCGGCGGGCCGTCTCCACCGTGCGGCAATAGGGACTTGCCAGCACCTGCCCGATCGGAATCTTGAGGGCACGCATGGCTGCACCGACGCTGCGGGCGGTTTGCCGGCCGGCGTCGGAGAGCTGGCGCATCTTGCTCGGATCGCAGTCGGTCCAATCACCGCGGGAGAGTACCTGGTCGTTTTGCGACCAATCGGTGGCCGCATGCCGGAAATAGATGTTGTATCCGCCCTGGCGCAGGGTCTCAACCAGCATCTGCCCTTCGAGTCCGGCGCCTTGTTGGGCAGCGGCCGGATCGGACAGGAAGGCGGTGCTTATCAGAATCACCATTGCGAATGCGGCCCGGCCCGGCTCGCCTTTGACAACCGGTCGCGGTCGCCGAGCCATCTTTGCAAACCACGATCGGATTATAGCGGCCGGTAAATATGCACGGAGTTCGCGCAGGGCCGATCTCAGGTTGAATTTTATAGTTTCTCTCATCTGTACACCCCAAGAGATAATGTGCTGGTAGAATCGCCGATGGTGATACCGCGTTCGGGCAACCCTAAAGGCAGGATCCATGGTTAGCCGGTCAGTCAACAACGGATCAGTTGAACCGGAAAAGTATTCACCTTAATGATTTGAACATATTCATCGATTTTACAAATTGCCAAGTGCCTTATCGGTAACTACGGTAGACAGGGCGGCACTATTTTCAGCATGCAAACCCCCGCTTGCGACTCTGAAAATTCAGGTTGTTTTTAATCGACAATTTTGTTAAAAAAAACCTGCCTATAGGAATAGAAAAGAACAAAATTTGAATTAAACCTTTGAAAAGGTGGAGGTTTGATGAATCCGTAAAACCCTGTTCCCGGTTCCTGGATACGGGGTTTTTTATATGGACCAAGCACTGGATCTACGATCTTGTTTCCCCATATTGAAATCAATTCCAATGATCGGTTGGGCTAATACAGTCCCTCTTGACGTATGGAGGCATTTATGGAAACAGACGTTGCCGGCGTTATTCTCAGAAAGATCGCCCTCCAGATGACGTCCAGTCTTGATCTCGGCGAAGTTCTCGCCACCATATCGCAGGGCCTTGTCGATGAGCTGGGAGCGGCTTTTGCTCGAATCTGGCTGATTGGTCCTGGTGATTTGTGCGATGAATGCTTCAAAGCACAATCCTGCCCAAGCCACAAGAATTGTCTGCACCTGAAAGCCAGCGCCGGAATTTATTCCAATCTGAGCGGCGAGTTCCGACGGGTACCGATCGGTGAGGCACCAATCGGGCGTATTGCCGTCGATAAAAAGCTGCTCTTCTCCGAAGATCTTGAAAATGATAAGCGATTTACGAATAAGGTGTGGATCAAGAAGCATAACTTTTGCTGCTTCGCAGGATATCCACTGATTTTTCGGGACGAATTGCTGGGTGCTACCGCGATTTATGCTCAAAAGAAAATGTCATATGGTGGGGTTGAGCAAATGGAGGCATTTGCCAATCAGGCGTCCATTGCTATAAAAAACGCGCAGCTCTTTGGCGAGGTAGAAAGCTTAAAAAATAAATTAGAGGCCGAGTGCGACTATCTTCGGGAAGAGATCAAAATTGAATACAATCATGATGAGATTATCGGCCGGAGTGCGCCGCTCAAATATGTTCTCTACAAAATTGGGCAGATAGCCGCCACAGACACAACCGTTCTCATTCTCGGTGAAACCGGCACGGGCAAAGAGTTGATTGCCCGCGCCATTCACAACCAGAGTTCCCGCCGGAATCGTCCGCTGATTAAAGTAAATTGTGCGGCCCTGCCGCCGAATCTGATCGAAAGTGAGCTATTCGGTTATGAGAAAGGCGCATTCACCGGAGCCCAGCGCAGACAGATGGGGCGTTTTGAACTTGCAGATGGCGCCACTATTTTTTTGGATGAAATCGGCGAACTGCCCCTGGAACTGCAATCCAGACTGCTCCGGGTGCTTCAGGACGGGGAGTACGAGCGTTTGGGAAATCCTCGAACTCGCAAGGTAGATGTGAGAGTAATTGCTGCCACCAACCGGGATCTGGAAGACGAAGTTCGCAAAGGCGATTTTCGCAAAGATCTCTGGTTTCGCCTATACGTTTTCCCCATAACGATTCAGCCACTCAGGGAACGGGCCGAGGACATCCCTTTGCTGGCCGAGTTTTTTGTCAGTAAATTAGGTAAAAAATTAGCAAAGCAAATTAATAAAATCCCCAATAATGTTATAAAAAAGCTGGAAAAATACCCCTGGCCGGGCAATGTGCGGGAGCTGGAAAATGTTATTGAACGGGCAGTTATCAATACCTCCGGGTCTGAACTGGAACTGGCCGAAAACCTGATGACGCCTCTGGCGCAGGATCTGGTGGCAAACCGGATAAAAGGGCTCGAAGAAGTCGAACGTGAATACATTGTCCGTGTTCTTGAAGAATGCAGTTGGAAAATTGAAGGAGTTGACGGTGCAGCCAGAGCCCTGAACCTGAATCCCAGCACCCTTCGCGGCCGGATGCGCAAGTTGAGTATTCAAAAACCGTAGAAGTAAATTTGGCAAACGAAATATATATGAAAAATGCAATCGTCCTACCAAATCCGGGCCGTCATATTTGACAGATCTGTCATATAAGACGGCTTTTGCAGCAAATCTAGCATCTCAAACCCGACTTCCAATCTCTCCGAATCTGCATTAACTCAATGGTTTATATCAATTCAATTTAAACCGCCATGATTTGGTATAAATCTTGATGTACACAAGATTGATCCGCTGGGGGTGAAAGTAATGCGCGTCGTACTCAGCCCAATGAGTAAGGAGCAGGAGATGATCCTTGGCACCATGAAATTCGCAGTCCTTCCCGCCAAGCACAGTGAGTTTTTACAAACCGTACAGGCATTGGCCCAATCGATCCGACAAAAAAAAGGCTGCTTTCAGTGCTTTGCCTGCCGGGATGTTGAAAATGAAAACATATTCCACATGATTCAATGGTGGGAGACCCAAGAGAGTCTACACGCAAATTTGCAGTCCGACCTGTTTGAAGTACTGCTCGGAACCAAGAATTTTATGACTGATCCCTGGGAGATATATTTCAACCTAGTTTCTTCCACAATCGGTGCTGAAACTGTGAAAAACGCGCGGAAAGGCAGGCTAATCCCAGATTGGGATAGTCGCCCTGTCTATTGATGCAGGAATTGAATCTGAAGGTATTGGAAGAAAAGGAGAAACCATCATGAAACAGAAAGGTGCAAGCATCATTGGAGTATTCATGTCGATATTGTTAATCATAGGCGCCCAGCCGGCAATGGGCAAGCCCATCATCAATGAAGCTCTCGTGCTCTACGATGGCTTCGGCCGGCCCGAAACGGTTCGCATCGAGGGGCAGGATTTCGGCACGGAACCGGTGATCGAAATCGGCAACTATGCAACGCCGCTGGCCATTGCAGCAACCGAGTGTTCAACTGATCCGCCTGCGGCGCCCGTCCAGTGCCTGGAAGCGTATCTGCCGGATGACATCGGATCCGGCGATTACCAACTTTCGATCACGAATCCTTCGGAATTCCTCAGTTGCGACGACGGCAAACCAAGCGTGCTGCTGTTTGAATACACGGGGGCGGAGTGCGCAGAGAGCACCAATCCGCAGGACGGCAAGGCCGATTGTAGCGACCTGGATTTTATAGATCTGAACGCACCCGTAGAAATCGTACTCACCAAGCACGAATCCAAGATCAGGGTGGCACCGAGCACCGAGACAATCTATACAGGTGACACGGTGATGTTTGCGGCAATGGACAAGAAGCTGAAAAGCTCATTGGAGTACGAAGTTCGCCAGGCAGGACGAACTCTGCAGTCGGGGGAAATTCACACCTCGTGCTCCAAGCCGCTGACCGTAGGGGATCAGTTCGGCAGCCTGCTGCTGACGGAGTATTTTCCGGAAGGCTATGATCCGAATGAGATCGTCGGTATGTATGACCTTACAATTGCCGCTGTACCTGAAGAAGTCGATCCTGTTTTCGCTGCCAGTGCGGCCAGTGATATTTCTGCAAATGATATTGCCGGCTGGGACATGGCCTATGACTGGGGAAATCATGCTGCCGCCGGGTATTTGACGAGCTATGCCGAAACCGACCCTGTCTTTGAAGCCAATGCCGCCGCACTGGAAGAGTCGGCTGAGATCGATGCCGATATCGCGACTCATACGATCGTAGCCGATGCCCATCACACCAAGACCGCAAGTTTTAGCGAACTCACTGATGCCGCCACCGACGCACAGATCCCTGATGACATCACCATCGATCGCGCAACGACTGCCGGGGATGCCGATACCGTGGACGGCGCTCATGCAGCCGCCCTCGAGGAGTCGGCCGAGATCGATGCCGATATCGCGACCCATACGGGCGTAGCCGATGCCCATCACACCAAGACCGCAAGTTTTAGCGAACTCACTGATGCCGCCACCGACGCACAGATCCCTGATAACATCACCATCGATCGCGCAACGACTGCCGGGGATGCTGATACCGTGGACGGCGCTCATGCCGCCGCCCTCGAGGAGTCGGCCGAAATCGATGCCGATATTACGGCACATGCAGGCGTAGCCGATGCCCATCATACCAAGACCACAAGCTTTGGCGAGCTCACCGATGCGGCCTCCAACGCCCAGATTCCCGATGACATTACAATCGATCGCGCCGCCACGGCAGGAGATGCAGACACCGTGGACGGCGCCCATGCCGCCGCCCTCGAGGAGTCGGCCGAAATCGATGCCGATATCGCCGCCCATGCAGGCGTATCCGATGCCCATCACACCAAGACCGCAAGCTTTAGCGAGCTTACCGATGCCGCCACTGACGCCCAAATCCCCGACGATATTACCATCGATCGCGCGGCGACGGCCGGAGATGCCGACACTGTGGACGGCGCCCATGCGGCTTCTCTCGAGGAGTCGGCCGAAATCGATGCCGATATTGTGGCCCATGCGGGCGTGGCCGATGCCCATCATGCCAAGACCGTAAGCTTTAGCGAGCTCAGCGATACGGCCTCCGACGCCCAGATTCCCGATGACATTACCATCGATCGAGCGGCGACGGCCGGGGATGCAGACACCGTGGACGGCGCCCATGCGGCCGCACTCGAGGAATCGGCCGAAATCGATGCCGATATTGTGGCCCATGCAGGCGTGGCCGATGCCCATCATGCCAAGACCGTAAGCTTTAGCGAGCTCAGCGATACGGCCTCCGACGCCCAGATACCCGACGACATCACCATCGATCGTGCAGCGACCGCCGGGGATGCCGACACCGTGGATGGCGCCCATGCCGCCACGCTCGAAGAGTCGGCCGAAATTGATGCCGATATAGCAGCGCATTCCGGAGTAACCGACGCCCATCACGCCAAAACCACAAGCTTTGGTGAACTCACCGATGCGGCCACCGACGCACAGATACCTGACAACATTACCATCGATCGCGCGGCCACGGCCGGTAATGCCGACACTGTCGATGGGATCCATGCTGCCGCTCTCGAGGAGTCGGCGGAAATCGATGCGGATATCGCAGCTCATACAGGCTTAGCCAATGCCCATCATACGAAGACCACGACCTTTGCTGAACTCACCGATAGAGCCACTGATGAGCAGATCCCTGATGATATTACGATCCAAGAAATTGATCCCCAGGTAGGTTCAAACACTACTAATCAAATACCTAGATGGGATGGAAATGCGCTGGTGGACGGCACAATTTATGATAACGGCAATGTCGGCATCCGGACAACGAGCCCAGGGCATAAGCTTCATGTGGCCGGTGGGCTTAACAAAGGAAATATCCGTCTCGACAACCAAGGGGCAATCATATGGGGTAATGGTCATGGAAGCTTTATTGATGGAGTTTTGAAAATGAACTCCGACCTCAGCTTCCAAATTAGAGGCAACGGAATACGTTTTAAAAACGGAGGAAACAATGAAGTTGTCCGAATAACCAACACTGGCAGCATTGGCATCGGCACAACGAATCCCTCTGAAAAGCTGGAAGTAACCGGTACGGTCAAGGCGACAGCATTCGAGGGAGACGGCTCTGCTCTTACGGGGATACTCATAACCGAAGCAGATCCAACGGTTCCTGCTTCGGTGAAGGACGGGATTGACTGGGTTGAAGTTTCCAATCGCCCTGCCGGGCTGGATGACGGAGACGATGTTGGCATCACCTCAGAAACCGATCCAACGGTTCCGGCAAGTGTCAAAGATGGCATATCCTGGAGTGAAGTTGCCAATAAACCGGCCGGCTTTGCAGATGGGACGGATGACGGCATCACCAGCGAATCCGATCCGACAGTCCTGGCAAGCGTGAAGGACGGAGTCGACTGGTTTGAAATTACAAATCGACCCGCTGGCCTGGATGACGGCGATCAAGGTGGGGGAATCACCAGTGAAACCGATCCCCAGGTCGGCGCAATGAACCTGAATCGCGTACCCAGATGGAGCGGAGCCTCGCTGGTCAGCGGCACAATATATGATAACGGGTTCCTGGGTATCGGCACAACGAGTCCCGATGCAAGATTGTCGGTTAACGGCGACGTTATCGTCGGCTATGGGAGCAATTCCCAATTATTTGTTCGAGACTCCACGTTGGATTCAAAGGTTGTTTTGCGGACGAACGGCAACTCATATTTGAATGGCGGCAACGTCGGCATCGGAACGACAAGTCCCGACGAAAAGCTGTCAGTTGACGGCAACGTAATTGTCGGCTACGGAACCGATGCAGAATTATTTGTTCGAGACGCTACATTGGATTCAAAGGCTGTCCTCAGGGCGAATGGCAATTCCTATTTGAATGGCGGTAATGTCGGTATCGGAATCACAGACCCAGCTGCAAAACTTGATGTGTTTAGCCAGTCAGGTAATTCTTCGACACAATTTGGTGTTGCTCGATTTAATGCAGAATCTACAGCAGATATGACTGACGGGTTTGGGGGTGGATTTCAGTTTTTGCTTTCTGATAATGGCACGGCACCTGTTATGGGAGCGGCCATGAACTGGATCAGAGATGGGGCTGATGATCAAGCAGCTATTGCATTTTTCGGCGGGCCCACCGGAGGGAGAGAAACTTTAAGAATTTCAAATTCCGGCAACGTAGGTATCGGAACGACCAATCCCTCACATCAGCTTGTTGTTGAAGATTCCGGCAGGGTTGAATTTCAACTTAGAACTAGGGATTCAGCACCAGTTGGAATCGCGCTCTTTTCCAGTACCGGCAGCTCGGACATATATATTCCGACTGGGACTGACGAGTTGGTCCTGAATAATGATGGAGACCACTTGACAGTTACAAACAACGGTAGAGTCGGCATAGGCACAAGAAGTCCCTCATATACGCTGCACGTGACTGGCAGCGTGGCTGGAACCAGCTGGACCACTTTGTCGTCGCGAGAGTACAAAGAGAATATCCGTGAATTGAGAGAAGAAGAAGCCATAGCAGCACTAAGAAAACTCCAAACAAGCCGCTATAATTACCGACCTGATATGGGCGGTGAGGAGCATGTTGGCTTCATAGCCGAGGAAGTTCCGGACATAGTTGCAACAGACGACAGAAAAGGAGTAAAGGCTATTGACCTCATTGCGGTGCTCACTAAAGTTGTTCAGGTGCAGCAAAAGAAAATTGAGGAGCTTGAGGCCCGGTTCAACGCTAGACAATAATTCCGTTTTCCTTATGAAGCCCCAATTGTATGCTGCACGTCGCAGGTGGCATTGGCTTTAGTGAAAAGCATCACTGCATGAAAGCAATTGCGGCATCGGGAAAGCCTATTCCCGATGCCGCGATTGCCCACCTTGCCAATATTTTCTTGATCTCGGTTAGCAGAGTAGACTGTCGTTTTAGTGCTTTTCTATAGCAACACAGGCCGCCTCAAATATAAGAAAAGTGGCTAATACACACCCGTGTTAGCTCAATGGAGATCTGACCAGCTTCGCCGGACCATCTTTCAAAGCTGGGGGGCATTGCGTCCACTTTAAACCAACAACTTGACTATAATAACAGATGAATTTATTTTGGGCTAATCCCAGGTTGCATTATTAAAACTGACTCCCCCACTTGGAGATAAAGACCAATGTCAATTCTGAATGAAACGGCCCAGCTGGTAAAAAACAGATTGTCTTCCGAAATTGACACCATAACGATCCAACGGTTGACGATCGGTTTGTTTTTTACGGGCGTCAAATTGTCCAATGGCGCCGGCGGCATCAGCTACACCCCGGTAAAGGATATTCCCCAGGCGGTGTGCTGCCCGAGTTCAGCTGGCAGGATATTCGATCCTTTTAAGATAAAGGGAATGAGCGTCGCAGATGTGTTGGCGGGACTGACTTCAAGAGAGCCCCTCAAAGTGTCGGTTGCGATTGCGACCTTAAACGCCCTCAGTGCTTGCTGTTGGGAACACGGCAAAACGGAGCATTACCGGTTTCAGATGAATGCGGACGCGCTGGATGCCGTCAGGATGCCGGAAAAGAGTACGGTGGCGGTTATTGGCGCTTTTGTCCCAATTTTGAGAAAATTAAAGGGGCTGGAATGCAACTGGCGGGTTATCGAACAAGACCCGAAAACACTTAAAAGCGATGAAATGGATCACTTTATACCCGCCGACCGATCAGAAGAAACCGTCGCTGCGGCTGATGTATTGATTGTTACCGGGGTCACCCTCGTAAACCACACCCTTGAAGATATATTGAAAGTCGCCCGGCCGGATGCCGAAATTGCCGTTGTCGGGCCGACAGCCAGCATGCTTCCCGATGTCTTGTTCGAGCGTGGCGTTCGTGTGGTCGGGGGCGTCCGGGTCAAACAGCCGGATGACCTACTCGATGTTCTGGCCGCAGGGGGTTCCGGATACCACTTTTTCGACAATCTTGCACCGCGCATCGTCATCGAAAAACCATCCTGAACTCTTTAAATCGCCACAGGAATCGTCAAACAGTCATTACCCTCCGCAGCCTTTTTTGTAGAGGGGACGTTATATTTGGGGGGACGGTGTTGTTTTTGTGCGTTTTTGTCAATTGAAGCAGCCCTTAGGAGATGTCAATGATCTTGATTTCCAGGGTACGAATCTGATCGCCTCGCCTGACATCGAGCATAACCGATTGTCCGATCTCATAATTCTCCAGAACCCGGATGAATTCATCGATATTCTTGACTTCCTGATCACCGACCGCCACGATAATATCACCCAAAAGGCGATTGCGGTAGTCGATGCCCTCCAAGCCCACACGCTCGGCCTCGGATCCCGGCATGACACGATCGATCACAACCCCCAATTCACCCAAGCCGGCCGCCACCTCTTCATCCAGGACGATGATTCCGATCCCCGGTCTGGGAACCCGGCCATTGGTGATTAACTTCGGCACGATCCGGTTGACGACATCAACGGGTACGGCAAAGCCGATGCCGGCGGAACCCCCCGATTCGGAGATAATGGCGGTGTTCACCCCGATCAAGCGGCCGGCCGAATCAATCAGCGGCCCACCCGAATTGCCGGGGTTTATGGCGGCGTCGGTTTGAATGACACCCAAGACTTCGCGTCCGCCAGTCGTCGGAAGTCTTCTGTCCAGGGCGCTGATCACTCCTGTTGTCAGGGTGCGGGTCAGTCCGAAAGGATTGCCGATTGCAAAAACCGCCTGGCCGACTGCCAGACCACTGGATGTGCCCACCGGAATCGGCAGTATATCATCCGGTCTGTTTCTCAGGCGAACGACCGCCAGGTCGTGATCCGGCGATCCTCCTACAAAGGTGGCGGGGATGGCTTCACCCGAGTCAAGGCGCACCTGAATGCTTTGGGCACCCTGAAGGACATGAAAATTGGTTACGACATGACCGTAGCGGTCCCATAAAAATCCGGACCCGGCCCCCTGCTGAATCTCACGCCGGCCGAAAAACCCTGATTGGGCATTCTCGGTAAAAATATAGACAACCGACGGGGCGGCACTGTTAAAAATAGAGATAGTCGACTTTTCAAAGTCCGCTAGGTCACCACGCGGCAGAATTTCACGGGGTTGGCTGATGATGCGGCGCCCACGATCAGAAAAAGGATTGTAATAAAAAAAGCTAATTGCCAGTACAAGAGAAAGCAAAATAATGAAGACGATTCTGTTTTGGCTGCTCATCATATAGAATTCCTTTATCGGGCAGTGACCTTAATGAAACTTCTGATCAACAAACTAAGACCGAATCGGTCGACTGCAAGGAATCCATGAAGATCAAACCAATTTCGCCGAAAAATATGAAAATTTCTTCCTGATGATTTACAACCAAACGGTGGGGAAGGTTTTGCTGTGTGCTTTTGATGTCAAATATTGACCATTACAGTATTGGCATTCATCAACACCCAAGTATTTCTTTGACCGAGAGCGCCACACTGTCCTGCTGCTCTATGATTCCGGCAGTCTCCCGGGCTTTTAGCTGCATTTGCTTGTTGGTCAGGCATTCCCGGATTGCCGCCGCAAGTCTTGGGGCTGTCAGTTTAGAGCGCCAGACGGGCCTGGGGCCCAGTTGGGATTTGTAAATTTGATTGCCCCAATAATATTGGTCCAGGAGGTGGGGCACGATCACCTGGGGCACGCCGCTTACGGCGGTTGTCGCCGTTGTGCCGGCGCCGCCGTGGTGAATCACGGCGGCCATTTTCGGAAACAATTTCAAATGGGGGTATTTCCGGATAAAAAAGATATCTTTCGCATCCGAGAATTTCGAGGCCTCATCCCAAAACTTTGCAATCACCGCTCGCTGCCCGCAAGCGCGGGCCGCTGCCACGATAATGGCCGTGTTGCGGATCTGATCCCGCATGGGCATGCTGCCGAACCCGGCATAAATCGGCGGTGGGCCGCCATCCAAGAAGGCCTCCAGTTCCGGCGCTTTCTGATCCGGCTGATTCAAATGCATATAGCCGGTTTGGGTAAAGTCCTTCCGGTCCACGTCCGGTGGGACCGGGGCAATGGCGTCGTCCGAGGCGACGATCACTCGCCGGCCGAGGATATGGCGCCAGGCATCCCGGACCGAATCAAGGCCCAACTGCCGGCGACGACGGTTAATCAGCCGGGTGAGGTTGCAGCGGTCAAGCATCCCGGCGGCCCGCCAGGTCATGCGATTGTACCAGTTGGGAAATCCCTGGTGTTTGAAAGCCGGAAAGGGATGATGCCCTGAAGGCAGCATCTGGGGGGCGAAGGCGATAAAGCGGTAGGCGATTTTCATGGATTCGGCCAGGGATGCCAGAGCAAAGGTCAGGGATGAACCGATCAGCAGGTCGGCTCCGGCGATAATCTTGGGGAACAGATCGAATTGGTCATTGAGCTCTTTTCGTAAGAATTTAACAAAGTGTATTGCCGGACGAAATGTATGCGCGTTGTCCATGGTATCGATGAAGGCGGTCACATCGCTTCCAAGGGGATGAAACGGGCATCCCAGCCGCTTGGCCCAGGATGCCTTTTCCGGCGGCGCCGCCAGCAGAACATCATGCCCCTTTGACTGCAGGGCCAGGGTAAGGGCCAGCATCGGCTGAACATCACCCCGCGATCCAAATGTTGCCAGGACGATTTTCATAGGCAGTGTATGTTATACCGTTGATTCGAGAACCGATTATGTTCGAGTCTGATTTGGCCTTTTTACTTGAAGCGGTTTCAAAATCGCTTCCATAATTTAATCACGAATCGATACGAATGACCATGAATATTTGCACGGGGTCCGGCAGCCGTCTAACATCTATATGGCCTTCGGATGTCAAGGGAAAAACGTCTCCTATAGATCGGAAAATTAAAAATATTATGTAGATCTTCCGTCTTCGAGAAAGAGTTCTTGACAAATGACTCGTTGGTTCCGGCTTTCGTC
>Ga0209367_1008845_pt1 | contig 13737 bp, 10 predicted proteins | sample WorMetLIZISLAND2_FD_187412 | JGI IMG/M metagenome (GOLD analysis project Ga0209367, IMG submission 187412) | Marine gutless worms symbiont microbial communities from Max Planck institute for Marine Microbiology, Germany - Olavius geniculatus... ... | reverse complement strand
AAATCGAACACGCATTCTATGTATACTGATCTTGAAACGTGTTGCTGAAACAATATACCAACCTAGATATTTTAACTCATGAACAAACTGTACAGATGATCCACCTATTGAAATATAGCAGGTATGCGTACGCCGCATTTGCCCAATTCTTATAATCTGGGATTTATTTGCATTAAATTTCATATCCAGTCTACAAGCCTCTAGAAAGTTGGACGCACTAACTGACGGACGCACGGACACTCGGGTGATTTTATACTCTGGCAGACAATAATTTATTATTATTACTACTAACCGAATTTATTTTCACTGGCACATTATTCGATAAATTCCGTCACCAAAACGTGCAGTCGGCGATGGACCGTTGCGCTCTCTACTTTTTACAATCTTCAGCCGCTGTTCAGGCCTTCTGCGCAGTTAGCTGTGTCACTTTGTAAACGTCGCGTAAGCAACTGCTTTGTGGTCTTGGCTCTCATTTCCAGCCAGGAATCTGGGATCCGACTACACCAGGGATCTGGTGTAGTCGGCAAAACAATTCAACAGATGCAGGGAGAGCATTATGCCATTATGTTCTGCCGTGCCTTCGGGCTTGCGTCTGACATGTCGGAGCAGAACCAGCTTTCTGTCACTGATGACCACACTTATGCCTGGCCGACGTGACGTGACATTAAATACACTATACGCGCTACTAACTAGAATTAGCATGAATATTACAGTGTAGTCTTTAAGGCATAAGATTAGGATTAGGGTTGAGTTAGAGTTTGAGTTTGGGTTGGGGTTAGCGTTTTTAAATGATTTAAGTGACGATAATGAACACCAAAAATTAGCATGCAATATGGGTGGTAGATTCGGGATTCCTGCGAGCAAGCAAAACAACTTGGCGACTGCACCCTGATAACCAGGTTGCTTGCTAAGCTTGGAGTGCTATTTGGCTGACTGGCGGATCAGTGATACCGTAGTTGCTACGGTTGAAGTTGTCAGTTGCTCGGCGGCGGTACGACGAGCACCCGCAGCACACGTATTCAATACACCGTTATCAAGCCAGCTCTGCAAGAGTGCACGACGTGTGCTTTAAGTTTGCTTAAAGCAGTAGCGTCATTTCACTAAATCCTTGGGGGGTCCACTCTCTCTCCCTTCCTTTCCGCTCCCTCCCCTCCTTTTCCTCCTCCTTTCCTTTTCCCTTCTGCCTTCCCTTTTCCCCTCCCCTTCTTTCCCCTTTCCTGCCGTCCCTTCCCCTTAGAATTAGGCCCCTTGAAATCCAGCTAGAGGGTCTGGGGGAGCGCTGTAAGCTCCTTTCCTGTTCCCTTCCCCTTTCCCTGGTTGCCGTGGCAACGAAATTTGGGACGAAATTTGGGACAAAATGGGCTATAACTGAGTAAGAGATTTTTGCGAGACTTTTGCGGCTATAGGGAGGTTTTCGGGGATGGGCCATCGAATGCTGGCAATCGCATTTTTTCCCGACCGAACCCCGTTGCCATGGCAACGAAATTTGGAACAAAATGGGCTATAACTCGGCTTGCGTAAGAGATTTTTGCGAGATTTTTGCGCCTATAGGGGGTTTTCGGGGATGCGCCATCAAATGCTGCCAATCGCATTTTTCCCCGACCGACCCCCGTTGCCCTGGCAACGCAATTAAGGACAAAATGGGCTATAACTCGGCTTGCGTAAGAGAAATATAATGTGGCCCGGCCAACACTACTAAACGCTATACTAAACATGCTTAACTGCTCATTTGTTGCAGTAATTAGACCTACTCTATTTTACAGAGGCATTGGTCAGACTCCGTGTTCGTATGAACATTATCTTGTATTGTCATGTGCTTTCATTGTCTACGCTTCACACCCATACATTGCCACAGACCAAACCAAGGTTTGCATAAGCCTGCTTTTCAACTGTGTGTTCAAGGAGCGATCCTTCCATAGGCTAGTTAATGATTTGGCAGCTGCTTTAGCCATACCTAGGTGCGCCGTGATTTCTACTCTACAATCGCATGTGTCTGTGATGGTGCTGCCCAAATAGCGGAATGACTGGACTTGCTCTAAGGGTAAGTTGTTGCATGTTACTTGAACTACAGTTGCATCTTTGGAGGCCACCAATACTTTGGTTTTCTTTGCATTAATTTCCAGCCCATACTCATGCGATACAGTACTCAACTTGTCAATCAGTGTCTGCAGACCTTCTTGCGAAGTTGCAATGAGTACTATGTCGTCTGCATACCGTAAATTGTTGATCGTTCGGCCGCTCATCATAATACCAATCCAGCTAAATTCATCCACTGATGCCCTCATCACACATTCAGAATTATAGCAGTTGAATGACAAGACATCCCTGTCGAACCCCTTTACTAATTTCGAACCAGTCCGTAAGCCCTGACTCAATTCTCACTGCCGCTTGTTGATCCCGGTACAGACCCTGAAAAGTGTTGACCGTTGAGCTATCAAGGCCCATTCTTTCTAGTATTTTCCAGAGTTTATCGTGTATGACGGTGTCAAAGGTTTACTTGTAGTTCACAAATGTCATATACAAGGGAACAGATGCCTCTTTTGCCTTTTCCATTATCACTCTAAGGTTGAATATCTGATCTCTTGTCCCTACTTAATTTCCTAAAGCCCATCTGTACATTAGCTATCTGCTCATGTGCTGTTTTTAGCATTCGATTCAACAATATTTTCAAAAGAATCTTACTGGCATGGCTTATCAGTGCAATAGTTTGATGCTCTTCGCATTTCAGTGTTTCCGTAACTTTGGGTATAGTAACAAAAACCGATCTCTTCCAGTCTCGCAGCCCAAAATCGCCAAAAATCCATAAAAGCCCTTATTTTAGCGTTCAAGATTATTTAAAGTCACTGAATTCGGTGGCAATCAAGAGTTAGTGTACGACTTTTTATTAGTGGTTAATAGTAACTTATGGCCTATCTCGGACCGTTATTGAGATACAGCAATTATTGGCCAAAAATAGCCAATTTTTCCCACCGCTTTCTCATTTAGCGCCCTTGTTCGGGGTGACCCCTTTCGAATTTATGGAAAAGCTTTACGGTTCCTGACATTAGTCTTCCAGGCAGCCGACGGTAAAAATTTAGTAATCCTAGCTTGTGCCGTTTTTGACTAATCCACCCGTGTGACAGACAGACAGACAGACAGAATTGCGATGGTTAAGACGCGCTGAAAGCAGTAGCTGCTTTCGCGCGTAAAAAGCGTGAAATGTTGAAACGCGACAGCTATATCGTGGCAATGGGACAGATACCTAGTTCCACTAAACGTATTTTCTAGTTAATAAGATATGTTCGTGTACCGTGTATGCATGCTTTGCAGACCCAGAGCCAACTTGTGCAGTAGTGACAAGTCCTCCGATACGAGGAGAGAACGTGAACCTGTCGTGTAGCATGACCTACATTAACTACGGCGACAACGCGAGGCAGAACCCTGGCGCCGTCATGACGGCATCGATTGGCTGGGAGTCGGCGGCTGGCACTGTTCTCAGTACTACGACAACCGCCAACAGTAACAGTCGAGGAGTAAAGATCGGAGAAACTCTGAAGACCGATGTACAGACGCTGGCCAGTGGAGCTGAGATTCCGTCGTACAACTGTACAACGGACTTCCAGTTCACTGACGGCACGACCGGAGGCTTCACGTACGCACTTAACAGCCTGTCGTGGACCTGCGTCAGCCCGCCTGTTCTGACATGGTGTAAGTATTCCATCAATACACGTGTGCGTCAAGCCTACTGATGTTTGCGGTACCGATATCTAAATTTTTACATAAGAATTGTTATTTTTATGGGCCGTCAGCACAGCTTGTTATGCAGATGCTCAGTCTTATCCATAGCAACCGTGTCTATCTCTCTGTCCTCCTGTTTGCCCGTCTGCATGTTGCACTGTATTAACACGAAACAAGCTGTTTGCTGACAGCTTTGGGAATGACTCTAGTTTACCACTGTAATGTCAGGACACATTCTTTTTATGCAGTTTTAATGAGCAATTTTTGTTTCTGTTCGATGTAAGTGATATTACTGCCTTCGATAACAATGCAATATTTTGCTGGTTGTAACTTTTTTCAGGCAGTGTTAAAACACATTTTGAGTCAGGTGCGAAATTAAATAATTCTTTAAAAACCAGATATGTCCCATATGTGTCATTGATGTTGTGAAAAAAATTATGAATATCTGACAATTTTTTCTCAACTTACAGTGGAAAATGTCGGGGATGTTATTTGTTGGGACTCAGTGTCGTACATATCTAGGCTGACAGCCAGGTTTCACGGTCAGCAATGTGGTGACATTTGCTTATTCACTTGTTAATAAAAAAATTGTTAGATTAGTAGTAGTTTGTTTGTAGATTGTCCAACGTCAGTGAACATTACTCCGAGCGGACCGTACGACTTGGGTGACGTGTTGACATGTTCGTCTGATGGTTACCCTGAACCGAGTTATCAGTGGACGGACAGTGACGGGCTAGTCGTCTCCAGTGCCAGTACGTTGAGGTTGCTCGGAGGTTGGTTCAACTTCACCTGTACAGCTACCGGCAACTTCAGGACGCCCTGTAGTGCCAGTTCAAGCGTCACCGGTAATATCACCGGTAAGTCAGTATTGCAAATAGTCAAGGTTTATCTTTCTGTTGTGTACTCGGGTGTATGACAGTACACCGTGTTCACAAATCTCGAAATTTTCGAATTTTTAACCTCAACTTGAAAAAGAATTATCATTTATCAAATTTTAATAATTGTTGGTACGAATATTTCTGACACAGCTGGTAAACAAACGACCGTTTAGATTCCCATTTTACCCACTGTCTGCTTCTGCACTACCAGACGAAATATTACAGTGACTGCAATCCTGCAACGGCGTGTTCAGTGGCCCGTTATCGGTGCCATTTTCAGCGCCGTTTTCAGGCACATACACTAATGTCGATAATGTGCTGCTCCAGACCAATCCATACTTTGACCAGTTTCTTCTTGAGGTTATTGACATCCTCAAACGCATGACACCCCAAACCTTGACATTGTTGTCGACGAAATTAAAACAGTGTCCATGTGTTTGTGTTTCTAACATCGTGTGCGAAATTTATTGTAGGTAGTTAATAGAATTCAACAATTGACGATTGCAAAACTTGTCCGAAAATAAAACAGAAATGTGGAAAACTTGCGATTTATGCGTTATTTACTAATTTTAATTAAATATTATTACTGCCTTTGATAAAACTGCAATATTTTTGGTTCTATTTTACAGAGCAGTGCATGGATTGGATGAGGTGGGAATATAAGTAGACCTTCATGGCCAGATATATCCGAAATATGCTACCAGTAGACGAGGGTATTATCAACACTGGAAAGTCTAGTTTAAGCTATAATCGATGATGTTGGAAATCGTTTTGTGACACTGTGTAAAGATTAGTACTATTACCAAAGCTATGACTGCCAACTTATTGACACTTAATATTTTGTCCATTCAATTTCATTGTCTTTGGCTTAAAATCTTTTTTCGCTGAAACAGTAGGCCTAACGAGGAAAGAAAAAGTTGTCATCGGTCTTTTGTTTTTAATGCTTGATATGTCTTTAAAATAAACTAAAAATTTGGGGCAGAGCCCAACGTGAGTCCGCCCGGCGTCGTAAGTCCGATTTGGGGAAATTCAGAGGGGGAGGAGAATTTTCCCGGCAGCAAAGTCACATGACCCTCACTCGCATGCATTAGCATTCGCAGAACGCGCATTGTCGACTTAGAGTGGGCCAACATGAGCGCCTATAACTTTTTTGTCAGTGGACAGAATTTCACAAAGTGTCTACGTTCATCGCGCTAGAGATCGTGCTTGTCAAGTCCGTTTACAGCGTGTTGACATGTTCATCGGTTCCAGATATATTTGCCCTCAAAGTTAAAAGTTTTCTTAAATCACGCCAAATTTTAGACGTTTTTTGCCCTCCCAAATTTTAAGGAGGTGGTGCCCCCGAACCTTGTACCCAACGTATCATGCCTAGATAGTGGCACGTCACGTGCCAAAGTTTTGTTGGGATACTTCCCCTAACTAATGTTTAAACCATTTTTTGACTCCTTTTTGAAAAAAATAACTGTAAGGGGGACCCCCGTTCCCAATGAGAAGTGCGCTAATAATACTTGGTCATTCTCTAGCGCGTGTAAAAATTTTGAGGCGCAGCACCCCCTAAAGGTCGAAATATTGTTTTTTTTCAAAAATGTTGATTTGAGTAAGTGATTTTACCTTCACACTCTCGTAGTTAGTGAATTAAAGTTTACCGGACTTTTTTGCCGAACGCGAGAGGAATCGCAGTAGATCGGACACTTGTCCGATTTTGAATATTTTCATCCGTTCCGGAGATATTCGCCGCTGAAATTTGAAGTCATCAGAAATCACGCCAAATTTTGCATTTATTGCTTTTAAATTTTTTTGATAAAGTTCCCCGAAAAAAAAAATTTTGGACAAAGATTGTAAAATCGAACACACTTGCGATCACGGTGCAAAATTTCGCGGCGATCGGCCAATGGAGCTCGGAGATCTCACGAGGGGAAAAAGAACAAATGCCGGCAAAACATAAGTTTGTTCCGAAAGCTATCGCTTCCGGGCGGATTAAAAAAAGTCGGTCTTGTTTATTCGAAGTTTCTATCATACTGCAAACTGAACGTCTGTTCTAGTGTAAGACCGCTTCGTGGCTCCTGCTTGCTATGCTGGTATCGCGCTGTACACGACGCACAGGTGAAAAAAATGACAGCTGATGTAACGAGTACGCGTAATGGGATGGACATGTCTTTGGACGTGCTGCCAATAGAACAAACTGACAAGTGGAGAGTGGGTAAGGCTGGGGAAAAGCGTAACTTAAAAAGCTTCATTGTAAACTTATGACAAGACTGTATAAGATAACAGGGGCTTCGCTGTCAGCTGAACCAGCGACGCGTAACCGCCTAGCTCTGTAACAGTGCAACATCAATGTCTGTCAGTGTTCATAAATGACGTGTTACCGTGTTCGGTCAGTTGAAACATACTCATCTTTTCACATACCGGTATGGGCAAAACTGCCTCAATGTGCAACGCCTCAATACGCGTATACGATTCAACGGCGTTGTATAGGCGACTGCTTTGTACATTCTGGTAGCCTAGCCTTTGACTCTGTATAGAAAACCACTTTGGCTTCTTCTTCGTCGACATGGCATTCCAAGCAAAACAGTTGAGCTCCTGAAGGAGTTGTACACTGACATGACGTGTTGTTGTGTACTGGCAGACGGGGTACGCTCAGAGTGGTTTCAGGTATTCATTGGAGTGCGCCAGGGTTGCAGTGTTGCTCCTGATCTTTTCCTGAACCAAATAGACTGGATCTTGGATCGGACACTGTTGCTCAGAGTCAACTGGGTGTAAGTGTTAATGAAAAATCATTCACAGACCTGGACTACGCACATGATGTTGCCCTTCTTGGTCTTGCAAAAATGCAAGACTTTTTGGTAGCAAAACTGCTGGTATTGCAGAAGGAGGCAGCACCTCTAGAACTATAGATAAAGTGGATAAAAACAAAGATTCAGCAGATCGGGATCTTACGTCTGACCCTGCCGTCTGTTCAGGTGACAGCAGAGAACGTCAAGTTGGTGAACGACTTTGTTTATTTCAGCTCGCTGATCTCTCATGAAAGAGGAAGTAAGGCTAAGATACTGCAACATATTGGGTTGCAAGGAACTGCTTCTCACTTCTTGATAAGAATATCTGGCAGTCTCACGTACATAGGCCTACAGACACCAACGTGCGCCTATACCGCCTATACAGGATATATATTCTCCCATTTCTGCTCTACGGGTGCGAGATATGGACCAAGACTGCAAGACCAAGAGGTGCGAGACCAAGACTTTAACTACGCGTCTTGATGCATTCGATACCTGGTGCCTACAGAAAATCCTACGGATACCATATACCAGGCACACTACAGGTTTAACCGCATAAGGTACTTAAATCATTTAGCTCGTGCGGCCCCTATAGAAGATTATCGCCAAGTCATAGCCGCTGCACTTCGACACCCAGCTGACTGGAAAAGACCGGCCGGACGTTTAAGAACAACCTGGCTCAGAACAGTCGATGAAGACGTCCAGCCACAGAACTTCGGAGTTCACACTGCCTGGAGGAAGGCCAAGGGACGTTTGGCGCCAAGTCATCAGTACGGCCACGCTCTGACAAGAGTTTACCAAGAAGAAGAAGTGTACAAAAAACTGATGTAGGCTATAGTTTACTCGGGTTACCGCGTGAACAAAATCAGAAGAAAATAATAGAAAACTAGAAAGCAGTCAGAGCCCGCACACTTCCGCCAAGACCATGTTGTTCGCTAGGTGGCAGCACCATCTTCGGTTTCGCAGCGGTTTGCCTTATGCCTCATTGAAAGCAATAGTAACGAAAATTTCAAAGTGATCCAAAATCTAGGATTCCTTCCGGATCACCCCCAAAATTGAATCACTGGTAGTTTTTGTTATTCCCGATATGCCCTCAAAATTTCAGAAAGATCCTTCCAGAACTTTCTGCAAACAAACAAAGTCTGGCAAAAACATAACCTCCTTGGCGGAGGTAAAAACTAAATAGTAGGACTACAAGCACATGTGAACTAAAACGTTTGCCGTGTTTCCGCAAAATGTTTTAAAACATAATAGGCCTACATTTCTGCAACCAAGTGTTCGTACTTTGTTTTTCACTTTCGACTTTGCCGATTCGGTTGTATAGGCCTAATAAAACTATCTGGCACAAAACTTCTGTCTTCTTATCATTACGCGCGACAGCAGAATGCTTCGCGCGTCTTAGCTATGGTTTTGGCCTCTGTCCGTTTCTCTGTCTGTCACACTCTGCAGCCCTATCAAAACGGTGCAAGCTAGGATCACGAAATCTTTACTGTGGGCTGCCCCTAAAACTCTAATTTTTGTGACGAAATTTCGAGCGACTGGGTAAGGGGATTTCCCTCGAGCAAGAGCGTGAAAAAGGGGTACCTCTCAAAAAATCCTCTTTTGCCGCTATTGACTGGTCTAGCATGAAAACGGTTGCAGATAGACACAAACATGCTGCTTATCATAACAAGCACTGGTGATGAGCTTTTTAAGGCTATAAACAACTCCATCTCTGGCAGTCTCAGTTGTGGCATGCCATAAAAATCCTCTTTGGGCCCAAAAGCGTTCATCATCTACACCAAGGATGTCGACAGTGTTTTCTCGGCGCACCAGTTGGTACACCACTGCTTCGCTGACAACATACAGACTCACAAGCGTACAGTGCCGTCTCAAGCCAATATATATTTTGTTTTCAGCCTTCAAGGCTGCATTGCCGACGTCGCCGGCTGGTGTGGTTCCAGACGGCTGCATCTCAGCGCCATATAAACCGAATTCATGTGATTCGGCTCATCAGCGACGCTGAACACTTTGTCGCATTCTGATATGACATTTCACAGTGGTACAGACACCATACAACCAGCAACGACGGTGCGCGACCTTGGAGTACATTTGGACAGTCAACTCAGCATGCAAGCGCACATCTCAAGGACGACGCAGACATGATTCTTTCACTTGTGACGTCTGAGGCAGGTGCGACGTCTGCTCGGCCGTGACGTCACCGCCAACCTCGTCTGCGCATTCGTGCTGTCACGGCTTAACTACGGCAGTGCTGTACTCGCCGGACTGTCGTACTCAACTATCGCACCGCTACAACGCGTCATTAACGCCGCTGTGACACTTGTGTACGGACTACGTTCACGCGACCATGTTACAGCGGCGGCCATCGAACTGCACTGGTTACCAATCGAAGCCCATATTCAGTACAAACTACACTGTGTCCCAAAAACATCCCCCGACGTTTTTGACTGTAACTTAAAAACCAACTAAAAATTTGGGGCAAAGCCCAACGTGAGTCCGCCCGGCGCCCTAAGTCCGATTGGGGGAAATTAGAGGGGGAGATAAAATTTTCCCTGGCATCAAAGTCACGTGGCCCGAACTCAAATGCATTGGCATACGCCGAACGCACATTGTCGACTTAGGGTAGGTCAACATGAGCGCCTATAACTTTGTCCGTAGTGGACCGAATTTCAAAAAAATTTTTTGTTCAACGCCCAAAGGATCGTTCTCGTCAAAGCCGTTTCGATTTTGTCGCTATCTTCATCGCTTCCAGAGATATTCACATTCAAAGTCGAAAGTTGTCGTAAAACGTACTAAATTTTGGACGTTTTTTGCCCTCCCAAATTTTAAGGGGGCCGGTGCCCCTAAAAGTTGTACGTGCGTTATCACCCCAACCCAGAGCCGAGTCAAGTGCCAAAGTTTCGTCGGGCTACACCCTCTAAATCCGAAGTTATAAGCGCTGCTTTATTGCATTTTAAGTCAATTTTTGACCACCCTTTGAAAAAAGTTGTAAGGGGGCCCCCGTCCTCGGTGGGGGTGCGCTAGTAAGGCTTGGTGATTCCCTAGCGCGTGTAAAAATTTGGAGGCGCAGCACCCCCTAGGGGCCGAAATATAGCCATCCGAAAAATTTGATTTTGGTGGGTAAACATTAGCCGCGTAATCTCTGATGTTAGTGGATTGAAGTTCACACATTTTTTTTATTCAACGCGGAATTAACTGTATTTGATAACGCCATTTACCGCTTGTCGATATCCCTATGCAGTTCAGAGATGTTTGTGCTCAAAGTCGAAAGTTGTCGTTAAACGTACTAAATTTTGCGCGTTTTTTGCACTCCCAAATTTTAAGGGGGCGATGCCCCCTAAAAGTTGTACCTACATTTTACATACGCTACATTTTAAGCCAATTTTTGACCCCCCCCTTTGAAAAAAGTTGTAAGGGGGCCCCCGTCCCCGGTGGGGGGTGCGCTAGTAAGACTTAGTCATTCTCTAGCGCGTGTAGAAATTTGGGGGCGCAGCACCCCCTAGGGGCCGAAATATGATATTCGGAAAAATGCGCTTTTGGTGGGTGCAAACTCACATCTAGATCTCCAAGGTTACTGGACCGATCTTCACCGGACTTGTTTTGCCTAACGCAGGAGGAATCTCTGTCAAACGAGTAACTCACCGACTTTGAATATCTTCATCCGTTCCGGAGATATTCGCCGCCAAATTTCGAAGTCGACCAAAATCGGGCCAAATTTTGCATGTTTTTGGTCCCTAAAAATTTTTTTGGGAAGTTCCCCCAAAATTTCGGCCCGGGATTATAAAACTGAACGCAGCACCGAGCATCGTGCAAAATTTCGCGCCGATCGGCTGACGGAGCTCGGAGATTACGCAGCGAGAAAAAAAGCTAAAAATTTGGGGCAAAGCCCAACGTGAGTCCGCCCGGCGCCCTAAGTCCGATTGGGGGAAATTTGGGAAGAAATTTCCCCGGCATCAAAGTCACGTGGCCCTAACTCAAATGCATTGGCATACGCCGAACGCACATTGTCGACTAAGGGTAGGTCAACATGAGCGCTTATAACTTTGTTCGTAGTGGACCGAATTTCACAAAATTTATTTTGTTCAACGCCCAAAGGATAGTTTTTGGCAACGCCGTTTACCTTTTGTCGCTATCTTCATCGGTTCCAAAGATATTTGCGCTCAAACTCGAAAGTTGTCGTAAATCGCACCGATTTTTGCACGTTTTTTGCCCTCCCAAATTTTAAGGGGGGCGGTGCCCCCAAAAGTTGTACTTGCGTTAACAGCCCCACCTAGAGACACGTCAAGTGCCAAAGTTTCGTCGGGCTACACCCCCTAACTCCGAAGTTATAATGGCTCATTTATTGCATTTTAAGTCAATTTTTGACTCCGCTTTGAAAAAAGTTGTAAGGGGCCCCCGTCCTCGTTGGGGGGTGCGCTAGTAAGGCTTGGTGATTCTCTAGCGCATGTAAAAATTTGGGGGCGCAGCACCCCCTAGGGGCCGAAATATGGCCATCCGAAAAATTTGATTTTGGTGGGAAACATTAGCCGCGTAATCTCTGATGTTAGTGGACTGAAGTTCACACAATTTTTTTATTCAACGCGGAATTAACTGTATTTGATCACGCCGTTTACCGCTTGTCCATATCTTTATGCAGTTCAGAGATATTTGCGCTCAAAGTCGAAAGTTGTCGTTAAACGTACTAAATTTTGCGCGTTTTTGCACTCCCAAATTTTAAGAACGCGGTGCCCCCTAAAAGTTGTACCCGCGTTATCACCCCCATCTAGCAGCCGTCACGTGGAAAGGCTCATGAAGCTACTCCCTTTGGCTCCAAAGATCCTTCGTCTAATACGCTACATTTTAAGGCAATTTTTGACTCTCCTTTGAAAAAAAGTTGTAAGGGAGGCCCCCGTCCCAGGTGGGGAATGCAGTAGTAAGACTTGGTCATTCTGTAGCGCGTGAAAAAAATTGGGGGCGCAGCACCCCCTAGGGGCCGAAACACGGTCTTCCGAAAAAAGCGCTTTAAAAGGGTACAATTTCACATCTAAATCTCCAAGGTCACTGGACCAAACTTCACCGAACTTGTTTCGCCTAACGCAGGAGGAATCGCAGTAGACGGAATCACTATCAGATTCTGAATATCTTCATCCGTTTCGGAAATATTCGCCGCCGAACTTCCAAGTCTTTCGAAATCGGGCCAAATTCTGCATGTTTTTGGCCCCTGAAATTTTTTTGGGGTGGGCCCCTCGCAATTTTGGACCAGCATTATAAAATTCGGCTTAGTACTGACCATCGTGCAAAATTTCGCGCTGGTCGGCCCCCGCATCTCGGAGATCTCGCGTTGAACAAAAAATTTGTAGCAAAACATAAACAACCTAGAAATTTGGGGCAAAGCCCAACGTGAGTCCGCCCGGCGCCCTAAGTCCGACATACGGTCTTCCGAAAAATGCGCTTTAGGTGGGTACGATTTCACATCTAAATCTCCAAGGTCACTGGACCAAACTTCACCGGACTTGTTTTGCCTAACGCAGGACGAATCGCCATAGACGGAATGACTATCCGATTTTAAATATCTTTATCTGTTTCGGAAATATTCGCCACCGAACTTCGAAGTCGTCCGAAATCGGGCTAAATTTTGCATGTTTTTAGCCCCTGAAATTTTTTTTAGGGGGTGCCCCACGAAATTTTGAAGCGGCATTATAAAATTCGGCCCAGTATTGACCATCGTGCGAAATTTCACGCCGGTCGGCCCACGCATCGTGAAGATCTCGCGTTGAAAAAATGTTGTTTATGTTTTTTGTGGCAAAACATAAACAACACTAGAAATATGGGTCAAAGCCCAACGTAAGTCCGCCCGGCGCCCTAAGTCCACTGGAGGAAATTAGGGGGAGGGGGTAAAATTTCTCCGGCATCAAAGTCACGTGGCCCGAACTCAAATGCATTGGTATACGCCGAACGCGCATTGTCGACTTAGGGTAGGTCAACATGAGCGCATATAACTTTGTTCGTAGTGGACAGAATTTCACAAAATTTTTTTTTATTCAACGCCCAGAAGATCGCCTTAGTCAACGCCGGTTTCAGAGATATTTGCGCTCAAACTCGAAAGTTGTCGTAAATCGCGCCAATTTTTGGACGTTTTTGCCCTCCCAAATTTTAAGGGGGCGGTGACCCCCAAAAGTTGCACCCGCGTTGTCACCCCCATCTAGCAGCACGTCACGTGGCAAAGTCTGATGAAGCTACTCCCTTTGGCTCCAAAGATTCTTCGTCTAATACGCTACATTTTAAGCCAATTTTTGACTCCCCTTTGAAAAATGTTCTAAGGGGGCTGCCGTCCCCGGTGGGCGGTGCGCTAGTAAGACTTGGTCATTCTCTAGCGCGTGTAAAAATTT
>Ga0209367_1008844_pt1 | contig 13738 bp, 9 predicted proteins | sample WorMetLIZISLAND2_FD_187412 | JGI IMG/M metagenome (GOLD analysis project Ga0209367, IMG submission 187412) | Marine gutless worms symbiont microbial communities from Max Planck institute for Marine Microbiology, Germany - Olavius geniculatus... ... | reverse complement strand
GCATGAAATTTTGCATGATGGTCAGTACTAGGCCGAATTTTATAATGCCGGTCCAAAATTTTTTGGGGGGGCACCCCCAAAAAAATTCAGGGACCAAAAACATGAAAAATTTGGCCCAATTTCAAACGACTTCGAAGTTTGGCGGCGAATATCTCTGAAACGGATGAACATATTCAAAATCGGATTTTTATTCCGTCTACGGCGATTCCTCCTGCGTTAGGCGAAACAAGTCCGGTGAAGTTTGGTCCAGTGACCTTGGAGATTTAGATGTGAAATCGTACCCACCGAAAGCGCATTTTTCGGAAGACCATATTTCGGCTCCTAGGGGGTGCTGCACCCCAAATTTTTACATGCGCTAGAGAATCGCCAAGTCTTACTAGCGCACCCCCCACCGGGGAGGGGGCCCTCCTTACAACTTTTTTCAAAGGGGGGTCAAAATCGGCTTAAATTGCAATAAATGAGCTCTTATAACTTGGGAGTTAGGGGGTGTAGCCCGACGAAACTCTGGCACTTGACGCGGCTCTAGGTTGGGGTGTTAACGCAAGTACGAAATTTGGGGGCACCGCCCCCCTTAAAATTTGGCAGGGCAAAAAAACGTCCAAAATTTAGTACGTTTTACGACAACTTTCGAGTTTGACCGCAAATATCTCTAAACTGGATAGAAATATCGATAAGCGGTAAACGCCGTTATCAAATACGGTTAATTCCGCGTTGAACAAAAAAATTGTGTAAACTTCGGTCTTCTACGAACCAAGTTATAAGGGCTCATGTTGACCTACCCTAAGTCGAATATTTCAGAAGATTATATTTCGACCCCTAAGGGGTGCTGCACCCCCAAATTTGTACACGCGCTAGAAAATGACTAAGTCTTAGTAGTGCACCCCTCACCGGGGACTGGGCCCCTCTTAGTATTTTTTTCAAAGGGGGGTCAAAAATTGGCTTAAATTGCAATAAATGAGCTCTTATAACTTGGGAGTTAGGGGGTGTAGCCCAACAAAACTTTGGCACTTCACACGGCTCTAGGTTGGAGTGTTAACGCAAGTACGAAATTTGGGGGCACCGCCCCCCTTAAAATTTGGTAGGGCAAAAAACGTGCAAAAAATTGGTGCAATTTACGACAGCTTTCGAGTTTGAGCGCAAATATCTCTGGAACCGATGAAGATAGTGACAAAATCTAAACGGCGTTGACGAGAACGATCTTTTGGGCATTGAACAAAGGAAATTTTGTGAAATTCGGTCCACTATGAACAAAGTTATAAGCGCTCATGTTGACCTACCCTAAGTCGACAATGCGCCTTCGGCGTATACCAATGCATTTGAGTTCGGGCCACGTGACTTTGATGCCGGGAAAATTTTACCCCACCCCCCTAATTTCCCCCAATCGGTCTTAGGGCGCCGGGCGGACTCACGTTGGGCTTTGCCCAAATTTTTAGTTAATCCTGTCGCTATTCTGAAAAAAATTTCAAATTTTTCAGAGTTAATTAAACCATTTGGCCTAAAGCTAAACTTCAGAAATATAGCAAAGTTGCAAGCCAGCTAAAGGGTGATTCGGTATCCACTCCACTTATATCCCAATCGGAAACACAATTGGAAAAACTGGCATACTCGCTATGTTTCAAAGTATGAGCCGTATTTTGCAGCTCGAGCCGGCTAGCAAGCCGCAAAATTTCCAAGCTGAGCCGCAAAGGTTGAAGGAAGCAACTAGCAGGTCTATGTACGCTGTGTTCAGAAAAAAAACACTCCCGTTTTTCTATATCGCTGGGGAAAATGTACAGATTTCCACAAAATTTTTAGGGAATGTTTAGGAGGAAACAAGTATTCAACCATGGAAAAGTTAAATATTCTTTGCTACCGGTGACGTCATGCTGACGTCATATTTCTGTGTTTGTAAATTAGTGGTTTATCATTGAAAAGAAACATTTGATGAAATGTTAAAACACATCAAAAACAGGCTAATCCGTCATGCTGTCACCAGGTATGCCTAAAGTGTTAGTGTTAGATACGCCATCAAAAAAAGCAGTTTACGCCACAAACGTCATTATCGTCTGCTCGCAAACCAGATGGTTTTTGCTACCCGGTACGTTATTTTTTTCTAAATTGCATATCATGAACTTTTAGATCATTTTAGCTGTAACCTTACGACTTTTTGTTGCGCAAATCAAATTAAAGACGCTTTTAATTCGAAATATATTAAATATTTATCGTGCATATGCGGCGATGGGCGTGGCACTTTTTGGGCTTCGGAGTTTTTGCTGAATCCTCTATCTATGGTTTTTATATCTGTGGGCGCCGGCAGTCGCTAGATGGGTAGTGATGGGCTAAAAACTGAGTAGGTTGGTTTTGAAATGGCGTTTGAAGGTTGAATGGAAAGTACAATGTCTAACTGATAAAGGGAGAGAGTTAAAAACGTTGGGAGCTTTATATGAGACAGCTCTTTTGCCAAAGTCTGTATGTGCTGACAAGTGGCCTGTCAAGAAGTTGCTGATCAGTGGAGTGGAGTGTTCGAACAGGTGTATACTGGTCCAGTAATTACCTCAAGTATATGAGTTGATTAGTGCAAAGCGTTTTATAGGTAATACTATCAGTTGAACGGCTTGATACTGCCGGTCGTGTCAATTTTTTCATTTAAAAGTTTCATTCAACTGTCTGTAAATTGTCCAGAAACATCTTAAACAAACATGCGGCTCCATAACCCTTGCTGACTCGCAAACATTTTATCAAATGTCTGTCTTCAACGGTAAAGCCCATAATTTACAAACGGTAAATATGACGTCAGCATGATGTTACCGGTAGCAAAGAATATTTAGCTTTTCCCCCGGTGGAATACTTGTTTCCTCCTAAAAATTCCCTGAAAATTTTATGGAAATCTAAACATCTTCCACAAAGATATAAAAGAAAACGGTGTTTTTTCTGAACACAGTGTAGTATTAGTTGTAGTATTTATTGCAGTATCGTTGTTGACGCTCACTGATTACAAGCAGAGTCCATGTTGCCGTTTATTCAATATAACAATTATGTTCACAAATAATAAGCCGCAACAGAGCCTAAAAGACTGTGTTCCAGCTTATTCAGTTAAGCAAATTTTGCCCACCACCTCTCATTTAGCGCCCTCATTCGGTGAGACCCCCTTCAAAATCATGAAAAAGCTTTATGGTTCCTGAAACTAGAGTCTTTCAGGCAGCCGACGGTGAAGATTTGGTGATCCTAGCTTGCACCGTTTTTGACTGATCCACCCATGTGACATACGGATGGATGGACAGACAGAATTGCGATGGCTAAGACGCACTGAAAGCAGTAGCTGCTTTCGCGCGTAAAAACCAGCAGTTTTTGTACTATAGTTAAATCTACCACGACGCTTATTTGTTACCACACGTCATTCGTCTAATAGCGATTTACTCTAATGTCTTCTCCATGCAGCAGCAGTGATATAATTGCAACAGCCGTCAACCAGGAGCTTTGAAGATTGTGTAATGAGGTAAATAAACCGTCACACAATCGCATGTGCTTCCTGGCACCAGTAACCTTTACTGCAGTGCACTGGTGACAAAAGAAACCGCCAGGCATGGCTGGCAGCTGGCGACGTCGCCACCGCGCTAATTGCCACACCTCTGCTACTGATCGCACACTGTTTACTGAAATCAGGCCTAGAGTGTGAGAGGGTGTGGAGAGGGGATACCCGGTAATCCTTCCAATCTGTCATAAATGCCGACCGTTCTACAGGTGTACTTCCTGCCTCCCCCGCCCCACCCTACTCTTCCTGCCACTGTTGTTTGCTAGCAAATCGAGACAATTATGTTGCATAGTGGCCGCCGCCCACTACCAACTGCTGTTTGATTGCGGCTTAGACAGCGGCGGGCGACAACCACTTACACTTAGTGAGTGGATATCGGTATGGGATTTCACAGTCAAAAAATATCGCCCAATACCCGATCCACCCTAATACCCGACAGTAATGGCCAATACCCGGTACCCCAATACCAGTATTGTTCGAACCCTATAAATTATTTTTTTGATCAAAATTTTTAACCTAGTCTTGCTTTTCGCCGTGTTAATGCGTGCAGTACAGGAATGTCGTTGTGCAGCAGCTGTTATCAGCAAGCAGTGTCATTTCTGCAGCCTGCATTAGCAGTAGTGTACATCTGTAATAAAGTTGTTGCCTCAAAAGTTAGTTAATAGCAAGTTTTGTCACTGCTGATGACAACTAAAACAGCTACAGGCTAAAAACCCTACTATTTTTCTGCATTTCTGTTTATTTTGGTGTGAAGTAAACTAAGAATACATCTGGATCTGGATCTGGATAGTTAGTCGGCAGGGCCCCAGGACTGGGGCATCACACCGATGGGAAAGAGTGTTTTACAAAGAGTGTTTTATTTTACATGGTAAAGTGGCACCAGTATTTGGGCGAAGTGGACTATCAGTACACTGTTAGTTACATGTTGCTTTTTAATGTTTCATACAAATAAATAATAAACAAAGAAATGTTGAGAAAAATGTAGACTCTTTTTTCCGGACATGGTGTATATCTTGGGAATGAATGGAGATATCGATAAACGGAAAATGGCGTTTTCAACTACGATCTATTTCACGTCAAACGCAAAAAATTAACATAACAAGATAACATGCTGATGAATGCTGATATTAGTCCTGTAATTCAAATTCACAAACCGAAGCACTGTGTACTTGTTCTGTCTTGCGTCTCTTGCCAGCTCTGCTGAAGTCTTCAAGCGGTTCGGAGTTGGTCTGCTTGCGTTTAGTCAACAACCTCGTGCTGAGAACAAATAACAACAAACAACTGCAATTACTTACTTTACTGTCATATGTCAGACTCTCCAGTAGAAAAGTGTGTCGTAAAACATCGCACCGTCACCATATGTTCACATTAGATCGCTAAACCTAAGCCTAATCCTGGGTCCATGACCCTAACCCCAACCATGATCTATGGAAAAAAGCTTTTCAGTGGATATATACTGAACCAAAATCTATTCTCAATGTGACCCTAAAAACAGTGGATATCACAAGCACCCGAATTAACTGCCAGGGTTAGTGTAAGCAATAGGGTAAGGGTTGAGATTAGGGTTAGGCAGAGGCGTGGTGATGGCCATAAAGCCATTACGAGTGGAGCAAGCGAGGCGACCCAAGCCGCCCCATAACGAAGGCCTTATAACGATGGTCCAGAACAGAGTCTGAAGCAGGGACGTCTCTTACTCCTTAACACCAGGAAGCAAACAACCGTCGCACCATAGGCGAATACAGAACGTTCATTTTTGGGACAAGAGTCGAAAAAACAGCTTTGGATAGAACGCAATGTCCCCTCACCAGACAATTTTTAATATTTTAATGTCGAAATGGCATATTTTATAGACTCTTTGGTGCTAAGTTTTGTTTTTCTCCAGACAAATACAAGAACTTTGAGCTAATGCTTACGAGACGCGCGAAAGCCTATAGCAGTTCCGGTTCTGAAGTTTAGCTGAAAATCGGGTGTTCATGCTAAGTTAATATACAAATACCAAATTCTCTACCTGGATCGCATAACGATAGTTCCTTGGCGCCACCTTGTGAATGATATAACTTGTGTCGCAGCCCGAAATTGCCAAAAAAAATTCCATAAAACCCCCTATTTTGGCGTTCAAAGGCACTCAAGGTCACTGAATTCAGCGCCAATCAAAAGCCAGTGTACGACTTCCTATTAGTAACCTAAGCCCTATCATGCACCGTTACTCAGATACAGCAACTTATTGGCCAAAAATGCAAATTTTGCCCACCCCCTCTCATTTAGAGCCCTCGTTTGGGGTGACCCCATCCGAATTAATGGAAAAGCTTTACAGTTCCTGAAACTAGAGTCTTCAAGGCAGCCGACGGTGAAGATTTGGTGATCCTAGCTTGCACCGTTTTTGACTGATCCACCCATATGACAGATGGAGAGACGGACAGAATTGCGATGGCTAAGACGCGCTGGAAGCAGTAGCTGCTTTCGCACATGAAAACAGAACAAGATACGTTACTTATACGCTATTGTTACTTGTTACTTACTTCCACATAAATGTAGCCAGAAAGTGGAGTCAGTAAGGAGAACTTGGGCCTCAAAATCCCCAAATCGAGGCCGAAAGCTGCTAGCAGGAATGGGCTTCTTAATGGGACAATGAAGACAGTTTCAGCTTGTTATAGCAATGCAGATTTTCATGAATAAAAGCCAATAAGTAAAGTAAGTGAAACGCAAGTTTACGTACCTGCTTTAATGTTATGAGGTACGTCATACCTCATAACATTAAAATGCACTAAAGATTATCATTAAATTACATGAATGGTAAACTGGTTCAGCTCAAGACCTCACATTTTGTGATTTTTGTGATGTGATGAGGATGAGGATGGGGAAATTTTTTATGGGAACAGGGTGCTGATGGGAAAAATTTGATGGGGATGGGAACAATTTTATTTACCGTGTCACTCTCTAATCCCTGGCTCAACTCTAAATATTCACAAATCCACAAAATGCTATGTTTCCAGACTAAGCAGTTTTGCTCTGTAAACTGCGTTGAAAGACGGACGGGGTGGAGAAACAAACAAACGACAAACGACCTGCGTCTCAGCATGCTTGATGTCACTGACGTCACTGCGCTGCAACATGAGGTGAAGCGACACTAAAAACACAAACAGTCATCAGTTTATACTAGTGCCATTGTTGTTTATTGTAACTAATAACAAGAAATTTGACCTAATGCTCACGAGATGCATGAAAGCCTATAGCAGTTTGTCGCAGCGTCGTGCTTACTTATTTTTTCGTGACTCGAGGCTGACTCTGACCTTGTTGAGACAGACACGCCGCTGTGAAAATGTTTACCTGGACCAAGGACATGAATGTTCTGATTTTTTTGTGTGTTTCTTTTCTTTATTTTGTAAATACTTTATAATAAAATACTGAAAAATTGTTGTCATTAGCCATCCATGACAGATCTGGCGCTGCGAGCAGAATAAGCAGGATATGATCGATTCTTCATGATGGCTGTTATACAGCGGCGTGGTCATTCGACATCAGATGTTGAATGAAGCCACAAGTACACTTGTCATATGGGATCACACAGTGTTACCTGCCACCCGACTGAGGTGAACGCGCCCCACCTTAACCCCAGCCAGATAGGCGGCACTCGATTTACCTACCCCGGAGGGATGGAAGGCTGAGTTGACCTAGGCGGTTGGTTACATCCTGAGATGGTTTACCTGCCCACAGGCAGTCACCCATCGCAGTATTAACCGGGCCCGGCATACAGTAACTTCGCTGATCGGATCAGACGCGTTACCACTACACCACGCCTACCGCCCAACAAGTACGAGTACATGAAACTAACGGTCAAGTACAACTCAAGTATCCGCTGTAGCTAAAACAAAGTTCAAGCTAAAGCACGAAACTTGCAGTTGCAGTCTATTAGTTTAGCAATTATCCCTAACTTAACCCAGTTCCTAACAGTGTTGTTAACAAGGACTTGATTTTCAAGGCCAAGGCCAAAGACTTGACCTCAAGGACACGCTCAATGACTGCTTTAAAAATATTTTCACTACTTGATCTCTGCCTTGCAAAATGGAGTTTAAACTTTAACCAGTTTTTGCTTAAAATCATCATTTAATTAAAATGTGTCACCCTTAAATTATTTTCTAAGTTTTTGTGCTTCCTTGCACCAAATCTAGCGACGCCACTGTAGTTGTAAAGTTTTGCACCGTAAGCCTACTAACTTGAGAACTGCACAGGGACAACTTTTGGCCACATCCTTAATCGTCTTAATTGTCCTCATTTTCACCTTATCTTCACGGCTTTTAAAATATTATCCCCACCAGCACCCCATACGCCCTGCTGCCCTATACAACTGCCCTTATTTTCCACCCCCGTCACAAGTCAAGTGCAATGCAAACTTCTCATCACAATCGCAAATGTTTGTTGTGCAACGATTTAACCTACAAGTAAAAACACACACATGCCAGTAGCCTAGAAAACGGAGAAATAAACACAATCTGGCAATGAAGACATTTGAGTAGGCGTACAGGTCACAAAAGAACATCAGCCCATCAACAGAATGAGCGCAGATGGTAGTGCGTGGAAGTACCAGCAAATGGCAGCAATTACATTTTACAAGAGGGCAACCACACCAGGAACACCACAGTTGCCATGCCGCCAGGGTACCACTCCCGGCAGGTGGCCGTCCTGTTGTCATTCCTGGTACACTCCCACCACACAGATGCAGTCGAAAAGACACAATGCAGGTGAATCCAGTGGGCAGAAACAAACAGAGTGCTGGCGTCAGTTTGTTTGCCAGGTTATTTTATTGCAGGGGAAGTGATTTATCACTATTCAAAAGTAGACTATAAGTCTGACAAACTGAGGCCTTGCAAGACCAAGGACTTGTCGGCCAAAGACAAGGACTTACCCTCAAGGCCAAGGACTCAAAATTTGTCCTTGGGGACACCTTAAGGCCAAGGACAACAACACTTGGTTTTAACCTTAAATCTTAACTCGTCATATGATGGAAATGCAAAAATGCCAAGAAAACACTTCATTATGACTTTGACTAATCAAAGAAAACAAAAACTAACGACACTTATAAACATGCATTTCAGTTTTAATGTTGATTAGTTTTTTTTCCAACAAAGTTTTGTTATACAGGTTTAGCTCAGGCTAGCTGTGGTTAACTAAATGTTTTGTTTTTGTTTAGTTTTTTTTATAATCATTTTACTTTTTACATGTAGGCCTACTTTTAGTTTATCAGATCACTAATAGCAACGTTGATACAGCCGAGTTGCATACACACCATTTTAAGCGAGTCAATTTAAATGGAAGTAATGCAAATCAACATCCAGTGACTAATACATCATGACTAACTTAGGCCTAACCGTAGCTGTGGAGAGATGGTCATCAGTCAGTTTTCGTGTAATTAATTTTGTATATTTTACTTTTATCCAATTTTCACACTTTAAACCAGTCAACGAGTCAATCAACACAGTAAGTAATATTGTATAAGTGTGAAGCCGTCTGCATTTTTTGAATAAATTTATTGGCTTAGGCTTAAACTGCATTTTGATTATTACAAAGCCAGATGCGCTAAAAGTCAGTCAAAGTGAAACTGGCTGAAATATATTTGACTTTGACATTTTTAGATAAAAATCATTTGACTTCAGCTTTGGCTTTGACTTCTGTAAATTATCTGACTTAAGCTTTGACTCAGTCTTTGAGACAAATAACTGACTGGACTTGACTTTTGACTTTGAGTTAAGTCAAGTATCTCTGTGCTGCTAGAATATTGGAAAATAAAAATAAAGTACTTGCCACATGTCGACAAGTACCTGACCCTCAATTACAAGTACAAGCATCAAGTAGTACATCTCCGATTGACATCTTGGGACGGTTCTACAGAATGATGGACACTATGGAGTCTTCTACTCAGAATTGTGGTAAGTCAAGTGTAATTTACGTTACTGCGTATGCATACACGTAAGGTGAGCTGTGGTCTCGGGAGGAAGTTAAGTGGTATAAGCATTGCACTGTATGGATACCCTGTTTGGGTTCGGGAGTTCTGATCTGTCTCCCTGTTGCATGGTGGTAGTGTGCGCACTCCTGCGTGGATTGGATGTGTGTTACAGCGTACGTGTATGCTTTCTACACAGTTCCTTCCGTAGACATGCTTTTTATCGGGATTTGCGTAAAGTGATGGTGCATGATCTAACAGCCTGTACTTACGGTTCTGACATGTAATGAGTTACTAGACAGTGTGTGTGTACTGTACGTAATCATTACAACTGCATTTTTTGAGCCATATTTTTGGCTTTTGCTTTTATGGGAAATTATCACTTCATTTTACCAAGTCATGTTTTTGACTGCCTGTACTTTGGTAACTACAGTTTTTTTGTTCAGTGAGTCACATTTTTGGCACTGGATTTATTCGGTATCTGGTGCTTAGGATTTTGCCAATAAATATGGGCAAATTACCGGTAATCGAGCGCAAGAAAAGCTGAGAAAATGCTCGGATGATAGGCTTCATCAAAAGCTATTGAATGCTGGTGAATCGGAGGCAGTGGTTAAAACCTTGTCTCGTGCAGACCTTTTGGCTGCATGTGCAGAGCATCAACCACAAACTCCAGCAGAGGCCGCTTCGGTTTTGATTAAACCAGCTTGCGATCCCGAGGTGGAAAAGCTACGTCACTTTTGAGCAGCAAAAGTGGCAGCAAGAGGTTGCGGAAAGGGTAAAAGAAGTCAAGGAACGGGAAATACAGAAAGTGTTTGAGCAAGCAAAGCTAGATGCTGAGCTCAAATTGCGAGAGGAAGAATTGAAACGTGAGCAGGCAAGACAGGAAGCTAAGCTGAAACTCAGAGAAGAAGAATTAAAACGTGATGAAGAAAACCGAAAGTTGAAAGCGGAAGAGCTTAGAGTATCGGCTGCTAGAGATGCTGAGGCATTCCGACTCCGAGAGTTTTAATTAAAGACAGAGCAGAAGAAAGTGGACAAGAATGATGCTTTGCAGAGACACTTAAAAATGCCGAGTTGGCAATAAAACAGAAAGAAGTAGACCGTCATGAGACGATGATTAGCAAAATGAAGTTATTTGGTGATGCTCTTCGAAATGATTTCTTTCTTCAAAAGTGTCAAGCAGTTATAACAGTCGTTAGAAGTTGCTGCTGAACTCTGAAAGCTGCATTAGTCACGCCACATTTAAATGAGAGCAAGAAGCCTGGTCACTATATTAAGTGCTGATGTGGTTAAAGACTGTAACAAGATTCGCGACGCAATTTTGATGGAGTTTAAGCTCTCATCAAATATGTACTTGGAGAGGTTTAATAACCTTACTCGCGGTACAGAAGAAACAACAGTCATGTTTGCTTCTAGACCTAGAGTCGTTGTTGGATTATTACCTTGAGGCTCGTAAAGTTAAACAATTTCCCGATCTACGTGAACTAATATACATTGTCATTCATCGAAGAAACGATAGATTAACTCATATGCACATGCATGCAATTAACAACATGAAAAAAGAAAAAAATTATTTTCTGTTGCATTCTGGGTGGGGAGGAAGCTCAAACTGTCTAGCGCCGACACTGTCGAACTGGGCCAAACTAATGCAGTAATTCATTTCATGTTACTGCATTGCAGTACATGCCTAAGACCGATTCTGGAGCAAATATTTTGTCTAATTACTGATACTTTTGTATGAGTCTTACATGAATATTTCCTTAATTAATGCAGGTTTCTATTAAATGCTAATACGGTTTCGTTTAGAAATAGGCCTCAAGCAATTAGCAACCTGGAATCCTGGATATAGGCTACATGGCCGCGTTCGCGTTGTTAAATTTTTATTTGTGTTTGCAAAGCGCAACAGCAGACAACATTTATGTTACATTTGTTCATTTACGGTCCGTTGTGGTAATTAGTCATACCGTATTCCACCTATTCTCCACCTATTCCACCTATTCTCGGGTACGAAAGTTGTCTTTACTCTGCAATAGATGTTTTCACAGTTCAGTTGTTTTGATGATGGAATTTACAACAGAAGATTTTACTTTGATGTGTTAACAGTGTTTCTACTCTGAGATCAACCAAGAAGTTAATCGACGCGTTTCGGTCATATTAGATACAAGAAGAAGAAAGTTCCATGAATCCTAGTCACAGACGCACTTGGACGCAGTAGACGCACCAGACGCATTTTACCCACCCCCTGAGGCATCTACAGACCTAGCCTAATGTTTAAGCCTTTCAATCTACGAAATCTGAGCCGTGTATAACAAGGCTACTACAGACCCAACTGAAATGCAGAATCTGCTATGTCCTCTCAACAAATAACGAACGAAGACATACCGTACAACGCGGAATTATTCCTTTGTCGATGTGCGGCGGCTTATGATCATTTGCATCAATCTTGGGAGTGCCATAGCGACTTTGCAGGCGGCAACAAATAGAGTCAACAAATTTCGCGGCAGACACAAACAGCTCAGCTGCTATAAAGCAGCACTGCCGCGCTAGGCTCTAGCTGACGGCGGCTAACGTAACGTAACCTTGCGCTACCAGAAAAGTGGCTAGTACACAAGCAACATACGAGGTAAGTAAGTAAGTAAGTAAGTAAATGATTTATAAAGCGCCAAAGTCTCAGAAAGAATCAGGGTAACATATCAGGTGCGGCCGCACCTGGACCGGTAGACGAATCTCCGGAACTGGTTCGGCCGTATGGCTAAGCGGACCAGTTAGTCCATAAAGAAGCCCATCGAAGTTTTTTTTGTGTGCTCGAGACCATTCTTGAAACAGTTCACACTGCTGGAGTCTATGACAGCAGTTCAGTAAAATGGTTCGCTGTATTCACCAGTTATTAATCAATCAATCAATCAATCAATCAAGTTTATTTCAGACAAAAACGTCCATAGAACACAGGTAAAATAATAAAAGCAATAAAAGTGGTAAAAAAAAGAAAAGCAAAAATAAAACCCATGAAACTTCGGGCCACCAATTGTATTTTTGCTTTACCTCAGTGTCACTATAACTTATACAAACGTTCGTTTGCATTGCGATATTTGTTTGGTGATGCATATTAGATTTTGCATGTAGATCTGTTGTAGCTTTACCGTATTTCATTTCATTTCCTTTTTCTTATCGATATTGTACCGATGTTCTGATTTGCAATGGCGTTTGACCGTTGTTTAATAGAAAAATTACTTACTTACTTACTTACTTAGTACAATGTCTGGAAAAAAAGCCTTTCAACCATCGCGCGGCACCATCGTATTTTTACGCGCGACAGCAGAATGCTTCGCGCGTCTTTGCCATCGTCTGGGCGTCTGTCTGTCTATCTGTCCGTCTGTCACACTCGTCATTTGTATCAAAACGGTGCAAGCTAGGATCACGAAATCTTCACTGTGGACTGCCACAAGGTCTCTAGTTTATCGTGACAAAATTTCCTGCCACTGGGTTCAGGGGTTCCCCTCGAACGAGAGCGTCGAAGAGGGGTACCCCCCCCTAAAAAGACGTAATTTTGCCGTTATTGGCTCGAATAATGTAAAAACGGTTGCAGATAGATACATACATGCTGCTTATCATAACAAGCACTGGTGACAGGCTTTTTGGATTTATCAACATCGATGACCTTCAACGACCTTGAACCCCTCAAAAAGAGGTTTTTAGTGAATTTTTCGCAATTTTTGGATGCAGCGCACATTTCAACACTGAATTGCGACGAAATGGCTGGAGATAGCAAGACAACCTGCGTATGGAATTTTCAGCATTCAACGTAGATTTTAGCAGTTCAAGTCCAGACCCACTAGGTTAAAGGAGGCCGGCGCAGGCGGGCGTCAAAGACAGCTACCCCCCCCCTAAAAAGTGGTTATTTTACCGCAATTATCTCCTGTAGCGTGAACACGGTTGCAGATAGGCACAGACATGCTGCGTATCATAACAAGCACTGGTGACAGGCTTTTTATTGCTGTCAACGTCGATGACCTTGAATGACCTTGAACCCTTAAAATAGAGGTTTTAGTAAATTTTTCTGCAATTTTTGGCTGCGACACACATTTTTAGAGTGAATTGCGCCGAAATGGCTGGAGATAGACCTGGACATTTTGCGCATGACATTTTTTTAGCATAGAACGTGCATTTTTAAGAATCTACAAGTAGTTATTTTACCGCTATTGGCTCGTGTAGCTTGAAAACGGTTGCAGATCGGCAGACACATGCTGCTTAACAAGCAATATAGTGACAAGCTTTTTATTGGTGTAAAC
>Ga0209367_1008843_pt1 | contig 13740 bp, 7 predicted proteins | sample WorMetLIZISLAND2_FD_187412 | JGI IMG/M metagenome (GOLD analysis project Ga0209367, IMG submission 187412) | Marine gutless worms symbiont microbial communities from Max Planck institute for Marine Microbiology, Germany - Olavius geniculatus... ... | reverse complement strand
GTCGTAACCACCCGTCCGTGTGGTGCGTCACTGTAGCAGACTGCGGCCGCGGCGTCGACGACACTACTGCAGAATGCCCGTGGCCAGCCGCCGGCAAAGCATCTCAAGATGTCCACCCAGATTCTGCAGCGTCAGCTGCACACCATCTGTGCAGCAAAACGTGATGACTAGAAGACGGTGGACGAGACCTTGCGTGCGGTCGCGCGTACAGTTTGCTTCGAGTGAAAGTGACAGTGACACTTTGCTGACTATTACACTATTTCTTCTTTTTGGACATTAGCTTATATAATATCGCCTTATTTCGGTGATATTTTAATTAATATATCAAAAGACTTGCTGTGTATAACTGTATATAGGCCTATTTATTCATAACTATTACACATTCTAATATGCTGCATATGTTGCTGTATGTGAGACATTAATACATTTGGATATTTGCTATTTGATCATATATGTCGGCGATTGATACTTACACGAAATACAACTTACACTCGGCAGCGCCATAAATAGGGGGAAATGTCCGGGTATGCAAAAAAGGAGCGGGGGAAACGTTTGGGGGAAAAGTGTCCGGGGGAAATGTCCTACACCCCTGGCGGACACCGTCAACGGCTTCAGTGCAAGTCAACTCACTGGTGTGTGAACGCAATCGGTGAGTGATGACCGCAGACCGCTAACAACCGTCTTCATGTCTCCAGCCTCTGCAACTTACATAAACTGCAGCGGATGTATCGACAGTCTGTGTAATAAAATAGGCAGCCCTTTTACAGCGGCCGCGGATCGTACTTATAGTGATATACGCTCACACGGTCACTTTCGCGTCGTTATAAAACCCGAAAAGAAATAGAGTATACGATAAGCCTAGTAATACGAAGCGGTATTCGCCAGTCTTTTATTGCGTCATAGACAACAAATTATCAGTCGCCCATGCAGCCGAACACTGTAATGGCGGCTGCATATAGGAAGTGCCCTAATAAAAAAGTATCCAGTGCGTAGCGATAGTTGTAAGGAAGGTAACGTGCGAAGAATCGAATACAAGCTAGAATGGAAGAATTTAAATTTTCGGAGTAAAATAGTACTGCTGGTTAACCAGTTCTAAAAGAATGTAGGCTTACTGTTAAGTATCGCTGCTATTTGGCCGTTAGCATTAATTGCTGGGTCGCTTATCAGAATGAGATGAACAATCTCACAATGGATCTCTGCGCGAAATGCTGCTCAATATTGCGAGTTCAGAATCGGTTCTAAATCAGTCATTCGGTGCTCTTAGCATCGGAGGAGGTTCTTTTTACTTAGCGAGCGGCATTGACGGAGTGTGAGCAATCGTCGCGTAGTGCTACCAAGTCGATTAACCACCGAAGCATTGCAGCGATCGCCAGCTGATTGTCTCTACACGGCCGGACCGGATTAATCTCACATGAATTATACAGCAGTCTGGGGCATCAGAGATCAACCGCAAACTAAATTTTTTTTTCTTAAATTTTTTGCTCGCTTTTTGCGGTCGTCTTATAATTGGCCGCATTACGGTTTTACCCGCTCGTTAGTCTGCATGTCCGTCCGACTCTTTCGTATGAGCTTCTAACTCGAAAACGAAAATGCGCAGAAAAGCCAAAATTGGCGTGAACGACCTTAAATAACCTTTAACGAACACAACGCATTCTACTGCACAAAATTTGCATGCCCATATGTGCCCACCCGAAAAAAATAAATGTAGCAGAAATGATAAAAATTATTGTGTGTGATGAAGTGGCAAGTAACGTGTCACACTTGACGTTTTATTTCTTGACAGATGCGAGACGGATTACGTGCGGCTGTATTTGAACGTCGTCGATGAGACTGGCGGCATCAACGAACTGAAAGACTGGACGGTTGAGCTGTGTGGCAATGACACACAAAACAGTTCTCGTCGTGATTTCTACTCGGCGTCTTCGCGCGCTGTGCTCGAGTTGCACACGAGTCATCATCACCGCCGTTATCAGCTGCAGCAGCAGCAGCGGCAGCTTCGAGATAGACGTCGTCCACGGTTCATCGGTTTCCGCGGCACTTTCCGATTCCTGCTGAAAGGTGCGGTAATCGCAGATGCAACACGTACACACAACGAACAGTGCTGAGTGCTGCTGTCGTTTTTTTGTGCGGTTGTTCTATAGGCCGATTTATACGCCCCTTCCGTCTGTCCGTCTGTTAATCTGTCTAAAAATGACGATTCTGTCCAAAAATGACAGGACCGATTGCATTTATTTATTGTGCTCTAAACTTTTTTTGCATGTGATTATCAGCGTTTCTGACCATTCTGCTACACTTCAGTGATCTGCTCAATTTTATGTAACTAAACGCTTACAATAATCACAAATGTGTTTTTATATATCTTAACTATATATCTACATAATGCAAAAGTTTAAGCGCATCGCGTGCTTTTGCCTCATCAACCTGTAAAATCACGAAATGCGATGGTCTGGAAACTGCATCGTTGTAGGTAGAATGGTAGACTACTAAAATTCCAGACGAATAGCAGTCGACTCAGCCCCTCCCGTCTGACCGTCTGTCTGCTTGTTTCGTTCGGACTCTTAACTCGAAAAGAAGCCGTGTATAAAAACCAAAATTGTTGTGAGCCTTGTTTGGAGCAGAGCAGGAGTAACCGCCACGTTAATTTTCAGTTCAGAAGGCCAAAAGACAAGATCTGCAGAAGCCGTGTGGTGTCGTGGCAGCCAACGTGTCACTGAAATTGTTTGATCGCCACAAAACAAGCAGAAATTAAAAAAAAATCAGTTCGTATTGTTATTTGTTTTTTTAGAAAAAGATGGCACTTCACTGTAATTAATGCTATTTTTTGAAAACAACAGATAAATGATGACGATGATGATAATGATATGCTCAAAGGCTTTATTACACATCTTTGAAACTTTCTCGGTTTATTCTTTATTTATTTAGTGCTAAGTAGTACCTGCAAACACAGAAGTTATTATTTTACGGCAAACGCAGCAAACACGAAAGTGTAGTCTCGCACGAACGTCTGTAGTTGCAAATAAATTGATTGATCAAGTGATCAAATTGGCGGGAAGCGATGTAAAACTGATAAATTAACATATTAAGTACATGCCAAAGATTATTGGCTTTAAGCCATATATGTCGGATTTTTTTTAGAAAACAAAAGTATAACTGGATTTTGGATTTCTTAAACACTGGCTAATAGGTTTACATAGGTAAGGAAGCAATTCATCGGATACAGATTATCCGGATTTGGTAGATGTAATTGTCGGAAGCGAGCAATAAAATTGATAAACATTGACAGCGTGCCTTATAGTGACCAGGCATTCGTCAAGTTTTGTCTCGTTGTACTTGCAATGTAAGTAGGCATGGAAATGATCTGGATTAAACTGAGGGGAAGCAAAGAAGTGAGTAGAATAAAAGAGAAAAAATGGGGAAATGAATATGAACATATGTGCATTTTAATAAAGAAGAAGTCTAGTGTAAAATGGAGAACCTTGTCCCATTGACGTCGATATAGTGCCAACACGGTTCACAATGTATCTCAGTTGCAGCATTTTGTTGTTACTTACTGACTGTAGAAGACTACCGCGTGGTCGGCGGAAGTCGGCGCTGGGGAACCAGCTGCACGTACGACTTCTTCAGCAGCGATGACGTCACTTCCGGCCGATTTTTCTCTGAGAAATTCCCGCAGAATTACCCGCCGTCACTGTCGTGCTCGTACCTGTTCGTGTCGAGCTCGGACCAGGTCGTCTCCGTCACGTTCATCAGTATACGGCTTGCCAGCGCACGCCGCCATCATCATCATCATCAGCAGCAGCAGCAGCAAGATACTGATGACTCTAGGTCGGTCTGAGGTCAGCTATGTTACATCTCTACTGACTTACGCGAATGATATGTTAAATCGACGGAAAATAGGGGCCAAAGTAGTTCGGCAAAAAGGCGGAATCTCTGTGGCAGGTTCACCTGATTCTTGTTTTGGATTCGGTTAGTGGCAGCATAGGACTGGCGGTTTAACTGCAATTTGCAGTTGCATTTTACGGATGGAAATTTGACTTTTCAAGTCTCCTCACTGCTCAGAATTAGGGACCCCTGTCTAACACAGAGTGTCATCGGACGCCATAGGTGTATCTGCCAAATGACACCTAAATCCGTGGAACGCTTTAAGCAGGGGGCACGAATGTGACAGACAACAGACAGACCACGCTGTGTAGGAATAGGCTAAATCGCTTGTGTTGAAAGAACGATTCTGTCTAAAAAATGACAGGACCGATTGCATTTATTTATTGTGCTCTAAACTTTTCTTGCATGTGATCCTCAGCGCTTCTGGCGCTTCTGCTACACTTCAGTGATCTGCTCAATTTTATGTAACTAAACGCTTACAATAATCACAAATGTGTTCTTATATATTTTAACTATATATTTACGTAATGCAAAAGTTTAAGCGCATCGCGTGTTTTTGCCCCATCAACCTGTAAAATGACGAAATGCGATCGTCTGGAAACTACATCATTGAAAGGAGAATGGTAGACTACTAAAATTCCAGATGAATAGCAGTCGACTCAGCTTTCCGTTCCCCGTAAATTGTACAATGAACAATGATCTCTTCGTCTGAGTGATAGCAGTGACTGCTGTTGTTGTCACTAGCTGCGTATTAGAAGAATACAAGGAAACCCGAAGAAAAATGAGTTGATTCGTTGCCTGCCCTTTAAAAAGGCACACCTGCGTCAGCAAATGCTGAATGGAAAATGCTAAATGGATAAATAACACACGATTATAGTCAAAGTTGAGTACTGTTTAGCTGTGGCGACTACATCGCCGTGCACGATGGTACTGACTCCATGACGCCACTACTACAACAGTTCTGCAACGACGACGACGACGATTACTACAACAAGACAGTGACATCTAGCGGCGGTCGGCTGTACGTTCAGTTCGTGTCGGACGATCAGTTCGAGGCTCAAGGTTTCGCGGCGCACTTCCGGTTTATACCACGTGACCGTCTAACTACTTCCGTCGCCGTCACTCTGTCGTCTTACACCAGCGGTACGACACACGACGAGATCATAAGGCTAAAAGAAAACAGCCCTGTACTTCCGGTTGCAGCCGGCCTAAACAAGGACGGACGGCGGCGGAAATTTAGTCATGTAATATTACCCAACACTTCATAAAAGAACAAACTGACACAATGAATAGTACTCATAAGAACTTAAGCAATGTTACTGCAACGTTTCAGACTAAATGGAAACAGTGTTTTTTACTAAAAACTTTGAATGCGGAGGCTACTAACTGCACTAATATTTTTTGTAAGTTTAATAAAAATTGTAGACGCAGGTTTTTTTTTCTAAGGGGAAGCACAGGTGTTTAGGCCCAACGTACAGACAGCGTAATGCATAAAGGCTCATCGCACATGTGAGATAAAACGAAAATAATACAGAACAAAACTAAATTTGTGTTTTACTTCTGCTTCATGTCGGACAGACAGCATAGCGGTAAGTGAAGAGTAAACCGTCGAGTTGCCGGTATGGTATGCTTACTGGTTGTTTTGCAACACAAACGAATAAATCAAGTTGCACGAATCTGTCTTACTGATTATGGTTTAAATTTTTTAGGCTTTAAAAAGTGTTTAAGAGTTTTGTTAGGTCTTGCATGTTTTAATGTACAAAATAACGAGACACAAATATTAAAATCCAGAAAAAAACATCCTATAGCAGCTTACACCATTCTTCATGCCATTTCGTTTTTGTTGAGTGGATGACGTAAATTTGACTTGTATTATAAATTATTATTATGTTACATTACACAACAAATAAAGTTTAAAAATCTAACATTTGGAATTTCGAGGTTTTTTAGATTTCTAGCAATATCGTAAAAGCCTCCTTTTCGGACCAGTTTTCTAGCACGTGGTACTTCTTGGTGCTTTGATTGTGATAAAAATGATGATGATGCTGATGATGATGCCGGTGATGACGGTGTGACGTAAAACTGTGGCGCAGGACGACGATCGTTGATAACAAATGAACAGTCGGGCAGACACACATCCCTGTCGTCGACCACGTCTCCGCAGTCTTTACTGCAGCTCAGCAACAGCACCCCACCGCATTGTCAGCTACGTTACGTTATAGCTGTACTCATACGTATACTTGCTTACTTACTTACTTCACTCGTTAGAACAAGAATTTGTCGGTCGGGGTGTGGTATAGTGGTTAACGCGCCGGTCTCCATCAACGAAGTCACTACTCGCCGGACCCGGTTACTACTTGGATGGGAAACTGCCTGCCGACAGGTAAACCATCTCGTTATATAACCAGCCATCAAGGTTAACTCAGCCTTTCACCCTTACGGGGTAGGTAAATCAAGCACCGGTCTGTCTGGTTGGGGTTAATGCGGGCGCGTTTACCTATGTCGGGTGGCAAGTGACACTGTGTATTCAAATATGGTAAGTGACGCTCCGTAGCTTTGAGTAAGTAAGTGAGTAAGTAAATGATTTATAAAGCGCCAAAGTCTCAGAAAGAATCAGGGCGCATAGGATGATGGACGCTAGGTGGCAGAAAAAGCTGACTGAAAGTAGTGGGTCTTTAAGTGACATCTGAATGTGGGTTGCCATGTAGAACTATGCACATCTTTAACCTTTAACGATTAATCTGTAGGTCTAACTGACATAGCGTTCTCCAATTGCGGCGATTAATTGGAACGGCGTCTTTTCTGTGCTGTGCCAACTGAGAATCGTTGTCAGCTGTTAGTGGCGTATGATTTTCCGCCGTTGGTGATTATACGTCACATTGTACGACATTTTAGCCGATCGTACTTAAGTAACGGACGAGATTATGGTACGAGTTGTCGTCTATCGTCTGTTTGTCTGTCGACGTCTGTCACGGATGTATTGTGGCTAAACGGTGCAAGATAGAGCATGGGTTGCTAATGATCACTAACAGGAAGTCGCAGAATCGTTGACCTTGAATGACCTTGGAGGATCATAACGCACTATGGTATGCCACTCGTGCGGTATTGTGGCTAAAAGGTAAGTTTTAGTTGGTCGGCGATGGTACCATCGGATAGGGCGTTGGCAACTTCCTATAGGCTGTCAATTTTCAATGGAGAGTTTCAAGATATAAGTGGCCGTATCTCGGAAATGGTAAGAAATAGGGCCAAGGTTACTATTAATTACTAATAGGAAGCAGCATACGCCTTTTCAGATTACATAAAACCATTGACTTTAGATGGCCTTAAAGGTCACTGACAACTAGTACGGTGGGCTATCCTAGCGTCAGCTGGGCTTCTTGTTTCTGCATGTGAACGTAAATAAACCGCTAGTCGCCTTGACCTCTGTGTGCTGTCTGTGTTGACAGTGCGAAGCTGCGATGCGCAGTTCACAGCGAGCTCAGCAGTCAACGGAACGTTCGCGTCTCCCGGCTTCCCTCGCTCGTACCCTGATGACGTCACGTGTCGCTACAGGTTCTCTGGTCGCCATGGAGACCGCGTCCAAATCCGCTTCACGGCCTTCAACCTGCTGTATTCCGCATCCGACGCCAACAGCCGCAAAAACACGCTGCCAGAGTACGCCACGCAATTTATCGTTTTGTACCGTGTATACTAGCGCATCTTACTTATAGGTGTAGATTAGCTTATAGCAGCGAAATGACTGCAGCATTATGACAATATCAAATACGCTGCCTAAAAAGCCATTCAATAAAATATAAGGTTTAGTAAAATGCTAGGAAAAAGTTTAAAAGGAAAGTGTTTTTCAGTTGTTCTGTTCACACACCATGCTGTTTGAAAGTCTTAAAATTATGCTGTCGATTGTTGACTTCCTGGCGACGCTTTACGCAGAAGATCCCTGAAAGTCAATGCGAACATTCGTAGTTTTCGATGGGGGGAGGGGCGGGGAAGGCGGTCCTGTAATAAAACAACGGCTTTCCAAGTTTCGAGCGTAATGACTGAATACAGAATTGCAGCCGCCATATGATGGTAAGAACGCAGTCGGTTTGGTGACACTTAATCACCCGACATTTAACCACGCGACAATTAATCACCGACCTGTGATCGATTGTGCATTTTCAAACATGCCTATAAAGACAGAGAATGGCTAGGATGTGAACACTACGACTCGGTCATATTTCCCATACAAACGTGGACTCATTATGAAACGGGGGCAGCGGGTATTGCAAGCAGAACAAAATGCAGTTGAAGGTTGGCATTTTGGTCTGCAGACACTTTTCCATTGTCACCATCCAACATTGTAGACTTTCGTGCAAGGTATCAAAAAAGATCTTCAAATGCAACATTCAACGTTTCTACAAAAAAATTGCTAGTGCACAACCTTCTGTCACTTACATGGATGTGACGCAGTAAATAAAGACAAATGCTCAGACCTTCTGTCCCAACGCGATTTATTGTGTCAAGTTGTTAACGTGTCCGTGGACATTCATGTTTTTATAGGATTTTGTATGTGTAACTGTGTTTATGTCGTGTGATGATTGTTAAGTGATTATGTGTCGGTGATTAATTGTCGCCTGATTAACTGTCGCCTGATGAAGTGTCCGTACACCAACGCAGTCAACTGATATTGATTCTTTTCAAAAGTTTAGACACAAAAATCTAGCTGTTTGATTAATAAGCCTACTGCTAACAGTGTCAAACTTACAACACATAGCCCTAATGTAATGTTTATAATACTTGTACTTTAATACGCCCTATGTTGCGCGAGTTGCATGCCTTGTATCGGAAATCAGCGAACTGTACGTCCATGAGTCTAACTGTAGCACTAAATCAGGTCAATCAATATGTAGCCGACGTAACGAGACTTTTGCAACAAACTCCTGTTAATAGCTTACATTAAACACCACGCACGCAACGCAATAAAACCTTCTATCCTTCATCTTGGGTCTTGCATCGCATACCTTTATTGCATTTGTTGCGTACTTTATCTCGTTTATTGCGTTCGCTGCTTAGCCTAGCTATTACATTGCGTAGCCTGTATTTTTCTCCTATTGCTTACGTTATTTGCGTACAAAGTGTACGTCGCATGAGTTGCGTGTGTTGGACGCTGTGACGTCACTGCAGGTGCGATGACGTCGACGCCGTGTTGATAATTTTCCCGCCAAAGTCTCGTCCACAGACGACAACGTGCGCCCACGTGAGACCACCGACGTTGATGAGTAGAACGCACGAGGCGGAGGTCCAGTTCGTCAGTCGGCGCAAGTCAGACGTCGATTATCTACACAATTATCCGTCGTCTGATGCTCCCGATCCCGATGCCGCTGATTACACCGCTACCGTCGGCTTCCAGGCACACTACAGCTTCTTACCAGGTTTTGCACAAAACCTACTATACCCTTTTGTCAGTACGGTGTCAAATTATATTTTCGTCGACTGAGGCAACGGCCTCTGAGAATATGTAAACACTGAACAAGTTAGCGAATCGGCCAAGAGTCAAAAATTCCAACTTGCAACCTGTCGACTGCAAGTCCTATACGCCATAGTCAATCGTTAATCATCGTGCACTAAAGCACATGCTGCGACGCAAAACTGCTTCGGAAGTGACACGAATGTGCAGTGAATAATTTATTCTGTCTCAACCGACGAGCAGTTTATCACTCGCATCAGTCGCATGGTTGCTAATAAGTCGGCTGCGATAACTGACTTAATTTAATGTCGGCGGCGGTTGTCTTAATTCAATTAACAGTGAATGATACAGTTACTCAATCGCTTTTCGTCAACTCAGGTTGCAGTGACATGACTAGAATATTTTTCAGGTTACGAGAAACAAAGCTCAGTGACAGTAGTAAAGAAGTGAGGAATACAAAGTTTGGGTCGAAAGCACAGTGTACTACAAATAATTATTATGGACTTTTACCGGTAATTAAAATGCACGTTGTGGTTCATTGACTGCATCCCGCCGCATTTTCAGCCTTACTCTTGGGGGTTTTGCGTTGTAGATATGGGCGTCAAAGGCGGAGAAAGGGACAAAACAAAACGTACGTTTGCAAACTTGCAACAGTTGATAGTTTTTACGCGCGAGAGCTAGCATAGCTATAGCAATCCAAGACCAGGTGAGATAGAGACTTCGGGTTTTCACCGTATGATAGCCTATTGTCTCTCGTATTTCGCGACAAAATTTCATTCCGCTGAGTAAAGGGGATCCCCTCGAACGAGGGGGACGAAATAGGGGCACTTCCTTAAAAAGCGTTATTTTACCGCTATAGGCTCGTCTAACGTGAAAATGGTTGCAGATAGGCACAGACATGCTGCTTATCATAACAAGCACTGGCGTCGAACTTCTTAGAAATGTCAACATCAATGACTTTAAATGACCTTGAATCCCCAAAATAGCGAATTTTAGTGAATTTTTGCGATTTCGGGCTGCAACACCACGACACGCATTTTAAGAGTGAATTGCGTCAAAATGGCTGGAGATAGACCAAAACAACTTGCATAAGAAATTTTCAGCATTGAATGTAGATTTTAACAGTCCAAATCCGAACCCTCCACGTTCAAGGAGGGTTGCGCAACCGGATATCAAAGAAGGGTACTCTTCAAAAAAATTTGGTTATTTATCCGTTGTTGGCTTGTCTAGCGTGAAAATAGTTACAGATATGCACAGACATGCTGCTTATCATAACAAGCACTAGCGACGAGCTTCTTAAAAATGTCAACATCGATGACCTTAAATGACCTTGAACCCTAATGATATTGGTTTTTAGTGATTTTTATGGCGATTTTTGTCTGCAAAAGAGTGAATTGCGACGAAATGGATAGAGATAGACCAAGATTACTTGCGAACAGGAACTGATATAGGCTCTCGCGTGTCTCATGAACATTAGCTCAGATTTCTTGTTAAATGTTAAATAAAGTACGAATAGAATTTTTTTCTGTCGTGATGATGGATTTTGTAAGCTATTAGAAATGTCATCGAGCAAGCCATCTATTCTCATTAAGCCCTTGGAACAAGGCATTTTTCTCAATCCTATTTCATCTTCCACCCTCCCATCTTTTTTTCAATACGTTGCACTTTTCCAGTTGTTGTCCATAGCTTTATAAGGGTCTGGGGAACAAAAATACAGTTAGAAAAAGCTCGAGAAAAGTATAGGCTCTACTTTCGGTCTTAAATTATATCAACTTAATTCACTTGAAGGGCTAAAAACCTTCCCCATACTTTTATAATGGGGCATTTCAGTCTGAATTTTTTCTAAGGTTTATACGGTGTGTGTGCGCATTTGTGTGACTAACCAGCCTGTCTGTTCAACATACGAAGCACTGTAAGCGGACGAAGTGGCGAGTTTACGTCTCCCAACTATCCCGGCTTCTACCCACGCGATCTGCACTGCCACTACATCTTCTACGGCCTGCAGCACGAGCGGATTCACATCACCCTGATCGAATACAACATCGAAGGACTCACGCCGCAGTAAGTCAACAGACACACTGCATGTCATGCTTCTCTCTGTCATAGGCAGGCTTGCCGTGGATATGAAATTTGCCATCCATATCCATATCTATATCCACAGATTTTCCGTGGATATCCATGGATATATCCATGGATATATCCATATTCACAGACGCCTATCGTGCGTACATATAGCCACTAATTTTCGCGAAATACAGCAGTGACAGAGCGTCCATTCTCCCAGACATTTTTGTTGTGAAACTGTTAAAAATAAATAAAAGTAAAAAAACACATTTGTATTGAAATATGATTTTAGAAAAGTATTTCCAAGCTGTCATAAAAATCTACCGTAATTGTTTTATTGGCTTGCTATAGCCGACGGTTAGGTTGAGCCTTGGGTACGATATGTCGTCTTTCGGTCGTCTCTTTAACCGTAACAAATGTATTGTGGCTAAACGGTACATCGTAAGGAGTTGGCGATACCGTTGGATAGGGCGATAACGACTACCTATAAGCTGTTGAAAGTAACCATGTCTCTATCTGCAGCTTTCTGGCTGCAATTTTGAATGCAAATGCTTCTGCCTGTAGCCGTCACTTACGTGCGCCAAATTACTGTATCTTATCCTAGCACTGGATATCCATGGATCAACGGCAAGCCTGGTCATAGGTGCCTGCTTCATTTCCTTTTACACTGCCCGTGTATTTTCGAGAAACAATCCTGTATTTTTGTGCCAGAAAGTTTTCGGATTTTAGTACGTTAGCATTCAGTGACGACAGAAAACAAAAGCAAAACACGCGAAAAAAACCCCGAAAATAGCGTTGTTGTCTGTCCAATGCAATACATAGCATTGGACAGAGTATAAAATCACCTGAGCGTCCGTGCGTGCGTCCGTCCGCCATTGTCCAACTTTGAGGCACCATATCTCCATAACGGTGCAAGATAGACGCATGGTCACATTGGAACACCCATAGTAAGTGGCCCACCGCGAGTCGAATGGTCACGTGACTTACGATGTTAATTGTATAGTTATATAATATAGCGTAAGATGACAATACGAAACACTTGCGATTATACACCTTGAAATTATACAACTTGAAATTAAACTTTTTAATTTTCACCTCTAGTCTACACAGCTGACTTATTTTATTTATACGGACATACTGTAGGCTATCGAAATGCATTGGATAGACTCCGTGTTTGTTTTAACATTATGTTGCTTTTCTACAAAAATCGGGAAACACTATACATACGCTGAAAGGTGATGAAAACATTTAGACCTATATTTATTCATATATTTAGGCCTATGTGTATATTTATTGGCTGGCTAATTGCAAGTTGTAGAGCTCTTAAATTCAGGCATCGTGTCTGTGACTGTCTCAGTCTGTGCGTCCGTGCACTATAAAATATAAACCCCGTGCACTAACAATAAAAGTACTAAAATAGTAAAAAAAACAAAAATACACCACGCAAAGCGATGACAAATCTCGGAAAAAGGCATATTTTAAATGACTGCCTGTGAATAAGACAACAGGAAGACCGAAAGCAGAGTAGATGGCTAATGACCGAACTATTTCAGCTGCCTGCTATGTTCTGATTGCAGATGCCTGGAATCAACGCAGAGCGACTACGTGGAGTTTTCCAACTTCAACGTGCGGCTAACGGACCGCAAGATGGCGCGACTGTGCGGCGTTGGTTCATACTACGCGGTCCAGTCGGACGGAAGTTTCTTCCGAGTCACGTTCAAATCGAACGACATATTCGACGGTACCGGCTTCCTCGGACGATACGAGTTCAAAGTTCATCGACAAGGTATATAACAGTCACTTATATCGTGTATATCGACACGTGTCACGGGGTTTACTGAGAGACTGCAGGCCTGACACTTCTGACGTGGTAACATTGATAATGCTTAGGCTGTTGTGTACTGTACTGTAAGCCACGTTACAAGAAGCCCAGCTGTCGCTAAGATAATCAACCGTACTGGCTGTCAGTAACCTTCAAGGTTATCCAAAGTCGATGATTTTCATCTCATCTGAAAGGGCGTAGGCATATGCGATTTTCTATAGTGATCAATAGCCCTTGGCCCTATCTCTCACCGTTTCCGAGATAGGCCTATGGCCAGTTTTCCGTTGGAAATGCAATTTTTCTTACCACTCCATTCAACCCCAAATTTGAAAGTGTTCCTTTTGCACTAGATCGCTGAAATTTTGCATGCTTAGGTTTAAGACACATGGCTAATTAGCAGGCCCGTCGAGAGCCACAGCGGGGCCCGGGGAAAAATTCTCGCGGGGCCCTCAAACATTTTCACGGGGCCCTCTAGGAAATTTTTTTGAATTTCTTTTCAAATAGTACATTCTGGTGTACTGTATATTTC
>Ga0209367_1008841_pt1 | contig 13741 bp, 7 predicted proteins | sample WorMetLIZISLAND2_FD_187412 | JGI IMG/M metagenome (GOLD analysis project Ga0209367, IMG submission 187412) | Marine gutless worms symbiont microbial communities from Max Planck institute for Marine Microbiology, Germany - Olavius geniculatus... ... | reverse complement strand
GCACTGAATGGCCTATTTTGTGCTGATGTGCCGTTAAGAAACTACTCACTCACTCACCTTTCGAATTTACGAAAAAGCTTTACGGTTCCTGAAACTAGAGTCTTCCAGGCAGCCGATGGTGAAAATTTGGAGATCCTAGCTTGGACCGTTTTTGCCTGATCCATCCGTGTGACAGACAGACGGACGGACAGAATTGCGATGGCTAAGACGCGCTGAAAGCCTAGCTGCTTTCGCGCGTAAAAACGATGGTGCAGTGACATTTTCAGATATTTTTGGAGTGCATGAAATCATTAATCAATGCACGAATACAATGTTGCTGACTGAACCGCAGAGCAAACAGCACGACCTCTTAAGTGCATTGACACATTTCTCCATGTTTTGTCAGTTAACAGAGGCGCAACATTTTTATGTGAGGGAAGTGAGGGCTGCAGTGGATTCTATCCCCCCAAATCTGGAATCGAAATCGGGCGCAACTTCCTTCAGTGTTGGGCTCTGGTTCGCCCAATTTTTAACTCAAGTTTTCCCCTCTATTTTTGGCTTCTTCCCCCTTAAGAAGAAAGTTTTGTTAATTGTGTAGATTGAAAAATAGAGGGAAGTAAAAATAGGAGTGAGTTTTTTAAGGGTGTAGTTTGCCCAATGAAAAATAGTGGGAAGTAAAAAATAAGGGAGAAGTTTTAAGAGTGTAGATTGAAAAATAGGGGGAATAAAAATTAGAGGGGGAAGTAAAAATAGTGGGAAAGTATTGTTAAGAGTGTAGTTTGAAAAATAGGTGGAGTAAAACTAGACAAAAAGTGGAAAATAGGGGGTAGCCTTAGGCACGTTTGAGGGGTTTGGCCGAACCAGGCCGTTAATTTTAGGGGGCAGCCATTTTGGACTTTATATAATTCCTTCTATTAATTTGTTATTTTAGTTAATTTGAGTCTTGATATGACATTGGATAGACTAGTTAGGTGTATACATCAAATGGTAGATCCTTTGACTGTTAACGCTGACGTTTGCTGATGACGTTTTCGGTTGGCTTGTACGATTCGTCGTTGCACAGGAATCGGTTGGTGTACGTCTTGTACACGTTGGTCAGCAAGGCACGTCGTCATGGTCGTACAATCGCAGACACGCGTACGCAATATTGCAATAATACGTACAGTTTACTAAAATACAGTTATCGCTATAGTGTTTGAATTACATACAGAAATTGTCGCATGTGCAGCAGTGTAATGGTGAGTGAGTATACTTTTAGGCCTACTTCCTGCTCGAAATGTGATGACAGTCTTTAAGGTGCGTACAGAGCGACGTAACTGAACTGAACTGAACTGACATGGTAATGATGACAGTTCAGTTCAGTTCAGTTACGTCGCTCTGTACTCGCCAGATTACCCAGTAAGTAATGACAGGAACCAGGTACCCAGATCTGGTTCTAAAATTCATTCCCCGGTAACAAATCTGGGTAGTTGGCAACCGTATTTTGCACTGATTTCTGCTGAAACTGATGAAAATCTCGCTACTTGCAGTTCATTTGGCAAACCTCAATACCTCAAGGAAGATTCAACTCCGACCATTTTCGTTGATAAACGTGGACTATACATATTTGGTATCACAAACAGATTACAAACGTTTTATATGAAAACTTGACTTTGTGGAAATACATTGGGTAGTTAGGTGTATACATGTCACTTCATCAAAGCTGGAAAATTAGTCTGATGTCCTAGTTTTTAATGTATTTTTTTAAATCTCAAAAGTTCAGATTTAGGTTTTTTAGTTTGTTGTAAAGTTTATTACATATATTTTAATTCATATACTTTAATCGTGATTTTTGAGTTATGACTTTTATCACGTCATGTCATTCAGTCATAAGAGTGTGTATAACAGGTTTTCTTAGGCTGTACATTGTGTACGGTATTCATTAAACAGAAACAACCAAAAAACTTAAAAACTAATTTTAAAAAACAGCCCTGCACTTTATTGTCATACTTGGTCTAGTTAAAACCGGGTTCGGGTATCCGAGTAACTGCAACCGGGTACCTGGTTGCTAAAATGGGTAATGCTGCAAATCACTAGTCTGGATCACCAGCAACATCTAATCAATTGCTCCCTGATCCATGCCCAACCTCTCTACAAAATGTTATCTACATAGCGTTTCGTTCACTAGTTTACCAATAAATCAATTGCTTAGCAAATTAAACGACCAATGCATCTCTAGCACTAATATGAGTTTTTTTGAAAATCTACTTTTACATTGTTTGTGTTGTGTTTTGATATAGGTTTCCGGTTAAAATGGTCTGTTTTTGTTTAATAAGCATTGATATTGTATTTACAAGTGAATTACATTTTGTGTTCGGTGGTTTACAAAACACAATATCATGATGGATGATTGGAAACTGAAGACATCGCCGGTCGTTAGACTGGAAAGACCGAATGAAAGGTTTGTAGACTCGCAGTCGCAGCAGTGGATATAGGCCCGTCCGTCCACAGAATATAATATAAATAATGACCAGTCTGTTTTGCATTGTTCCTACGGCCAGAGGGTCAGAGAAAGTCTGGAAATTTAAAATAGTAAAGTGCAAAAGTTAACAAGAAATGCAGAAAAATACTGCATATAAGAGTTCTAAATTTTTTTCTGCTTTCTTCGCTGGCAGATATTATTATTTGTAGCTTTACTTTTAAAATTGTTTTGCCCCTATTGTTTCTACTGTGATTGCAAGCGATGATTGTAAACCAACATTGATAAGCTTATTTCGTGTGAACGAGTTAGGCAAAACGATTTATTTTGTTTTGGAAAGTCCTGGAAAAGTCAGCGAAGATGAATTCTGCAGATTAGTAGGAACCATGGTTTTACACGTTGTTTGTTTTGTTATTAAACGGTAGCGGCTCGCTATTCTGAAGGTCCATTATTCCGAAGGTCCATTATTCCGAAGGTTTGCTATTCCTAAAGTCCACTGTGCAGATATGTGCTACAGTGCTAGGGTTAGGGTTAGGGTTGGGGTTAGGCTTGTTGGAAATAGTAGATTTTGAAAATAGACTTCCGGAATAGCGGACATTCCGAATAGCGAACGCAAGTCTTATTAAACACGTAAAGCTGCTAGCTTTGTTCGCACAATTAATATGTTGTTTGTAGATCTTGTCTGTCTGTTTGTCTGTCTGTCCATCTGTCTGTCTCTGTTTCTTACTTGTCTTTGTCTCTCACTGTCTGTTTAGTTGTTGCTGCCATCTGGTGAAATAGAAGTTGATATATGCTTTAACAACATCTTGTGGGATTATGGGAAGGAATCACTTTCCGGATTGACGAAGATATTGAAGATGTGCTTCGGAGAAAAGACTTTCGCCGACAAGCATCGTATTGAAATATGAAACGGACGAAGATAGAATCGTGAGTCCTTGCAAAATTTGCATTCGGACATACGCAGACTAGTTGCATTAGCTTTTCCGGACATGGAGTACTGAAGCAGAGAGATGATATCGACGGATTATCTCCTGGATGCTCTGGCAGATCCGGACTTCACGTTGAAGGTTCGCGAAAGACATCCGAAGGACTTGGACTCGGCACTACGAATAGCCTTACAGCTTGAGGTGTGGACCAAGGACAGCGAAAGGCTGAAGCTGGAAAGTCCGAAGACTGTACGAAAGGAGTCGAAGAAGATGAGAGAAGTAACAAAGTCTAGTAGGACGACAGCATCAGCGACAGAATGCTGGAACAAGATGCTACTGAAGGAGTTGGAGGAAAAGATCAAGAAAGTTCAGGAGTTAGAAAGCCGAAACAAGCAACGAAAACCAATCAAGCAATCCTTCGTTCAAACAAATCTATTGTTTAATAATATATTAACTATATTTCTGTCCATTCACGATCATTTCACGAAGACCCTTTTGTCGGCAACCCTTTGATTAACATGAATTCATTACCATCATGGGCCAAAGGTACCCATGTAGCTGAGATCTTGCAATCACCCAGGACGGAAGACGAAGCAAAAATAGTCGGTGGTTATAAATGTAGCATGCAATCCAATGGACTGTTTGTGCATTTGACAAGTAATCAATATTGCTGACTATGACGTATGGGAAGTCACCCACTGCAAGTCAAATGGTCACGTGATTGGTTTGGGCCATATTATTGCTTTTAACTCACAAATTAAAAATTTAGTTTGCTAATAAAACAGCAAATATTAAATATAAAAAACTTACCAGTTTACATTACTGTGTAAGGGCGACCAAATCACACATCCAAAACAGCAGAAATCATTTTGCTAGGACACAGAGTGATAGAACGATGAACTGGTTGCTCTTACAAACCAGGTGACATGACCCATTTAACCTTTTCCACTCCAGCATTATCTCGTAAGCTAATAAATGTAGTCAATGCAAATGTGATACAAATGTTTTCCAACTGATTAAATGTACTGCTGGTCCGTAGCTAAAAGAGTCAAATTGGAAACAAAGTTAAATCTAGTTTTCCAAAAGAGATTCAACTTTTTTTCGAAAAAAAATCAAGTAACAGCAAAAATATCTATTTCATTAATGTGCACAACGGTAGTTGCCCAAAGTGGAACAAAATCTCTTCCCGCTCTTAACAGCTGTTAGTGGTGAAATAGATGTCAACTGACTCAGTTGCTTGGCATATCTAAGCCAAAATTGGGTTAAATACAGCTCAACAGCCGTGACTGAGCAGTGTTGCAATAATATGAGCAAGTTTCCTTAAACAGAACATACTCAGCATTTTGTTCCAATTAGGGAAACTGTAGCTGTTCCATTCAGCACAATTTAAACACATTTTACAAATCACTGCAGCAGCACAGCCGTTGTTTACATCACATTGCCGCTCATACACTCGACACCGATAAACATCCAGTGTGCACAGCATTAGCGGCTACGAAGTCACTTCACAAATACGGCGTGTGCCATCTTCACTACTGGTGCTGCATTTAAGGTCGAACGCCTATCAATCAAAAATCCCAACAATTGTCATTAACTGCAAATTGAGTCGATAACACACACCATACTTAACTATTAAAATCGAAAGCGAAACCACCGTAAAGTACTAATTATTCCTCACTTTCAGTAAGCAGCTCATAGATTTTGAGTAACTAAAGTGTTCCAGTCAAGGAACCGCTCCAATTCAGGCAACTCTCTTCCATTGGCTTACGGAATAATGCGGGGTGGAAAACGTTAAATGGGGTCACGTCACATGGTTTGTAAGGGCAGCCAGTTCTATCACTTCAGTTCTATTTGTCGTTCTATCACTCTGTGTCCTAGTAAAATGAGCTCTGCTGTTTTGGATGTGTGACTTGGTCGCTCTTACACAGTAATGTAAACTGGTAAGTTTTTTATATTTAATCTCTGTGTAAGGCTATTGGGGCCGTAGGTGGACAGACCACTGAGTCCTTGACGCATGGCCAGTGCAACGTCGGACCTTCCAGCCACAGAGCATCACCACCCTTGACCAATATGAAGTTATTCTGCTTGGTGACAGAGGCACATGTGTGTGAACAAGTTGCCCAGGGTTGTTATCGGCAGTGGACCACCTGGGATTTGAACTTATGACCTTTGGATTACAAATCTAGTGCCATGACCACTGAGCTAGCAAGTCACTTAGTAGGCAGTAAATTTTAGGGCTGCAACCGATTATAATTTTTTTATTTGTTAATTTTCCAAAAAATATTGAATTAATTTTGATTAATTTTTGTAGTTAAGAAAGACCGTAAAAACTGCAGGATTCAACTACATCTTTTTGCAAACTAAGGCACAGTGGCTTTTATCTTTTTTTATTCTGGTGGTCGAAATAAGGCACTAGAAGCCACTGCTAAGACAAACTCTATGACACAATAACCAGCACGAACTGTATTCAATGCTTACAAAGTGCAGACTGTTTATGAACTAACACCGTGAAAGCAAAATTTCAGATGACATGTACAATGTGAAATGAAATAAAATATGATCAACAGTCATTTTTGGCTTATAGTTGATTAAAAAAATTTAATCATCTGGTTTTTATTAACGATTAATTGGTCAGTTAGTCCTTTATTTCTGCAGTCCGGTATTTACTAAATGTGTTGTTGACCTTCAGAAATGCAGTTGGTGCATGTATAATGTAATGCTGGTCGTTTATGATGATTTTTGTTACTTGCTTATTTATTAAACAGGTAAGCTGCTTGCTGAGTACATGTACTCAGATAATAAGTTACTTAGATAGCACAGCTGTACTGCTAAGTACTTATTCACAGACAATTCTTCACACTTTATTTCCTTCAGCATCACACAGTTATTCTGACTGTCTTAATTATTTTTGCATTTGCTGCATACTGTACAGATGAAAGTTCATTTGAGGTGAAGATTGAAGCTGATAGTAATGATATCACTGAGCATCCACATGATGACAAGCCAACTATAGAGTTTAGAGGTTAGTGTATGACAGGGATCATGAAATTATGTGATTATTTGCACGTACAACTTTCTGCTTTAACTACACGTCGGTTTCTTCTCTCATAGACAGCTGATCCAGTGGTTTCACAGATGCAGTGGAAATCTGACATAACAGAGTTGCTATTTCTGCACAGACTTTTCTTTTTCTGTACACCTTTACTTTTCAACTAGGATGTGATACTGTGATAATCATTTTTTTTGGTTTTTACCCAGTTGCATAAAAATGTATAATGTTTTTTTATTCCTGTGAATTAAAATCAAAACACCTTTGAGTCACCCTTATGTGATCTGTTTTTCATATGCAGTTTTATGAGGGGCGTTCAATAAGCTTCAGCACTGTTCTTCTTGGTAAGCACACAGTGACTGCTGAAAACCAAAACTATTATGAAGTTTTACTGCCACTATTGTACATCACTTACCATGGTCTCATCTATGACGTCACGTTGTGACAACATTATTATTAAGATATAAATGATGGGCATTCACGTTTATTTAGAGAATTAGATTAGAGAATAATATAAAATTTTTTAGTCGCATCTCTGTAATGCAACAAAATACATCCAGCTGTTATCATTCGGAAGCTAATAACGGGACAAGCCTAATACCCACTTACAACTGAAGCTACGTTGAACAGCATGCATACTGAATCAGATGCAGTTATGTGTATTCTAAAACCCGAACCCGAACCCGAAACCCGGGTTTAACATTTTTGAAACCCGAAAACCCGGGTTTGGAAAAGTGCTCCGGGTTTGCAAACCCTACTTGCAGTGTCAGAATTTGTAGAAGTACATTTGTCGGTGTACAGGGAGTTGTTTTGAGGTGAAGATGGAAGCTGATAGTAATTATATCACTGAGTGTTTACGTGATGACAAGCTAACTGTTGGTATGTAGTAATATTTTAAACAAAACGGTGATTTTATTATTTAGTTTTCATAACAAGTGAGTTTATAAAAACCACTAAGTTTAGACACACTCAAGGACGTTTTTGAAAAGTGTTGCATCTCGCAACATTATTGCTTATGTTGAAGATATCAACTTTTACAATCATGTATAATGTTGTTTTTACATTAGCTTAATAGCCTTGATCTTAACAAGTATTTTAGCTTTGTTTTTAATACATATATTAAATGCTTTTAATTAATTCTAACCACGTACGGCACTTAATGGCCTATAAGGTGCTAATGTGCCGTTACGAAACTACTCACTCACCCCCAGCTAATCTCATTGTAAAATCACTGTTTAGAAGGCTTATGAATAACTATATCCTACACAAATCAAGCCTGTCTGGACAAACTTAATTTTAGGTTTGACTATTAATGACCTAGTTAAAGGTGAGAGAATAAATGATTGGATTTATTGCATTATCTTAACTCGTGAGAAGTAATAGCCAGTAGCATCCAGCCTTGTTTTCTTTGAAAGCTGCTAATTTGTTCCGATTGCATAGACACTGGCCAGATTCCACACGCAATGCTTAATAAGGGTAAAACCTTTTCTTGACATCATCTTTAGCAACTGACAGAGGTCATCTTTTTTAAGTACTGGAGAAAACTGTTGGCTGACCTGAGTCATGAGATGTGCCTGCAAGTTTGCTGCTCACCCGTTTTTGAAATGTACCGGTTGTCTTGGTTTTATGCCATATTTTAAGGCTATTTTTTAGGTTTCTGTTGCCCCACTGCATTTTTGTTCAGTGTAGGCTGCAACAGTAATTGCCATACTTTCCGTGGACCACGAGTTCAGTTTTTTGGGCAGGCCTACTTTTTGTCTTAGCTCAGGTTGATAAGTCTTACACAGATTCTTTCACACTTTGCTGCCATCTTTCAGCTGTTGTGGTCCCTAGGCACATGTAAAATTGTACTCAATTAAAATGTAATGTACAACATTATGTAATAGAAAAGATATTATTTTTATGGCAAAGGTTAAATCTTGAAGTAGCCGAAGGTTTCAAAGCATTTTGCTGTTCTGCTCTCTCTGAATGTTACGTAAACTGCGACACATGATCGTTACTGGAACTCTGTCTCACTTAATATAAAAAAAACTGCTGTCTTATTTTAGATAGCATGTATCTAAAGTGAGACAATAATTTTTAAAACTTGTTATTTACACAGTATACGATATGGGACACAGATGATGCAAAAAACGTTTAGCCTAAAGTATATTCTATTGGGTTGATAACTCTGGTTTTGCAGTTGTAAGCACTGACATTCGTAAAACGTAAAAATCTTATGAACAGAATCAGCAAAAAGCTAAGCTCGTGTGATAATTATGACGTAATAATTGTTTACAGCCAGAACCAATAAACGAAAGCAGAAACAAAAATAAACTTCTGAGCACATATTAAGAAAGCAAAGACGAATAAGAGTATTGTCTCATAATTTAGTAGCGATTACTTGTTCAAACAAAATAGTTACTGCTTTGTTCTGTCCCACTTTACCTTATGTCCAGTTTTAGCTCAACTGACCCTAATGCTAGCATGAAAAAACTGACAACTCCCAGTAGAACTCAGCCTGGTCATTGCTCCTTGGGTGGGCACAGTAAGTAACAGTGAAGGCTGCGTGTAAACATGCACACCATTCAATGCACTTGTTCTGCATTTGTAGTCTGGCAGTGAGAACTGGTGACTGGTTAAAGGCTAAGTAAATGGAGATCAGAGCTGTCTGTGGGCCTTATGGCTATAGAATAACTTTAATTTCTTTTTGCTAATATCATGGCTTGTGGACGTTTTTGCTGACGACTTGATGTTTCGTTTGAATGTGTACAAGTTTGTTGTGTATATACAGGAATGACCTTTGAGGTGAAGATTGAAGCTGATAGTAATGATAGTAATGATATCACTGAGCATCCACATGATGACAAGTCAAGACCATATTCGTGTACAGTGTGTGACAAACGGTCTACAAGGAAAGGAAATTTGAATCAACACAAACAGATACATACTGGAGGCACGTTGTATTCATGTACTGAGTGTAAGAAACGTTTTACAAATCAGGATTCCTTGAGGAAACATATGAATGTTCACAGCAGTAAATACATATGCACTGAATGTGGAAAGTGTTTTAGCAGCAATTTAGATTTAACGGTGCACAAACGAAGTCATTCTGGAGAGAAACCATTTGAATGTACTGTTTGTAGCAGACGATTTACACATTCAGGTCACCTTGCTAGACATAGCAGAATTCACAGTGGAGAGAAACCATTCAAATGCCCTGAGTGTGACAAGGCATTTAATGAGTCTGTCAAACTAACCATTCACATTCACATTCCTGTATATTCACATTCACATGAGAGTCCACACAGGAGACAAACCATACAAGTGTTCACTGTGTGACAAAAGTTTTAGCCAATCCTGCAGCTTGCAGCTGCGTAAACGTCATGTACACAGCAACAGAAGACCTTATGACTGTCGTTACTGTGGGAAGATGTTTAAAAGTAGTCAATGGCTGAAGCAGCATGTTTATACTCACACTGGTGCAAAGCCATACTCATGTAGACACTGTTCAGACTGTTTTACACAACTTCGCACACTAAAAGCACATCTGCTGAAGTCACACGATGAAGGTACTCGGTTTATATGTCACATTTGTCGGAAGAATTTCGGCCGTAGTGATAAGCTTAAGGACCATTTACTGTGACATGAAGATGTTATGCCGTATGTATGTGATGAATGTTTAAAGGGTTTTTGTACAGCTGGTAAATTCAAACTTCATCTGCTTAAACACTCGGACTTTAAACAGTTTTGCTGTGGTTCGTGTGGTAAATATTTTAAACATTTATGCAATGTTGTTCGTCACTTCAACAAATGTTTTGTTGAACTGGGATATGTCAATATCTTTGCCAGGCAATATTGAGACAGAGAACAAACAATCTGTGGACAATTGCTTGTTTTACGCAGTTGCTACTGTTGACTCAAGACTTGTCACTTGTCAGTGAGATTATGTGTACAACAGATTGTGTCATGCTGTTTCAGTACTCTATGTCAGCTAGCTCACAGTACAATGTATTCAGTGAGGTCAAAGTTCTGTCAACTGCTTTGTTGCAGTCACTCACTGGTTGTTGCACTGTGTTCAGCCGGCTTGCCTACTGGTGCTTGTAGAATGTTGTTGATGTAAATAACTGTTAGTCACCGCTGACAGTGCAGTTTGATAGTGTTAGATCGGTCTCATATGTATGCAGTGGTGGATCCACATATGAGTGAACTGGGCGAACGCCGCGTTTTATTCACAAAATGTACTGGTTGGTCATCGCTACTGTATCCACATTGCACAGTTTTTTTTTATTCTTCAAGTCGTTAGCTATTGCTTCTTCTATTGCAGGAAAATTTAGCGTGGACAAAATATAGGCCTATAGAGCTTGAGGGCCGGATCACTCTCCAGCCCAGCTATAGACTCACGTTCGCCATATGGTGTCATGGTCCGCCTCTTTGACAAATCTTGGATCCATAATAATTACTGTACAGAGTGCAGCAAAAAACAGCCCCCTAAAGTTTTTTGCTGTTTTCTCAGCAACCGTTTGGAATTTTAACTTGAAATTTCACAGCTTTTTTATTGATACCCTATACATCTAACTGCCAAATACCAGTAAAATGCGATTCTGTTGAAAAACGACAAAGTTATAGACTTTTTAACATGACCGCCTACCGATTTTTTAGTATTAAAAATGTTCAAGCTACAACACCACTTGAATAACATTGTTGAAACAACAGTTAACTAATGATCAGATGCTGGAATTTTATTGTCACTGTGAATGTTCGAATTGTCCACCGCCAGCTACGACCTCTGACACAAGCCTTCAATCATTTAGTTTGATAAGTCTTTCACAGCCTTGTCGATCGGTTCTTGTGGCAGGTTGCTGCAGATAACCTGAAGCGCTTCCTTGACTTTGGCAATTGTTTTTGGCTTCGTTTGTATGTCTGTGTTCACAGAATTGATTTTATGCTATGTGCTTTTGCTAGTTGTCCACATGTGCACAATGTACTTGGTGTAAACTCAAGTTTCTGCGGTAAAACAGTCTCTTTGAACGCAGTGAGTTTGTGTGTGGGAGCATTGTGAATGTTGAAGTGTCCACCGCCAGCTCCGACCTCTGACACAAGCCTTCAATCATTTAGTTTGATAAATTGCCATTTTGTGCAACAGTTTTTTACCACTGACTTCCCTTGTCTACTCGGTGAGAAATTTTGCTCTGACGGAAAATTGCTATAACTTTTGTCGACGACGCTGCTGGTTTCACTTGATTGAAGTGTGTGCAGTTTGCATTTTGTTTTATATTTTGTTTGTACATATTGTGTATGTTTGTCGGTCTCTCTGTCTGTCCGTCTGTGCCGTATCTGTCTCTCACTGTCTGTTTAGTTGTTGCTGGCATACAGCAAAATAAAATTTTATATAAACCATAAATTATGGTTTATAATCAAACCTGCGTGACCACGGCGTTGCATGAATAATTATTATTAATGCATCAGAGACAGATCCATGGCGGATCCAATGGGAGGGACAGTTCGACCATGTCCTCCTTTCAGTCAGATGCAGTGACCAATACGACCTCATTCCTCTTTGAAACAAACAAGACGCACTGACGCAGCAAGCAAATATGATAAACAAAAATACTCAGAGAACAAAATGTTTAAGCGAAAACGCTGCACGTGATTGATAAAACACTTTCGGCTTCAGCTTCGCTCTGCGACCCATGGGCTGAAAAATAAGTCCAAAAAGTAGGGGTTTTAGCTTTTTTTGTAAAAACCTGAACAGTCGCAAAAGTCTTATTAGGCCTAGTAGGTTTTTAGGGTTTTTTCGTTTATTGTGTAACATTATATTTAATTTAATTTAATTTAGTGTTTTAATCATGATTTTTGATCACTTAATGCTGCTATAATTTAAGTACAATGTGATTACCGGTATATGATGGACAGGGTGTATAAGACGTTTTACCTGGATCGTATGGGGGTATGACTGAAAACCGCAGGACACTTTGAATAACCACCAAAAAGTGCTAAAAAACAGTAAAACTGTAGGTTTGTTTTAATTCTACAGCATTATATAGCCACATAGGCCTAATAGCGGTTATGTGGCGATTCCAATATTTCAGGATGTGCAAGAAAACCGCAGGACACATACCGGTAAATGTATTGACTGTAAGCTTAGCCAGTACAGAATTTGAGAATGGGAGTGGCGTGAATGAATGTGCAAACACTGACAACATGAGTGATGTACATTGTAAATTTTAGCGTCTTGTCGCACGTCTGACGTACGGCATACGCACCCTTGGCATCCATGTGGCCTGCGTCTCAGCGTCGGCGTGTGGCATTTTGTCCCTGTTTCTAGGCATCTGGTGCATGCTGATTTTGTCATTTTTGCATTGTTTAGCGGCGTTTATTTAAATTTACTGAACTACTGAAAGGTTAAGTTTTGATTTCACGTCTAAAAATCATTTTTGCGGTTATCATTTATGTGTCCTGCGGTCTTTCTATGGAGTCCTGCTATGTTCTGCGGTGTCCTGCGGTTTTCAGGCATACCATCGTAAGGTGTGAAAAATCAAGAAGGAAGAACAGTGGCGTAGGCCAGGGGGCCCAGGCCCCCTCCCCAATTTTCTAGACAAAACATAAGCATGCATACGTATGAACTGCACAAAATTTGCCAATTTGGTCAGTTTATTTTGGGGAAAATAATTAAAATTGTTGCCACCAGATTTCATTTTTTGAAGCTAAAATGCACCAAATTCGATTTCGGCTGCGGTTAATGGAAAAATTGTGAATTTTTTTAAACTGGCGCATTTTATTGTACTTTATATTTTTTGGAGACTCGAGGCTTCCATGCATCGCGGGGCCCGGGGTAACTTACCCCCTACCCCACCCTCTCGACGGGCCGGATGGAAAAAGAAGAACATCAGATACCGACTGCAGTCCTGCGGCTGAAGAGAAGAGCTGAACACTGAATCGAATGACATCATCATCAACTGAACCTGCCTTTGCCAGAACACACAAAAAACTAAACGTATTTTACAACTGATAGACGGGGGTCTAACAGCATTTATAATCGTTCATTTTCAACATTATATAGGTTGTAAGGTGCCTTTCGTACTTTGTGAAGGGTTCAACATTATGTTAGGTTGCAATTTCAAGTGCGAGTCAACTTTTGTTTGTTGTTTTTACTCAGCGGCTTCCGTTACGAAAATTTGGTGTTGACATTACATTTTATTTTCTTGTTAATGTTGCATAATAAGCTCGCCGGTGAGAACGCTTTGTGTAGAAATATATAGTAGATTGTGGCTGATACGAGCATTTTGTATTCACTGTTGTTTGTCAATGAACGTCATGGATGATTGGAAACTAAAGACATCACCGGTG
>Ga0209367_1008840_pt1 | contig 13742 bp, 10 predicted proteins | sample WorMetLIZISLAND2_FD_187412 | JGI IMG/M metagenome (GOLD analysis project Ga0209367, IMG submission 187412) | Marine gutless worms symbiont microbial communities from Max Planck institute for Marine Microbiology, Germany - Olavius geniculatus... ... | reverse complement strand
TTGCAGTCCTGGCCACAGGGCCTACTGTTGCGCAGAACTTGCCGTTTCTTCCCTAGCGATGGCCTTGACCACCGCCAGTACTCATTTTACCATCCCACAGAGGGTAGAAGGCTGAATCGACCTAGTTGGATGTACTGTACTGTACTGTACTGTAGACAGTCACCCATCTAAGTACTAACCAGGCCCAGCGTAGAGTAACTTCGTTTCATCCGAAACGCATTACCAACTACGCCACGCCACCAAATGCAACCACGGTAGCCTAGTTATCTCTGCAAAGTGAACGTAGTGAACATTGGAGAAGATTAAGAGATTGGTCGTTCTGTGTTTGTGTGTACATGTACTTTGAGGTGCCATATCTCTATAATGGTGCCAGTGAGATGCATGGACAAAATGGACTACCCATAGGAAGTCGACCACCACGAGTCGAATGGTCACGTGACCAATAACGTCACGTGACCCAAAAGGTCAAGGTCGTAATCTCGTTATCTTTAGCTGTAGTTGTAGGTGTAGTAGTAGTTGTTATTGTTGTAATGTTTAAATCACTTCACTTGGCAGAGATATGCACTCTTACGAGCACCTTCTAGTTAACATTAGTTCTATCATACATGAAATTATTTATGCACACAGCCTGCATCTGCTTAAAGACAGCGTCAAAGCTCAAACCCGAACTCACAGCTACGGATCATCGCCTGCTGTGCGAGACTCAATGTTTGCATCCCAAACAATCTCCAAACAGCAAAGCAGACTTCGATTATGACAAGCAAGAATCTCACGCACGGAACTAAAATGTCCATTCCGAGCAATAAGGCCCATAGGTTGACACAGATCTCCATTTCCTTATCCCTCAGCCATACGCTGCAAGATCATGGATAAGGCGCTAGTGCATCACGCTTTCACTGGTGCTCACTGCACCCACCCACGAACACCCATCCAAGAACTAGCCGAGCCTGGCTGGCGTTGATTAACTTTGTTGATGCGATGAACAGCAGCCAAACCACCACAGTCAGAGTCGAGCGCTAATACCTGGCGAGTGGGTTGTAGATGTTGGCGAGTGCCCAGCATGACCTAAGGGCTGGTGAGGGGGACTCTTTCAACAGCTCTACACTCAGCCGCCTCACCCATTCCATCCAGTCTTCCTTACTTACTCGCCGAGTCGCGATCCAAGCCTTCAGCACATACACAAACATTCGACTTGCATGAACTTACACCATCATGCATATATACAAAGCAATATGAAAAACGTAAACATAAATGGTTAAGCCACATGTTATAAGGCAGGTGCATGATATATCGGAGGATGCACGTTAAAGAAAAAGACAAAGGGACAAAGACGCATACAGATGGTAGACAACTTGACAGAAACTAATATTTACGCTATCCTGAAAAAATGCAGGTGAGTAAAAAAGCACTTGGCAAACATTAAAAAGAAACAATCAAAAACCTGCCAAATCCGCAGAATTATTGAAAGAAGAAGAAGATAGAAATTACTAATTCTTAGCACTAAATCTGAACGGTGGGGTGACATGACCTTTTTATATGTCAATTTTTTGTTCTGGAGAGGCCCGAAGATGCATGTTTTGCGCAATATAGCTCAAAATACAGATTCATTGTCATCTGATGTTGATTTCGAATAAATTGACCGTGCATATACAACTTACAATTAGTGGTCAATAGCAATCTGCATCCTATCCTGTCTGATTTCAGAGATATTGCAGCATTGCTGCTCTTGGCAGCCATGCAACCTCTATTCCAGCCAAAAGTTAGGAATATTCTAAAACTATGTCGCTGATGCCAGACAGCTGAAAAACAAAGACCCTAAGCTGATTACTCATGTAATTACTTTCGAAATAAGCCAAGCTTTATGGCTACAATACGTGAATGTTGCAAATGCACAGATTACAGACTGATAGACAGAAATTTACAATAGCAATACTGCACTCTGCAGTACATGCATCGAACAATAAAAGCTGGGTATAAACTCGCTAATATTAATACAATATTACCGACCCTCTGCAGGTTTGCTGAGCTGACATGCAGCTTCTTGATGGTCGCTGTGTCAGAAGACTCCGCAACCAACTCCGTTTTCTTCTGCTGCTTCAGCAGTCGCTGCTTGGCCAGCATTGTATCATCTTCCACATCTTCCATTGATGGCGACTGACAAGTGACAACACAGAAATTCATATCTCGTTACAGCACTTTCGTAAATGTAACGTAAAGTGGTCCCATTGTGCGAATACATACTCTTTCACGGCTTTAAGGTCAGTGCTAAGTTATGCGAGCATTGGTTAGTTGGCCAAATCTCTCGGACCGTATGCTGCCGCTACGTTCTCAACAGTAAGGCTGATACCAAATTATACTGCTTGGTGACAGAGCCATAGGTGTGATCAACTTGCCCAGGGTTGTTACCTGGCAGTGCATCAAGTAAGAGTCGAACCAGCGACCTCACAATCACTATGCTGATACACTATCACTACCACTACACCACCGAGCACACTTTCATGACCTACATTTCCATATTACTAGGCGTCAAAGTGACCTACATTGTTAATTACACATACAAGTACACTGTGTCTCAAAAAAAAACATCCCCGACATTTTCAACTGTAACTTGAAAAACAATTATCAGATTATGATAATTTTTGGTACGAATATTCCTGATACAACTTGCCATCAAATGACTATTCAGTTTCCCACCACACCCAACGTTTGTTTCTGCACTACCTGGGGAAAACACAACCAGCGAAATATCACTTTTTTATCCCATGCGATATGATTGCTTAATTAACATAACGCGTAAAACACATTTTGTTCACATTTCTGACACTGTAGCTGACATTTCATTTAGTTGTCCGTTTTTCAATTGCCTGCAGTAAAATTGCTTGAAGTGTTTGTCCACTATGCGAACACAGGCAAGGAGATGCTTTCTCCATTTATTGATGGCAGTATCGATAATGTTCTGCTCCAGACTGATCCAGGCTGTACCAGTTGCTTCTTGACTTCACAAACATTTCTAAACTTCATCTGGTAGAAAAACTGCTGCATGACAGTCAAACGTTGTAATAGACCGGCTATTGGGGCCCACAGATTAGGACAGATGGAATTTATCGACTTTTTTTCATTCATTTTAACACATATTATGCTTGCTCTGCTTTCCCCAGGTAGTGCAAAAGCAGACATTGGGTGAGGTGGAAACTAACACACTTATTTAATAGCTAGTAATGTCAGAAATATTTCTGCCAAAAATTATTAAAATCTGCTAATCGTTATTCAAGTTAGGATCGATAATGTCAGGAATGTTTTTTTCAGGTTTTCTGTTTATTTCAACACATCTTTTGCTTGATCTGATTTCCCCAGGTAGTGCAGAAACAAACGTTAGGTGAGATGGGAAACTGAGTGGTCATTTGCTGGCAAGTTGTATCACGAATATTCTTACCAAAAATTATCAAAATCAGATAATTAGTTTTCAAGTTATACTGTCAAAAAATGTTGGGGATGTTTTTTTGAGACACAGTGTACACTGTACATGCATGCTAAAATTACTGAGCATAAATGCATATTCGACTCATACTTGATATAAGAAATGGGGCAAAAGTTCACTCCAAGGCAATCAGCAAAACAAACCAAATGATAGGCGGCCATTACCTTCCATCAGACCCACAGTTACCATCCCAGCCACACAGCTAGCAACACCAACCTTCAGCTGTACCAACTTATACTGCTAAGGACAGAAGTACTCATTACCCAGAGACGTCAATGTGCCACAATAATGCAACCAAGCCGTATCTGATTGTTCATTTGGGAGCCAATAATCTTCGTGTGGCTTAGTGCTCGTTTTTTTCTCACTCTCAGTGTGTCGGTCATATTAAATTACATACTTTAGCCAGACGGCTCATAAGCAGCTCGTAGCGTTGATGCTGAATGCGATGTTTGCTGCGGACGCGGTTGACGAGTGGAGCGAAGATGAGATATCGTCGATGCAGCTGCTGAGCTACGGACGTCAGAGTATCCATCGCGGTCTTGCGTAGTTCCGGCGTCGTGTCCAGAGTCCGAACCAACGGGTGAATGATACGTGATGCGTGCTCCGTCAAGTCAAGTGTGTCGGAGAACCGATCGACGGTCTCCAGTGCCAGCCTTCACATGACACATGCACTTTTTATCATCATCAACATTGCACATCGAGCCCGAATCATCAGGGTAACTCCAGAATGGTAAGAGATTTACATAAATCCCGAAGCAGTCACCGACTTATTTTTCCAAAGTTTATCCAAGACATTTGCCAAACTAATTCCAGATGATTGTTGTGAAATAATCTTTACAGGCCAGATACACTTCCACTCGACCAACTTACAGCATCAAAGCACTAATGGATATCAGAAATAAAGAACTACATCAGAAGCCAATCTGCCCGAAAAACAACCAACATCAGTCACTGGGTCAAATAAGCTCTAAATTGCACAAACTGCAAGCTTAATATTATTCCGAGAGACCCACTTACCGTCGAACAGGAAGTGGGACTTCGCGTTGATCAAGCAGCTTGACAACGGGAGGCAGAAGAAGATGCAGGTAGTCATCAAGGTTTGGTCCAAACAGCTGCATACAGCTCAGCATCTAACACACACCACAGAAACAAACAACAGCGGCATGTTGTAACAAGAGCACGTAGCATATTTCGACATCTCGAACTGCACTGAGTTCGAAAATAATGTAGTGACATATAAGGCTTTGCGTGAAATATTTCCAAAAGCGATCACGTTTTTTTCACCAAAAAAATAGCCACTGAAAATATCAGGATGACTAGGTTTTTCTCTGCGCCAATGCGATAATGAATTTCCCTGTTTCACCGTGCAACTTTTCACCCCATCCCCGCAATAAATGTCCAACACATACCTAGTATAGTTTGATATGATTAATGAAAGCACAGTGCAGCTAATAAGTCTCCTAGTCTTCGAGCTTATGCGCTGCTAGTGGGTACTATTGTTTGAGTCGAACCTTTGCCGTAGTGGTGCGCCCGGGCGTGGTGTCGTGCAGAAAGACTCGGAGTATGTGAGGCACGATGTGTGGCAGATAGAGCTTGAAGTCAGTGCCGAGAGCACCAACGATCTGCTCCAGCAGCAGAATGATCGTGTTCTGAAGCTGGTTGTTCACTGTCCAGTATTCCTACACAATGAAGACAGATCTACCATTCACGTTCATGTACACAGCAATTCACATACATCCTAGTACACATAAGCTGCACAAAAGTAATGAAATAAACAGATAAACGACTGATACAACTCCAGTATTAATCACACTGAACAGAAGAAAATATCCACTTAGAGCACAAAATCTGCAAGGAAAGTAAACTCGAGCAAAAAGAGAGACGAAGAGAGTGGTCTCCAGCAACACACAACTAAGAACTGAAAATAATTTTCAAGACTTTCAGGTATTAATAAAAAGTTTGGAAATAAATAACTCAAAACTCCTGCTACAGCTACACTGTGTACACTGTGCAATGCTACTCCAAATTACTCAACTGCATATTGTATGAGAACCTTTGGGATTGCTGTGTCAACAGCATTCCTGAAACACAAGTGTCTTTGGCCACATGTAGTAACAACAAAACTTGCAAACAGTCAAAACAACTCCAAGAACACATCATTGCTCTGTTCTGACAGAAATGTCCGGTAAACACTTGTACAATATTACAAAATAAAAGCGTGCATAAAAGACCTTGATGAGTTCAAAAATGTCATCAAGATAACTGCGGATGTGAAGTTTAACGATGGCAACAATAACACCGAGCTGCTGGAACAGATACTGCAACACACACGCAACAATAACAACATTAAGCATGCTATCAACTTACATTCAGAATTTCTTGCCATATATGACAGCTTTTAACTCAACATTTCAGCACCACTGCAATATCAGACAGTACTATTCTAATTCCCGTGGTAGCTATTGTTATTGTTATCATCATGAACTGCTTTCAAAGCGCAGACATGTGTATATAAAAAAATCATGTAAAACATTAATTTAGCACCTTTTTACTTCTAGCACAGCATTTCTATGATTTCAATCTAGCCATTGGCTACAGCACACAGTAAAGACATTGCATTTTGTTTTTACTACACTTAATACCGTTATTCCAGAAAGTCTTTTTCAATGTTTCCTCTGACTAGTTTCCTTCATCAGCAACTGTGTGTACATAATAATAGTAGTTAAAGCATAAATCCAATGCATTCAAGGTTATTACAGTTGACGTGCTATATAAATTACTTACTTAATAATTACTTACTCGATAATTACTTAGTGGAGAACATGAAAACAAAGAATAACAAATGGATCACAAACGAACTGAAGATGAAATGCAAAACCGGCATTGCTAGAAATAAAATGCAAAAAAAATCAGCTTCAAACACAGAAGCAATGCACCTCTCTGAAGCAGGCTTCAGATGCGCGGATGACATGAAGGTAAGCCGGCACAACTTGTGACAGATACGGGATGCATTTAGAGCCGAGGCTCTTGAAGATAAAGGTGATAGCTTGAACGACGGTCCTGTGATGCTGGGACAGTGATGGGTCACGGATGTAGCGCATGAGGATTGCGACTGCAATGGCCGGGTAGAAATCTTCCAACGAACCCGCGGACATGTTTACTAACATCTCACTTGTATTCACCTCACCTGCACATCACACATATCGGCAGTTAATTGTACATACAACACAAGAAAACTTAAAGTTAAAAAATGCCAACGGCACTGCAGTCACTTAACAGTGCACATATCAAACATAATACACACGCTGCAAATTTCCAGTCATACAAGAAGACAGTAATTTATAACAGATATCTTGGTATTAACAGAAAAAAAAACTGGGACTGTTAAAACGGCATCTAACTCTGTCATAGCATTTAAGCATAGCACACGCATGTGATAGAAACGACAGCAAGCCATGCCACAAGAAAATGTGACACAATAGGCAAAATTGCTGGCGCTGAAAGAACTCACTGCATAAAAATACTGGACACTACTTTTGTAAATAAGCAAAAACATACAAATTATACATCAAAAATTTAATGCAGATAGATATAATATTTCATTTTGCTAACTGAATGTTGACATTAATATGTAAGCTCGAAACCAATATACCATGAAAAACATCATAAGGTGGCAATACATGGACAAATAGATAATGTTAACAAACACAACCAACATTCACAAATCTTGACGACAAAATTAAACTGACAAAGACACAAACAAACAAACATATGTAGTTAGGTACACATATTCTTTGTGATCTGATTCTGCTCAGTGGGTAAAGAAGGACCTCTGGTCGAAAAAGTCTTCCAAATACAACCCCAGAAAAACTGGGTGGTGAGCCCAAAATCCACTATATTGTGGAAACAACAGTGCAAACGTACTGTAGTGATATTAATATTAAAAGATAATGAAGATGGAAATCACCCGATGACCGTCTCTAGCAATATTAGTACTGGTAGATAGTGCAGATGGACCTTGCTGAGAGGTTTCCTGCAGCGGCTTGGCTTCCGACATGGCACCAGAGTCTCGAGACAGACTCACCTCACCCAGATGAACTTTGTGTCGATACGGATCCAGTGCTCCGAGAACACCGAGAACACGGATTGCCTGAACAAAAGTTATACGAACACACACCAGCTACACAGTGGCGACTGAGCAGGCCATAGATTAAACAGATTAAATACACAGAAATATACACAGCACTTCACAACCCTAACTCTGACCCCAATCCTGACTAACTGGCCCACCAGTTATTCCTGCCCTGGAAAACGTTCGTGCCAATTTTGGTTTTTCTGTGCTTTTAAGTAAGAAGCGCATGTGAAACAGACATGCAAGATCCAACATGCAAACTGCAAAAAAAAATATTGCAATACTTCCAACAGCGAGTACGACAGTCGCACAAAAATTTGCATAATTAATTATAAATCAAGCAGAGAAATGTATATCATACAGTCCGAAAAGCGAACAGACCTCACGTCGTATGCTTGCTGTCTGCTCAGTCTTGAGAAATGACAGCAGCACGTCGAGCAGCATTGGGTACTTCTGATAGGGCTCGATGACGTAAGCTGTACTCTCCACAACTTGTCCCAGGGTCCACAGAGCCACCTAAACCATAAACCAGTGGTCAGTTATTAAAGAAAACAAAAATCCAGTACAATCCGGTACTTACTATGATGCTGCCTACATGAGTCAAACTTATGCAAAGAAGTGCTTTACAATCTTGAAAGTGGCAGCCAACTGGCAAAGCGAATAGCACTGCATCGTATTTTGCAAGCAGACATTGTCTATGTTAGTGAACAACTGGACCCGTGGTTTGAAGCCAGCAGACATGCCACCACCCCAATCAACCACACTAGGCCTTCACCCCATAGCCTGTAATCTATTATTGGTTTCCCATCCAGCTGAGCATAGTTGGCTCATTACCACTACTGTTGATCTTGATCCTATGTTCTCTTGACGTGGATCACGATAGGACATAAAATCGCGCTAAAAAGTTTTACTTGTCTTAAAACAGACACTCGGAACACAATCAATACAAATGCAATCGCATAAATTTCACAGAAAATACACTAAAGTAGAGCATCACGTCAGTAAAGAACGAACTTCTCTCTTGTAAACAGCTGTTGAGTCCTGCATCATTTCCAGCAGAACTGGAACAAGATCATCTTTCCACTTGCCCATGTCAAGTCCACCAACCTACCAGCAACACCGTTCAACGAACTTTCACAATATTACATACAGTCCGAGCTGCCAAGTTGCCTGCTCAATATGTGACTATTATAACAAACACCAACAATGACTATATCAAACCGGTAAGAAAAAAAACAAAAATGGTTGCAATGATATATAGCGGCAACTTGCAATCCAAACTCTGAACAAAAATTACAACTCCTAACCTCATTTTTCTATGGATGCTACATGAAAATGTCCCTACCAAATGAAATCTCATTCCATCCAGCAGCTTTAACAGGATGTGCCAGTGCAAGAGACAGACAGATGGACCACTACTGTTAATACTCTGAACAATCCAACATAACAGTAGCAATAATGCACCAATAATAACTGCAGTAAACGTAAAATAAGACGAAAACAGAGTTTACGATAAAGTAAAATAAATAAAATCAGAAAAACATCTAACATTAATAAACATAGTAACAACCAATAATGCTATCACACAAGCATCAAGCATGGTAAGAAACTCAGACGCCAAATCAACGGAAGCTGACGAACCAAAGCAATATCTCCGACAGCTGTAAGAATAGAGATGACAACTCCGATGTTCTGATCAGGTTCTTTGAGCTTTGGTATGAGAACGGCCAGGATCGGTTGCATGTAAGGTCGTATGAGCTGTGGTGCCTTGGAGATGAGGTGACCTAGCATTCGCCCACTCTGCTCCTTGTTACGATTCACTCCACTGTATTCCAGCTCTGTTAGGTACTATTCAACCACACAGCAGCCAATCAGCAAACTTGCAGCGTTACTATTACCATTGCTATTAAGCATAACAATGTACACCGTGAGCCATAAAAATGTAGCACTTTACTTCTGTCCTTATCTTCGCCAATTATTGACCGATTTTCAAAATTCTTTCACCGACACAATCTGCGAACAATATGCAATAGTGTGATTATTATATATCCCACCACACTGTAAATGCATCTCTACACTATCTTGTGAAATATAAACATAAAAAACTAATCATAATAACAAACATTAAGGCAAATGAAAAAACAGTTCAGACCAACATTGCGATGAATTATCTGTACGACACTAAACTATATTAGACCCACACAATCTAGTGTCATAACAGACCATTTACCGCAATGTTGAGATGAAGTGTTTTTTTCATTTACCAAAATGTTTGTTTGTTATTATCGTTACTGACTCATATTTCACTTATATTTCACAAAGTAGTGTAGAGATGCATTTACGGTGTAGTGGGATATATATTGCAAATTGTCTGCAGAGTGTGCTAATGTAAGAATTCTGAAAATCGATCAATAATTGTTGAAGATATAGACAACAGTAAAGTGCCACATTATTTATTGGCCCACTCTGCATATACACGTAATAGTAGTAAAAGAAAAAAATGAAGCCTTCGTTTTCACATCCTTGATTGACAAAAATTTTCAGCAATTAAAATATTCACCATTAAATGCCTAATTAAGTCCCAGCACTTCAGTTGAATTGAAAAAGTGATCATCTCTTAATAAGACATTCCAGCCTGGCTATAACACTGACTCGAAAATAAAAAAATGGAATAAGTTATATGCAAATTTTTCTCCAGAATAACAAAGATATTAAAATAAAAGTTGTATTCTGATGAAATTTATGCACAACTCACTTATTAACTGTGTTTTGCTGTATTTACAAGTGTTAGCCCTAATTGTCAGTTTTCTGCCAATTAATATAACTAGACGCCTTAACCTACGCAAAAGCATCAAACAGAGTGTCATTCACAAACCTCAATAAGCATTTTACGCAGGAACGGCATGACGTGGGCAGGGTTAATGGAGCACAGTCGACCAATGATGCACACAGCTAGCTCTCGGATCTCAAACACCTCGTCTTTCAATGCAATAAACAGAGCTAAGAGGTTCTCAGCCTGAGCCAAGTGTGGGTCAAACTTCTCGTCCAGGGACACCAGCACCGAGAAACGAACTTCCGGCTCTGAACATTCAATAATGTCATCATCCATCGTATCATCAGCGATCAATCAAAACGCATTTATATAGCAACAGTTTGCACAGGAATCACAGGCACTCTCCAGACAGAAGGTTAAACTCCACAGTTGCCATCATCGTTAATGCGTAGTTGACGAGGACCGTAGCATCACTCTCGAGTGTCCACGTGACAAAGCTCATCTCCAGAGGTCAGCAGGGAAAGTGTCGTTGTCCCCACAAAGTTGATCACGCCATCTGTTCCTGGATCGGCCTAGACGACGTCATCCGCAGTTGTGGAAGGTCAATAGCGCATCCAGAAATTGCATCCACGTAGATAATAAGCAGACAAAGCTTCAATGTTCTTGTTAATAAATGTCAATAGACATAACTATCATAACTGCTTCTTATTCTGTTCATCTTTAAAATGCAAACAAACTGCTGCAATGTGTTGTCTGAACTACATAATGAAATATTTTACTGGTCAGAGCTTATCAAGCAAAAACAGACAAACTTCTACCGTAAAACTTACGCACAAAATACTAAAATACGAACTTCAAAAAATGTGTCATGCAGTTGCAAATAGTGTCTAAAAACAGTCATTACATTTACACACGACGAAAATATTTGATACTTCACACACAATATAAAAATATGTCATCTTCACAATGCCCACATATAATTTATCATGGAAACTTAACTTCTTACTAAAATATCCTAATCTTCCATGTAAAAAATTAATTTCACATACAACTGCTTTGCAAGATCCTAAATTTCAACTGACAATTTAAATATTCAACTCAACTCAACTCAACCCATAGATCAAGTTAAATAGATACGTATTTTATTTTAACCATGTAACGTACAAATGTTACGTAGCTACATCACAGAGATGTGAATATCAGCTAGAACTTGCCTTCGTCGGTGACACCAGCGACCAGTAGTTTATTGAGCACGTTGGCTACAAGGTTCATCACTGTCACACTCGTTGGTCTCAGTTGTCCGGACACAATCTAACAGCCACACCATTCGCTGCCTTACTGTTCAGCAACACTGAGTGATACTGACTCTCCGGGATGTGTTATCAATAACGTTCTTAAACACAGGAGGTGCTATTAGACACACAGTTTTTACAAAAGTGTATTTGGTATTAAGACAACTCTTGAGAATGATATGACAGTGAATGTAAAAGTAACTAAAGTGTTAAATTGGAAGGGTTCCCTGTTTACAAGCCTCAATCTAAAGTTTATTAAAAACAGCCAAACTTCATCAAAAATATACAAGAGTACAACATTGGGACAACTCACAGCAAGTGAAGGCGTGAGTAAGTGTGAACAGGTCTTAACAGCCTCAAGCCTCACTTCCTTGTGTTCACTGGACAGGTAATGATCGGCACAGAACGTCACAAACTGAGACAGAGGATACCCTGTAGCCACACACAGTGAAAGCGCTACAAGACTATAAAAAATCAGATATCTTAAACCTGCTACCACCTAGCCAATGGAACATAACTTAATACTGCTGCTATAAAGCATTTTCGGATAAACATGACTTCCTGATAATGAATTAACACATGATAGACCCAAGCACTGTCAAATTTTGTTAACTGAACAATATCAAATTTTCATGGCGTCGAACTCATCAAATGACCATTCACGATGCTGCCAAATTTTTTCCATGCCACAACTGTTGCATTTAAAGTTTAACTTTTGACGCAATGACATATTTTTACTGTTCACTTAATAGAATATAATTTCCAAAAAGTCCTAAGTCTAAAAACAAGAGATTGACCTCTTGGTGAGAAAAAAATGATGAAAGGGAGAGCAATAGATCGACTCCGTGATGCGACTAAATTACTTCAAATACAGCAAACGGACCACATGTGGCAAATACCTCCCTTTCTGAAAAGCTAATAAGGTCAGCGTCTGGGGCATCAGCTCTGGAAATCTTTTAAAATCGCCCACATCACAATCAGCATCAAAAATCTGCTGCACTGCTGCCATGAAAAAAAATCTGATGCATCAACGAGTCAGCTGAATAATTTTGGCATCAGTCGTAAATGCTTCAAGCTGTCAGTGCTGGAATCTACTGTGTGAAACCTGCTGTTATCTGAGACAAATAAAGTAAAAAACCTGTAGAAACAAAGAACCATTTGACAAAAGAAGTACCTTCAAAGTCAAAGCTTCCGAGTGTTCTCAGGGCCAGTGTGATGGTAGCAACATCAGGAAGCTCTGGAAGGCTCTGACTTGACATGGAACTTGGCAGACTTGCGGCTTTCGGCCTCGGAGCCCCGGGGTGCTGCAGCGGCCGACCCAGGAGCACGAGGGATAACATCTTGAGCAGACCTTCGGACCAAACCAAACACCGCAACCACCACTACCAATAATACTACTACGACTACTAATACTAACAGCATTAGGCGACTTCACTTTTTGACTTAGACTTTCGCTGAGCCAAAGCTAAAGCTAAACGCTAAAGTCTGTACTTAGACCAAAGTTCAACTAAACTTTGGTCTAAGTCTGCTGACTTAGATCAAAATGATTAAAAATGGCGAAAAACCAGTAAACCTAACAGAAAACAAATCAACCAGTAACGCTTGGATTTGCTTATTTAATTGTGCCGTGCACGCAAATGACGTAATTACATAACGTCTTACGTCATTGTGTAGACATTACAGCGTTTATTTTTGGTAGCAGACTGTTTTAATTTAATAAACTATACATGTTAGTCGCCATGTTTTCGCTCAGCGAAATCACTTCACTTTTTGACTTAAGTAGGTACTTAAACCAAAGTTTAGGCTCAGCGAAAGTCTCAGCGAAAGTCTAAGTCAAAAAGTGAAGTCGCCCATTGTGGTATAACTGCTAGACACCAACAGGAGGTACAGTAATAAAATGTCATAAAATTAGTTTGAAGATAATAAATAATAATTAGAGCTGTCAAGGCGTTAATTTTTTTAACGCATTAACGCAGTGCGTTAATTTTTTTAATGCATTAATTAACGCGTAAATTAACGCACTGAGTCCCGTCGAGATGAAGAGCAGGAAGCAAACCACCCCGGGCC
>Ga0209367_1008839_pt1 | contig 13742 bp, 6 predicted proteins | sample WorMetLIZISLAND2_FD_187412 | JGI IMG/M metagenome (GOLD analysis project Ga0209367, IMG submission 187412) | Marine gutless worms symbiont microbial communities from Max Planck institute for Marine Microbiology, Germany - Olavius geniculatus... ... | reverse complement strand
CAAAGCGAGCAAAATTTAAAACGGCACATGATTTTTCACGCGCGACAGTATGTAATGCTTCACGCATCTTAGCTGTCGTCGAGGCGTCGACTGTCTTACTGTGTGTGTCTGTCGCTCTGTCTCTCTGTCCATCGTACTCTGCGACTGTATCAAAACGGTGCAAGCTATGATCACCAAATCTTCACTGTCTGCAGTCTGCTGCCACAAATTTGACTCGAGTTTCAAGATCTCCAAAACGGTGCAAGATCGGCCAAGGTTTACTATTAATCAGTTACAACACCAAAATCAGCGACCTTGAACAACCTTGAAACTTAGAACAAGGGGCTTAATTAGTGATTTTTGCGTTTTATGCTGCAGAGAACATTTAAAAAGTGAATTGCGCCGAAATGGCTAGAAATAGACAAAAACAACATGCATCTAAAATTGACAGCATTAATCGTAAATTTCATCAGTTGAAGTTTCGAATTTTCGACCCCCGATGTTTAGGGAGACCTCAGCAATCGCTTTTACCTTGGGTATCACATACTTAATTTAAAATTTAAAGGAGGCTAACTATAGAATCGACTTCTATCTGATTTAATAAAGATCATAATCTACTTTATCATTTAGGAAACTATGAAAGAACTACTCAATATACCCTAATATGCAGGGTGCGACAAAAAAGTAATCCCCTGTTGTATTTTGCAGAACTTTAAGCATCGCGTTGAAATTTTATGATGGAACCTTGCAATTTCTCGCTTTTCTCGCTGAGATTTGGCTAGAAGCGAGCGAGAAAGTGGCTGGTGAGTCGCTTACGGGTCTAGGGCGGATCTTTACTGGTTAGATCCAAAGGTAGGCCTACAGATCTTTTTTCTCATGTAGAACACGTTTTAGAACGAGCTCATTCTTTTGTATTTGCAGCTAACTATTTATAAATATTCTATGTTGACGAAAAAGTAAATAAATTGCGATAATTTTGTTTAAACCGGTAATAATGTTGCATCTGTTTGTCTAGGCTACAGATTTAGGCTTATGTGCGATATTTGTTTATGGTTGCGTTATGTTGTTAAGTTTTTAAGGGTTATTGTTTGGCATTTGCTACTTCTGTGCTGTGTTTAGCGTTGCCGCTTTGTGCAGCCCGTCAGACGACGGCACTTTTCAGTTCTGTTTGTAGATGCCACCACACAGTGGTCGAATGTTAGGCAAATGCATTCTAATACTTAATAGTTAGCCATACAAACTTTGTAACTTGGCGTGCTTGTTAGTGTCAGTCACAAAGGTGACAATGAACAAGACGTCTTGCATTTTTATTAGAGCTGTCGAAGCGTTAATTTTTTAAATGCATTAACGCACTGCGTTAACTTTTTAACGCATTAATTAACGCGTTATTAACGCACCCAGGCCCATCGAGAGGGAGAGTATGGGGTAAGTTACCCCAGGTCCCGTGACATCTGGGGGGCCCGCCTGTAGAATATAGAAAGTTAAAACAGATTTTAAACGTATAATTAGCAATAACTGTCGTCATAGCTAGTGTAGAAATCTATTAGCCTGTCGTCAAAATAATTATTTATTTACAGTAGTGGTAGAAGGCAACTACAGTTTAGTTACCTGAATTCATTTGATTGTCAAATAACTGCAGTTTAACGGAATATTGAAACTTTCTTCACGGAATTTAGTAAATTAACGTAAATTTACGTATGTACATTAATTATTCTAATGTGTGTTAATTTTTTAATGCGCATTAATTTATTAATGCATTAATGCATTAATTAATGCGTTAATTTGACAGCTCTAATTTCTATGAAATGTAGATTTTAGTTTTGATTTGTATATAGAAGTTTCAGTAATGTGGTTGCAACATTGTTCTTTTTGTATACTGGTAGCATTACATTTGGTATGGCTGAATGGAAATATGACCAGTTAGATGGAGAGGATGAAAATGGAGAAGATGATGAAAGCACTTCATTGGTAAGCTGAGCCAGTGTGTTATATTAAATTTGTAATGTTATATGCTTTTGCTACTGTGGTGAAAAAACTTGATTGGAGTTAGCACATATGCTCTCGTCAAATACACACTGAATTAGTTTGTTTAATTTTTGTCCATAGATTTTTATACTTTAATAATTGGTGGTAAAGTTAAATTTATAGATCAAATTTTTACTTGTGGTCCATGAGTGGTTTTAGGTAAATTGCTTTGCCATTATATTTGTAGAAATTTAATTCAGCTTGTTTTATGCTTTGCTGTTGTGTTTGGATTTTGATTTTGATACTTAGTTGGCAGGGCCCCCAAATTGGGGCATTGCACCGACGGGCAGTGGTGTGTGAACAACTTGGTTGGGGCTGTTGCCTGATTGTGGAATGGCCCATATTCGAACCCTCAACCATTTGATCGTTGGGTACGACAGTGGATCAACATGCTAACCATTAGACTATCAAGCCACATGTCATTCTGACATCTCAGCTTTAGTTTTTTTTTGAAAATTTACAAGTGATGACTTTATGAGTTGTATAGCAAGTGTGCTTGTCTTTGTGGCTGCCTGTAAATTTCTCAGTGACACGTGTTGTCTGTGTTATATGCTAGTTTCATGTCGGATCAAAAGGCGGCTTGATTTTTCTCATTGACTGCTCAGAGTCCATGTTTGCCAAAGAACATGAAGATGAGGAGAATAAATTTGATATTTGCATCAAGGTTCATTATTTTGTATTTTTTTGTATTTTATGCAAGTATATGTACACTAACAGATGTCACTTTCTGCATACTGTACATAAACCAATGATGTGTGAATGCTGGCAGCCTGCCTCTGTAGAACATAAGGAACAGTACTGAGTACTGACATGCAACAAGCCTGTGTTGTTCACAATTTAGATAGTATTATTTCTTGTGACAAGCAGTGTAGCTTTAGTGAACCCCTTAAGTTTTACAACGTGCTAATTGTGGCATAAGTGTAGGTTAGTTGAACATTAGAATATAGTTCTTTGCTGACAGTACAGAAATAGTGTCCAGTGTGTAGTGTCTAGTCTTTGTTACTGAAAATTATGAAGATTGTGCTAGTTGCTAACAGAATAAGATAAGTTTTTAACAATAAGTCAAATGCATTAACTGATGTCAGTTAATATGCTGTGGATAATTTTGCTTTTTTTTGCTTTTTTGCTGTGATCATAATTTAGCAAACTGTTCCGATAAACTTGATTTTTTTGTTCTTAGTTGCGACATGCATTATTGAGAGCTTTCTGTGATTGTAGTGCACAAAGGTGACCATCCAGAACAAAATGTTCAACAGTGGTGGAGATCTCATTGGTGTTGTTTTCTATGGCACGGTTGGTGCATAATAGTCATATTGGTACATGTTAGGATTGTGACATTTCTATCGTTCAGTTGTGCTGTGATAGAATAGGTTGCAAAATGAAAATAGTCTTCTCTGTGATACAGAAGATACTTTTTGGCAGTCTGTAGTGCTCAATAACATACACTCAAACTGACTGATTGTGCAGAATTTTTGGATTACCAGTAATTAAGATGGTCACTTGAGATCTGCTGAGTACAGTGAGTAGACTTCCTGGCTCTAGGAGTATAGATGAATTCAACATAGCTTGCCATTGGAGTGACTGTGCCAGTTTGCTATCATTTTTCCTTCAGGAAAAAAAATGCAGCTTTAATTAAGTAGGTGGGAACATTTGAATTGGCTGAGAAGCAGGAAAAGCAGTGCAGCACTGTGTTGCAATCTCAGATTGATACCAGTAAATGTATCAATGTTCTAGCTTCATTTAAAGATGATTGTTGATTGTAGGAAAAGTCAAAAAACCCCATGGATCTGAAGCATGTCTACATTGTTCAAGTGAGTTTTTTTAAGCAGTAACTTGGTTATGTACAATAATATATTATTAGGATTATAAATGGCATTTTTTTGATGTTATAAATGGCATTTTTTAATCTTATTGTGATCTTGCATTTGCATTTCAGCGAAATTTTAGCATGCTCAATTGCTTATCAAATACTGCAGACCATAAAAATGCCTGAATAATATAGATGTGTCATAAACACATTGATATTAGATATATTTAGTAATTATTCACAATAATGCATTTTTGGTCTGTTAACAGGAGCTGGGTCTTTCTGGAGCTGATGCAGTGAAACAGCTGGAGAAGATCATGGAAGGTGTGTTATGTTAATCTGTGGTTTTATATGCATTTTATGCCAGTGCTAGTTCTAGTGTTTGACCAAGACTCTGGTGCCAGCGATTACATGGCAGAAATTTGCAAGACAGTTATGCAGTAATTTGTTTGTAATAATTCTGAGAAATATTATTTGAGCTACTATCATTTTGGAACTATAATCTTTACTGCTCAATAAATTCTCAGTAATTAACAAAAGCTTTGATTGTTTGAATGAACTAGGATTGATGATAATTAGCAATTAATAATTTTTACGCACAACCGCAGCTACTGCTGTAGTGCATCTTAGCCATCGCAATTCTGCCTGTCCATCTGTCTGTCCGTCACACGGGTGGATCAGTCAAAAACGGTGCAAGCTAGGATCATCAAGTCTTCACCATCGGCTGCCTGAAAGACTCTAGTTTCAGGAACCGTAAAGCTTTTCCATAAATTCAAATTCAAGGGGGGTCACCCCGAACAAAATCGCTAAATGAGAGGGGGTACGGAAAATTTGCAATTTCCAGCCATTTCGGCATTGGCAGAGCGAGACAGGTCACGCCGTTTGGTTAGTACAAGTAAAACACTATAGATAATTAGCTGCCGGTCATCTGGCGCCCTCTGGCGACTGATTTTGTTTTACTGAGCTTTCAAACATGCACTGCTGTTGCGCGTTCTCCTTTGCATTAGCTGCGCTTTTTACGTGCGAAAGCAGCTACTGCTTTCAGCGTGTCTTAGCCATCGCAATTCTGTCCGTCCATTTGTCTGTCACACGGGTGGATCACTCAAAAACGGTGCAAGATAGGATGACCAAATCTTCACCGTCGGCTGTCTGAAAGACTCTAGTTTCAGGTACCGTAAAGCTTTTCCATAAATTCAAAGCTGGTCACCCAGAACGAGGGCGCTGAATGAAAGGGGTGGGCAAAATTTGCGATTTTTGGCCAATAAGTCGCTGTATCTCAGTGACGGTGCAAGATAGGACCTAGATTACCATTAATCGCTAATAGGAAGTCAGATACTGGCTCTCGATTGGTGCTGAATTCAATGACCTTGAATGATTTTGAACGCCAAAATAGGGTGTTTTATGGATTTTTTTGGCGATTTTGGGCTGCGACACAAGTCTATATCATTCACAACGTGGCGCCACGGAACTATCGTTATGCTATCCAGATAAAGAATTTGGTATTTGTATATTAACTTAGCGTGAACACCCCAATTTTCAGCTAAACTACTGAACTGGAACTGCTATAGGCTTTTGCACATCTCGTGAGCATTAGCTGACATTTCTTGTCTTGTTTAAAATATGTTTTGCTTAGCAGCTTTGGGTGTTATTTTGCTAATTGCTGTCAGAAATGCACAGTGACACTGCTGATAAGTGTTTGTACCATTTAGTCTTACAGATAGATTAATATGTTTACTATCTGCAGAGAGTTTTGTCATATGCTTGTCACTGTATCTCTTTTGGTTTCAGACTTACAATGGAACATTTATGATTATAATTTTATTAGCTGTTGAAAATTTTTATCATTAATTTTTGCTGTGCTAGAGTGAAGTTGATGACACATTGGCCAGTTTCTGGCATCTGTTTCCGGCGTTGGTTTCTGGCGCCGGAAACAGGCGCCAGTCGTCTGGTGCCAGACACTATGACACACTTTTGCCAGCAAATGATACCGACAGCTTGTCAATTACGTTTTTCTTCTTAAACTTTCTGTAAAGTTTAAACTTTTGTTCTGTTATTTTGCGCAATTTTGCTTGGAAAGGTCGTTCCCGAAATGACCTATATCCTGTTGGGCAGGATGTTAAACCCTACTCACTCACTCACTCACGCTTTTCTTCAAGATTCTGTCATGATAAGTTTTTAAATACGCATTGTATTGAAATTCGTTTTTTCATACCTGTTTTCTGAGTTGAAAAATGCTTTTATCATCCCACTTTATATTTCATCTTTGTTTGCAAACAAACAAGCAGTGCTATCGTCTGCTCCGACTGACCAATGACAGTTCATCTTTCCAGCTGGTTTTCGGTCATGAAATTGAACATGCTCTATCCGGCGCTGGTTTCTGGCACCAGAGAAATCTGGTACCATTAAAGTATGACAGACTGACTAGTTTCTGTTGCCATTTGACTGGTACTAGAAACTGGCCAGTGTGTCATCACTATAAGCATTTGTTGACAGATAGTTTTGGAATGCAGTTATAATGATGTGTTGTTTTATATGTTTCACTGGATTTTGTTGTGCTGGATTTAGTATGGTTACAGTGAAGACTGTTTACTGTCTGACACTCTCTGGACCTGCTCTATTATTACTATACATGAAGTTGTAGTTGTTCTAGGTGTTATTATTGTTGTTGTAGTTGTTGTTGTGCTGGTTGTTAGCAGAGCCGAGTGACTGACTCTTTGAATATGGTTATGGTGAAGACTGTTTATTTTCCAGTGCTCTCTGAACCTGCTGTGTTATTACTATGTGGTTGTTGTTGTTGTAGTTATTGTTGTAGGTGTTGTAGTTGTAGTTGTTGTAGTTCAAGTTGTTGTTGTGTTGGTTATAAGCGGAGCCGAGTGACTTTGAGTCTGAGTATGGTCACAGTGAGGACTGTTTACTGTCCGATGCTCTCTGGACCTGCTCCAACATGTTTGACACTGCGTACGTACTCACTGACACTGTCATTTTTTTCAGTCGATTCAAATATATCCTTTTGTGTTGTGGCAAGGGGTAGGGGCAATTGTCCCCCTAAATTTTGAGCTGTCAAAAAATCTTCTTGTCAAAAATGTTTTTGTTTATTTGGAGCTGAATACCCCCATTTTGGGGAAATTCATTCACAAAATTGAAATTTTTGAGCACCCGCAACTTCCTGTGTCGGAAATTTGCAGTTTTCGTCAGAATTCTGTGGAAAGTTGCAGCATCTGTTAGAAAATAGCAACTTCTTGCCTCTCCTTAACTAAAAAAGCTGCTAAATATATCACTACTAGTTACACTTCATTCATTTGTACTATTTCAGTTTAGCAGTAGAAATATGTGTGGTTTGATGTGCTGTAGGAAGCATCTAGGATTCAAGCGGATCATGCTTTTCACGAACAATGACAACCCACATCCAGACGATCCACAGCGGGTACTGCTTGCAAACTTTTTTATCTGTTGATGCCCACAAGTAAATACATTTTTGGGTGGTATGAATATATACATGTTGTAGGTAGGTCTTCATTGTTTTGATGCTCATGATTAGATGATGTAGGCTCTCTGGTCTATAAAAAAGTTTGTACTTTGAAAAAAGTATACTACAGAATTGTCATGGAACATGCAGCTAATTTTGTGCTGCTTGCATTAAAAATCTAATTCGTGTGTGTTTAATACTCCATGATGTCACAGATAGCAACAGCATCATATCTGCTACAATTTTATGATAGTTTTTTACAAATATACTTTTTACTGCTGTATAGATTGTATATAATTTGCTGAATGTACTATGTTGAATTGATTCTTATTAATATGATCTTTGTACATTAATGAGTGATATGGCACAACCTAAAAATGTGTGCTTGTCTGACGCAGAGTCAAGCTATGACCAGAATTGAGGATTTGAAGCAGAAAAGCATTGATCTTGAGCTAATGCACATGGACCCTTCTGACCGACCATTCGATGTTCAGGCTTTCTACAAGGTTTTTGCCATGTCATTTTCTCGGCTTTTCTGCACTTTGTTACACTTTCTTATTTGTGTATTTTCAGCCAGTCTTTACTCATTGCTTGCATTATGACAGGTGATTGAACTTGAGAAGATGTGAAAGAAATAGTTTTCAGAATGGGCTTCTTGTGTAGTTTTTAAGTTTTTACACATGACAGCAGGTACTGCTGTAGCGCGTCTTAGCCATCGCAATTCTGTCCGTCGTCCGTCTGTCTGTCACACGGGTGGATCAGTCAAAAACGGTGCAAGTTAGTATCACCAAATCTTCACCTCGGCTGCCTGGAAGACTCTAGTTTCAGGAACCATAAAGCTTTTCCGTAAATTCAAAGGGGGTCACCCTGAACGAAGGCACTAAATGAGAGGTGGGTATGGAACATTTGCAATTTCCAGCCAATACGGCGTTGGCAAAGTGATACAGGTCATGCCCTCTGGTGAGTACAAGTAAAACACTATAGATAGTTAGCCAACGGTCATCTGGTGCCCTCTGGCGACTGATTTTGTTTTACTGGACTTTCAAACATGCACCGCTGTTGCGCTTTTCCCTTTGCGTTAGGTGGGCTTTTTTGTTAAGTTTTTATACTAATGCAGTATCACTATACTGGGAAAGTAACATTGTTAATTTAGTGAAGTTTAGGCTGGGCAAACGAAAAAGTCAAACACATTACATAAACATTCTTCAAGGTCTGAGCTAATTTTTGTCTCCGTTTGCATACCGAAGCATTAGTGCATTTGATCCGATGGTGGATATTTTTCAGAGTGGACTTAGGATGTTGTGGTGATGGTAAAGAATGATATTTTAGGATGTTCTTTTTGCTGATGATGATGATCAGACTGCTCTGCCTGATGCTACTGAGAAGTTTGATGAACTGGCCACCAGGTAATGGCAGCTTCAGTATAATTAGAAAAAAAACATCCAGAAAAATACCCAAAAAGCTGTTGGTGGTGTGGAATGGTAATGTGTTGTGGCCAATTAACAAGTTACTCTATGCTGGGCCCATTTGGTTTCTGGATGGGTGACTGTCTGCAGGCCGGTAAAACATTGGAACATCGCTTACTTCTACTTTTTACGCACAACAGCAGCTACTGCTGTAGCGCGTCTTAGCCATCACAATTCTGTCCGTTGGTCTGTCTGTCTGTCACACGGGTTGATCAGTCAAAAACAGTGCAAGTAGAATCACCAAATCTTCACCGTTGGCTGACTGGAAGACTCTAGTTTCAGAAACCGTAAAGCTTTTCCATAGATTCGAAGGAGGTCACTTCGAACGAGGGTGCTAAATGAGAAGGGAGTGGGGAAAATTTGTGATTTCCAGCTGATACGGCGTTGGCAGAGCGAGACAGGTCACGCCCTCTGGCGAGTACACGTAAAACACTATAGATAATTAGCTGCCCGTCGTCTGGCGCCCTCTGGCAACTGTAGTAGAAACATAGATTTTGTTTTACTGGGCTTTCATACATGCACCGCTGTTGCGCATTCCCCTTTGCGTTAGCTGGGTTTTTCTTGTTAAATGTTTACATTGATGTTGGTTTTTTCTGTTTTTTCCCCATTTTTAGGTAGAAGACTGTATAGGATCAACGGTCGAGTCAGGCAATATTTAATTATTGCAAGTCATATTGTACTGCAACGTATTTAGCACAGTCGTGTAAAAAGTTTGAAAGTATAGAGTTTAATTGTGAAGTTCTGTATCATTATCTCTGCCAATGGAATGAAGTGAACATTGGAGGAGATTATGAGATTGGTTGTTCTGTCCGTGTGTCCATCGTTTCGTGTGTCTGTGTGTCTGTGTACACGATGACTCATCATCATTTTCACGTGTCATACACAACCGGCAGGAATGGTGGCGCCCTCCTGTGAAAACTTCTACATTGGTGGAGATATGCACTCTCATGAGCACCTTCTAGTTTTTTTGTCTGATATTGCTGCTCCTATTACTAGCCACTGTTTTCAGGTTACTTCAGTTTAGGCCATTGCGGAAGAGTGAACTTCTGGCTGCATGTTTATCGTATGCGTCTAAGTGTGTCCACATGTGCTTACAGGTTGACAACTTGACATTTATTTTGCCTTTGTTCTGCTTCTAAATTATAATTGCAGAAGAATGTTGTTTACAGCATATTCATGCTTGTTGTTGATATACTTATTAATGCATTGTAGAGTACGATGCAAGAGTCACAAGAAGCGTGCTATGGCACGCATACCACTCATTTTGGGGGACGGACTCAGCATGTCTGTTGGAGTGTTAGTATTTTTTCAAAGTTTAACTGTTTAATTTAAATCTGTAATAATCTTAGACGTGTGCCATAATGAACATGACCATGGGTGGTCTTAGCCAACCACTGGGATGTAGAGACTAACTGTTCTGTTTATCGTCAGTGTATCTACTGCAATACACATTAATGATGATTCGATATCAAGATTTCAGTAAAATATCGCGATATCGATATCGATATTTTTAGAATGATAAGTATGTAAATCTTATACAAGCACAAGAACAAGATGTAAACGTTTAGCAAGGCAGTTTGCTTTACATAGATACCAAAATGTGCCAGTGAACTTTAAAATTAACTATTGACTGTCGTAAGTGTCGTTAAATTACAACACTATAGTTTGTTTGCTTTGGTTAGTTTGTCATTTTCTCCATTTATTTTTGTTATTTTGGCAATGCCGTAACAAAAATATAAACCTCTGGCGTAAAATATCGCGATTTATTGGAAATATTGTGATATATAAAAGATACCGCGATATATCGAAAAATTCAATATTTTTCCGACGATATGATACGATATATTGATATCGAAAACGATATATCGATATTATCGATATATCGAATCATCACTAATATACATGTTGTGGTTTGACTTGGGGACATTACAGTGAACATTTTAGGGCCAGTGTCTAGTTGTTAACCTAAGCTAGCAACTAGCTAGTTAACTAATTATATGTTTCTAGCGATCAAGTGTCAACTACCTTTGCATGGCAATTTTGGATGGTTTCAATTTTGGCTAGTTAACTGTTGATTGATCTGATACGTAATTATCGAATACGATTATTATGTAGTTTATGAAACTGCTGAAAGATTTACTACAAAGCAGTCCGCTCAAGGCATTTGACAAGAAAGTTTTTACTATAAATTTTTTTTGCAACAAATTTATCCACCAAGTCAGCAAAGTAGCAGAATCTTGGCAGACCAGTGAAAAGAATGTCTGCTGGATGTGCTCATTTCTCTACATTTGGCGCCAAGCCAAAACCAAAAATGAAGATTGGTTAACCATTGTTTAGAAGTGACAAAAAAATAAAATAAAGGGCTCAAACTAGAAAATAATACACTTTGTCCAGTTAAATACTGACTCCCTAGACATCGTGCAATAAAAGTGTCAAATCTGAACGAATTTGAATAAAGTTTCGTGCACTTAATTCCCAATAAATTCTTGAAGCGATTGCCAAATTTAGTTGAAAAATATCATTTCTTACCAAAATTATTAATTGTTGAATATCGATAACAAAATATCTTCGTTACCAATATGGCGTTACATACTGCAGTCACTTCAGTTGCAAGTGGAAGTGATGTTTATTGACGCAATCAATATAACGTAAACATTACAATAACAAAATGGTGTTTTCTGCAGATGATCGTGTTTTAAGAGGCAAAAAAGGTATGGTGTTAAAAAGTTTATTGCGGAATTTTCCAGCAAACCGTGGACACTGTCAGGAATAAACAAACGGTTGCCTCATACTGGACACTTTACATTTTAAGGCAGCCTCAGATAAGCTGCTGTAACTGTTGTTTGCGTAGATAGATTCAACTGAAATTTGGCACTGATTGCCAATAGATGGTTCATTGTTGATGTAAAATTTTGCTAGAATCAGATGTTATTTGTTAAAGTTATGCAAATGTACACGTGTTTACTTATTTAACACCATATTGGTATCGGAGATATTTTGTTATCGATATTCAACAATTAATTTTGGTAAGAAATAATATTTCTCAACCAAATTTGGCAGGTGCTTCAGGAATTTATAGGAAATTAAGTGTACGAAACTTTTTCAAATTCGTTAAGATTTGACATTTTTATTGCATGATGTTTAGGGGGTCAGTTTTTACCGGGCACAGTGTAGCTGTTTCTTAAACAGTGTGTTTTTGAATTGTTTTTTAAAATTTTATGTTGTAGTCATTTATTGAATTATGATGTCTGTACTATTATGAAAAATAGCAGTTTGCAATGAATTTGTTGATCCAGATATAGTCTGGTTAGAACGTGCACCAAGCCAGCTACCACAAAGCTGTACCGAAAGACTAATGAAGAGGTCAAACACGTTACAAAGACATTCTTAAAGGTCTGAAGATTTCATCTTTTTTCTCTGATTTTATGATCAATTGTATTATCTGATTGTTATTTCTAGATTTCATTTTTTATTTGTGTATTTATTTTGTTTGTTTTGCTGTACTTTTACTCACTGCTTTGTATATGACTTTATTATTTCATAAATAATGGCGCATGAGCGTATTTGAACAGGGAACGTGTAATTTATTTTTGTATAACAGCCAACACTTTTGGTATGGTCACTGTTGTAGTGCTGTATGTCTGTAAGTCATATTGTGCCACAAAACTTACTAGAGTTCCTCATCTGTATCAAAGGGGTGTTGCAATATTCAACTAGTACACTAGGTACAGATATGATAATAAAATGAAATGAGAAATAAAATAAAAAAAACTAAAAATACTATTGATGTAGAAAAACTGAAAAACCTATAGTATTATCATTAAATGGTTATTGCATAGAAAAGTTTAGAGCTCTGATGAAAAAAAATTTAGTCTAAAAATGTTACGTTTACTTGGGGAATAAATGCAGTGTTTTATTGTACAGGAGAATGGTGAGATTGTGTTGCCTCAAGACATGATGAAGTGTCAGGTTTATGCTGGACGAAAAATCTGCTTTGAGCCGCAAGAAGTTGCTCAGATGAAGGCATTCGACTCTTCAGGTTTGTGGTTATTTCAATAATTTTGCTAGATAAATTGGTATGCATCTGTTCTGTGATGACTGAATGCAAGATAACACAAATAAATATATGAGGACTTTTCTGTTTTCAATGTCATGCACAAAGCTTCTAGGTCATTGACTGCATTAAGTGCTCACGGTGTTAATTTTGTTGGTTTGAATGTGTTTTATGTAAGGCTTGTTGCTGATGGGCTTCAAACCCAGGAATCTCATAAAGCCGTACTTCCATGTTCGTCCTGCTCAGTTCCTCTATCCAGATGAAATGGTGAGCACAAATTTGTTGTGCTGCCAGAGAATTTCCTAATTTATTCGTTGGGCTAGAGTAGTCTTCGTATTTTTGTCGAATATGGGTAAGTTATATTGATGTTACTAAGATATTTTGTTTAGATTAAAAGTTACAGCAACAACATACGTCAGGGGCATTGATACTTTTCTTAAGTTTGTTAAGAAAAATTAAATTGATTTGTCTAATTGGTTTTAGAGACAACTCGGCAAAATTGTCTGCGTGGATTTTTTATACTCAGCAGTTTTGGTAGGATTTGGCTGCACATCAGGCATATAATGATAGTGAATTTTTGCATAACTAGAAATACGTTTTGTGGAACGAGGTATCTGTCCCATTGCCACGCTATATAGCCTACCAGCTGCGTTTCAGCGTTTGATGCTCTTGTGAGCCTGCAGCCAGTTTTTTCTTTGAATAAAAATGGTTGGATGCCATGACAACAGAGGTCTTTAGGGGAGAAATTTACATGACACCATTGCATAGCCCAGGCCCGAAAATAGGGGATAGGTGAAAATAGTGTGCAATTATCTTTTGCGGGAGCCGAGTGATAGTCAATTTTGTCCCAAAATTTGTTGCCATAGCAATGGGGGTCGGCAGGGGAGAAATTTAAATGACATCATCGGATAGCCCGGGCCCGGAAATAGGGGTGTAGGTGAAAGC
>Ga0209367_1008838_pt1 | contig 13745 bp, 10 predicted proteins | sample WorMetLIZISLAND2_FD_187412 | JGI IMG/M metagenome (GOLD analysis project Ga0209367, IMG submission 187412) | Marine gutless worms symbiont microbial communities from Max Planck institute for Marine Microbiology, Germany - Olavius geniculatus... ... | reverse complement strand
GACTTAGACCAAAACGATTAAAAATGGCGGAAAACAGGTAAACCTAACAGGAAATAAATCAACCATTTACGCTTGGACTTGCTTATTTAATTGCGCCGCGCACGCAAATAATGAAATTACGTAACATCTGACGTCATTGCCTATTTATTACGGCGTTTATTTTTGCTACCAGACTGCTTAAATTTACTAAACTATCTGTACGCATAGGACTGTAAATAGTCGCCATGTTTTCGCTCAGCTAAAGTCAAAAGTTGAAGTGGATTCAGACTCAGCGAAAGTTAAGCCCTAAGGGGGTAAGCTATCTCTTCCATGCAAATTGAACCGACTTTGGCCAGGTTAGTTCGGCTCAGCTTTGGTCTAAGTAGGTACTTTTGGACTCAGCGAATCGCTGAGACTTTTCGCTGAGCCCATTGGACTCAGCAAAATCACTTCACTTTTTGACTTTAGTAGGTACTTAGACCGAAGTTTAGACTCAGCGAAAGTCTCAGCGAAAGTCTAAGTCAAAAAGTGAAGTGACCCAATGTCAGCCAGTTTGACTCTTAGTCATGTCAGTATCAAATAGTTTTCTAGGATGGGTGTCTGTTGCAGATAGGTAAACTGTCTCGGTATATAACCAGCCATCGAGGTCAGCTCAGCCTTCCATCTATCCATGGTAGGTATATTAAGTTCCGGCGGGGTGCATCCACTTGTATCGTGTGGCAGGCAGCACTGTGTGAATCCATATGGCTGTTGACGCTCTATAGCCCTGAGATAGGTTGTGATTAAGATCTAGAGATGAGCTTTATTCCGTTATGATTTTAACTTGAGTGCGGTGTGTAATGACAGGGTTCTAGGCAACCTGTTGACGTTTCCAGCGGGATGGTTGCACCACATGACTTTCTCTTGGACCGATACAGTTGTGATGTGACCAGTCAGCCGCCTGTTGGCAGTTTACTTGGCAGTTTTGATGATGCAGTCAGGTCAAACGTGGAGTTGCCAAGGTTGACGACTCACAGCCGTGGCAGTGGCTTACGGTCATTTTCTCAGCCGAGAATGGATCTTATGTTTCAACACATCACTCGCTCCGCTTATCCGCCTAATTACTACTAGGTTGCACTGCTGTATTGCTTTGATAGACCTAGTTAATTAGTAATCTGTATGGGCAATTTGCCGTTATTTGTGTTGCAGGACGAGCGGCCAGCCTGTGAAAATATTGCTGTAGAACACTTTCCAAAAGTTAGTGACTGGCCTAACCTCAGGAAATAATTGTCCGGTTAAATGAAAACTGACAGGGTTTTTTTCTGTATTAGTTTATCGTTCCATTATTGTCCCCTTGTCATGACTGCCATTTTTAGGGCTGAGTTTAAACTGGATTAGGTCCTGGTAAAAATTTATGGGGCCTCACATGAATTTTCTGCCATTAGTCTACAAAAACTTGTCATGAAATTAATACATAGGCTGGGCTTTATAAATTTCAGATTTTGGAATACAGTGTACTCACTCCATAGGCTAGAAAACGTTGTGCTGCACCAAGTACATTTAAATGTAGCAACAGGGTACAGAGCAGCCCTGCTGGCTGGAAAATGTCCCACTGCTGTGCAGTGTTTTCTGGTCTGTAGGGTTTCCTTTTCTGTGACTCCTTATTTGGATGAACATGACAAACATGCCTACGTCATTTACATTCAGTGTACATGTATTGTGTTGTTGCAATTTGGTTTTGGGTTGCAACACTCAATATACGTTACTCAATAAACGTTAATAAGCTGAATCATACTCTGGTATTGCGCATGCGCGACATGGGCGTGGTGCTGCGGGTCAGAGGTCAGTGCTTATAAACATATCGCATGTGCAGTGACTGTACGTCAGTGTGCGGTATTTGGCTGCAGCAATGGAGATAATTATACCGCAGTGGTGGATGAAAAATATATCAGAAGTTTACAAAAAATGATAATTTGGTTCAGCAAAAATTATTACGCTGTACATATATGAAAGCGCAACGTTGTTTATGTGTGTGCATGTTAGTGATGATTTGATATCAGGATTTCAATTTTGATACTATATCGATACGATATTTACCTCCGCCAAGGAGGTAATGTTTTTGCCGGTTTTTGTTTGTCTGTCTGTTTGTTTGTCTGTGTGTCAGCAAGATAACTCTAAAAGTTATGGACCAATCTTTCTGAAATTTTGATGGTATGTCGGGCATGGCATAAGCTACCAGTGATTCAATTTTGGGGGTGATCCGGCAGGAATCCTGGATTCTGGATCACTTTGAAATTTTCATTACCATTGCGTTAAAGGGGGTATAAGGGAACCGCTGGCAAAGCGAAGATGGTGACGTCACCTGGCAAATAACATTGCCTTGGTGGAGGTACCTGCGGGCTATGACTGCTTTCTGGTTGGAAAATACCGCAATATCGATATCAGTATTTTTAAGATAATAAGTATGTAAATGGTATACAAGCACAGGAGCAAGACGTGAACATTGAGCAGGTTGGTACACTTTGTTTAGATAATAAAAATGTGTCGCTGGCTGAAATTATATTACATCTGTAGTTAAATTATGACAACATTAGCTCACCTCATTTGTAATCTTTTTTCCAGTCACGCAGTGTACTGAAAAATTTGTAGAAAATGTTGCGATACTATCAAATATATCACAATATTTTTGAATATCACGATATATCAAAAAATTTGGTATTGTTTTCGACGATACGATACAATACGATATATCGATATCGAAAACCACATATCGATATTTTCGATATATCAAATCATCACTAGTGCATGTGTTTATACACAACTCTAGTTCGCTGTAGTTTCTTCAGTTCATTTGTTGTACAATGGCAGCGATCCATATGATGTAATAGCAGTGAAGTGTGCAGATTATAGCGTTGCATATGAGTGACGTTGCATTGTATTGTTCTGTGTTTAGAACGTATGTCTGCATCACTCCGGTTATCACTGACACCGTGCATCTGTAGACACCTCGGACTGGACCCACTCATCCGATGGTGTACTTGTTGACACTGTATATTTGACACACTTTATGGTTTATGCTGATGTGGTTCTAGAGATGTTCTTTTTATCTACACTGTGTCCCAAAAATGTCTCACTTTGCAGTTGTCTATGTCTTTGTCAAATATTAACTGATTTTCAAATTTTTTTCACTGATGCATTTTGTGGACGATGAGCAATAAAGCAATTATTGAATATCCTGCCACATGTTAACTGTTTTGCTACACTGCCTTGTGAAATATAAATGCAAGAAAAACTAACAATAATAGACTGAAAGAGTGAATGATCTGTATGATGCTACACTTTGTTAGATCCGTTTCTTTGAATATCTGGCATGTTGAACGATGTTTGTTTTAGGCCTTTGTGGTTTAGCAAGCCTACCATTTCATTCACAGTGACCACGTTCTCTTCAGTACGTGTATGCTTCAGTCTGCCGGTCTCATGCCTTTGGTCGTTGCTGCATGTTTCCCAAATTTCTGTTAATAACAATCCCGCTCTTTCCCTGTTGCAGTCTATCTTCAAAAATTTTGCTAGTAATCTCCAAAGACTATTTTTTGAACCAGTACAAGTTCTTAATCAGAGGTTTGTCTCCACTGCTAAATGGCACATTAATCAGCGGTATATCGTCAGTACATTATAAATTATTATTTACAACACTATCATTTGCTTTTGTTTACAAACATCAGAAACGCATGAAAAACTTAATAAAATTTTTTTTTGTATGAAAATTAGTAAAAAATTGTTTCAGAAGATGATTTTTTGCATATGTATTCTAGAGATTTTAGTGATTTTTGAAAATTTATGTTTCACATAGTAGTGTAGCGACACAGTTGACGTGTAGTGGGATATTTAACAACTGCTTTATTGCCAATTGTCCGCAGTATGTGCCAGTGAAAGAATTTTGAAAATCGGTTAATATTTGGCGGAAATATAGAAAATAACAAAGTGGGATGTTTTTTGGGACACAGTTTAGATTTCTGTAAACCTTTCTGTCGTGATTGCTGATGACTGTGTTGACTGACTGACTAGTTTTTAATAATAGCAACAATTGGCTCGTCTCAGCGGCGTATTAAGACTTCTAAGGACCTGTGGCTGATGATTTCAAATGGGTCTGTCACCAGCGATATACATCGTGTCCCAAAATTAGTAGCCCCCATGCTTCAAGCACGCGTAATTAGGCTGCCCGGATAAAGGTCAAGGTCACAAGGCCTTCAAAGTCAGGCATTCTGGTTCTTAAACTAGAATGGACTGGATAAGCTTACAATAACTAAATTTGATATTGCTAGATTTTTGATTTTGTTTTTGACTTAATGTTGTGTTAGTCTTTCAAGGGGCTATTTGTTTTATGTATCGAAAATATAATTTTGCTCTTTGTGGTTTGCATTTGAGACTTTGTGAAGAACTACTGCTGTTGTTATTGTTTAACTGGCCTTTGCCTCTGCTGTTAAGGCTACTTCATGTTAAGTCTGGTCCCTTATCATTGGTAAAACTTGTACAGGGTGCAGCAACAAAGTAGCTCCCACTGTTTTCTCAGCAACCGCCGACCGTTTGGAATTTTTATTTGAAATTTTACACTTATGATTTAATAGAACCTTTTACACCTAACTGCCAAATAAAATTTGATTCTGTTGAAAAACTACGACTTTTTAACATGAACGCCTACCGATTTTTCAGAGAACGAGAAATGACAACGCACATCATTGAATGCAAAAGGAAGTACGGATGACAGACTAACACCAGAAAGCTACAGAAATATGGTCAGAAAAGCAAGACCACGACAACATGAAAATCATTGAAAGTCAGTCAGCATCATAAGCTACATGGAAAATGTATCAAAAATAAATTATTTACAAATTTGGATAAGAGAGAATACTCTATTCCAGCAAAGTGTTTGGGTCTGGGTTCAACCAAGAACAACAAGTACTGCTGACATTTAGAAATATCGCTTAATCAGTAAAAGTGTTCCTGTGCGGGCTGTAAATTAAGTGATATCCAAAATGGAACAAGAGTTCATTAAGCGCTTGAAATTTTAAAATAATTGAATCAAATCGAAGGCACTTTCAAGTAATAGATAAAGATTTTATGAAACTGTACAAAACACATACGTCCGCACTTACAATATTGTGTACAAATTTGGTCACCGCATTTAAAGAAAGACCTCAACGATTGAGAAAGAATCCATCGAAGAGCGACGAACTTGGTCAAAGGATTTAAATGGAATGAAGAACGGTTGAAGATGCTCAGTTTGCGCTCATTACAACAACGAATACTCAGTGGCGATCCTATCGAAACCTGTAAAATTCTGACTGAGAAGGAACGTGTTGACAACCATTGGTAGGCCTATGTTCTCACAGTTGGCTACAGAGTCACATGGTCATGGACATCAGCTGGAATTATTTATGCCCCAACAACTGCTCGCAGAACATTCTTTAGTTCCAGAGTTATCAGTAGCTGGAATAATTTGCCACAACATGTAATCGAGGCTCCATCGGTGAATGCATTCAAGAACAGATCGGACAGACACTGGTTAGATATGGGACATATAAAGCGAAAGCTACAGAGCTCATCATCGTCAAGTACAAGTACAAGTTAGAGTCGAATAATCGTATTTGCTTTTAGCCGAATCGCCCACCTCTAGTTTGTGGGCGGTGTCAGCGCATAGCGGGTAAACATAAACAAAACGAAATTTGTAATTTTGTATGATGCGAAGCGTTTAAAATGCAGACGGAACTCAATACTTTCCCGTTATCACCACTTTTGAGAAGTAAACTAGTAAATTGCGGTTTTAGGGTTGTAGAAGATGTCGTAACCTTGAAGCCGAGCGAACTCAGTGCAGGTAAAGTGAAGTGTTGAGCTGTGTGATGGTTAGGATGTTCTACTGTCTTTTTCGCCCTTTTGCCGGTTAACCCCCGTTCTCTTTCGTCCCTTGGATTTTTCGCCCCCTGGTTGATTTGCCCCTCTCCCTGGCGCGTTCGCCTCTTGGCTTGTTTGCCCTCTGGCTTGTTCGCACCCTGGCTGATTTGCCTCGAAGATTATATCTACCGTGAAAATTCACGGAAAATAAGTAAGCATTTTCGCTATCTGCCGTGAAAATCCATATCTACGAAAATTGCAACTGTATACTTTTTTCTTTTTTCAGTTAATACTGTAAATTATTAGTGTGTTATTTTATCGCTTATTCAGCATGCTTTCATCGTTTACAACAGGCCGCCATAGCTAAGTTTGTACTAAAATTGACGTCGAGAGACGTGTCATTACGCAACATTTACATTCACTAGGGGGCGACAATTTCACGTGCAATATAGTACGATTTTGTGCTTAATATTGAAATTACGGTTTTCGCTTACACAGATAAAGGTTAGGGATAAGGTTTAGGGTTAGGGTTAGTGTTAGGGTTAGCGATCGGGTTAGGTTTAGCATTTTCGAAAGATTTATGTGACAATAATGCACAGCATAAATTAGTGTACAATATACGTTATAAGTTCGACGGCGGTGCTAGTGCCTACAAAAAAAATTGCCAACGGCTGCCCGTGATGGTCTACTTAGACCTGAGGAGCTAGTTGGTGGACTGGCGATCCTTGAAGCTACTGCCGAGGTCGTCAGTCGCGGTTGTCGCCATAGCGAAAGCCGCCGTGTCCCTGTGGGATGTGGCGGCTTTGGCTATGGCGACAACCCTTGGCCCGACGGCCCTTGGCTATGGTGGGCCACAATCGTGTAGACGGACCTCTAGTTTACTGGCTACAGTCCGTCTAGACGGAATATTCACGGCAGATAGCGAAAACGCTTACTTATTTTCCGTGAATTTTCACGGCAGATAACACCTTGCGATTTGCCCCCTCACCTTGGACGATTTATTTTATATCATCCACCTCTGTTCTGTTCGCCCCCTGTCCTCTAATAGACAGCATTATCACATTGATGTCTGTCTGGCGAATAACAGGGAAAATTATTAGAACTACTATTATGTTAATTACATATGCACGCATATATTGGAGTTCTTACAATTTTAGGTTTAGCTTGTTTTTTAGTATTTTGTGTTTTGTGTTTCTGTAAAAGTTAAACTTACTGTTTCGTTATTATGTGTTTGTGTGCATTCTGCCTAAAAAGACCATCCCTAAAATGACTTGTACTATGTCGGGTGGGACATTAAACCGCACTTACTCACTCTATGATCCCAAACAACATTTGCTCTAAGCTAATAGTTTGTTATACAGTTTTTTTGTTGTGTATAACGTTAATTGAAGTAACTATTGATCAGTGGCGTGATGACACACTTACTTGTTGCCATTCTGTATATTGAAACACAAGCCTCAATAACGAATCACCAGTATATTCAACGGGGGGGAGGGGAAGAATCATCCAGCATAAGGGGGCAAATCAGCCAGAAGGCGAACAAGCCAGGGGGCGAATCAGTTAGGCACAGGGGGCTAATCAGCCAGTGGGTGAAAAAGCCAGGGGGCAAAAGAGCCAGGGTGGCGAAGTGGCAAAGGGGCGAAAAAGCCATAAGCCTAAGTGCGATATATGCAGAAAGCTGCTCTGTACTGACTGTGCACAGACTACAAAGCTGCTTCCAGTATTTGCCACTTAGGTAAACAGCTGCTGGCGGGCCATACTAAACTATGCAGCCGAGGCAAGCAAGGCCTGCGACGTACAGGGCTGGTTTTGATGACAGGTTGATAATTGTAAATTTGGAAAAAATCTAAAGTATGTTTTGTACTTTAGTATGATGTTTCTGGTTTGTAATTTTATTAGGTTTTGTAATTGTATTAGTTGTGTTGTGCCATTATAGTAAATCTATTGCTTGTACACACCTTAGTCTGTCTAATGTGTAAAACAACTTCTGTCTTTTTATCATTCTAATTTTTTGATTTTGTGCTCATTGTGCTATTTTGTATACCATTTTTGTCAGTGACTCTTAAACTTTATCATTATCGATCATTATCTTGTGTTCTGTTAGAGCTTGGTATTGATGCAAAGGAAGCTGTGGAATTACTGCAGCTTGTTCGTGGCTCAAAGAAGCAGCATGATGACAACGTCACAGCCTTGGATCTCCTGCGCATGGCTGACAACAACCAGCCAATTGTCAGCTTCTCTGAACAGTTGGATAACCTGCTTGGTGGTGGAGTTGCTCTTGGGAAAATGACTGAATTCTGTGGTGCACCTGGGATTGGCAAGACACAACTCTGGTAGATGTCTAGTATTGAACATTTACTAAGATGTCTAGTGTTTTTAATTGGTACATTGTTGCTTCAGAATTTGTGATTTTTTTCGCAATAATACAAATTATGGAGTGAACGTGCAACAGTTAGGCATTAGGGTTTGCCATGTTTAATTATTATCTAAAATTATTTATTCATTTATCCATGCCTTGTCCCTGTAAAGAATTTCATTGAAGTCCATAACTTTTGAGTAATGTACTGTACAGACAGACAATTGGACCATTCCGCACCACAAATTTTTTGGTAAAGGTAATATGTACGTCGTGTACGATGTTGTATGTATTTTAACTATACTAGAAAGTGATTGTTGTACCCACTTGCTTGTCTGTGTATAGCACCTTTCATTGGTCAAGTATGTAATGGATATGAACTTACCTTGTTTTGTTGTGAAAATGTTGAGTACTGTTGACTGTGTTACTATAGCATGCAGCTGTCAGTGGACGTGCAGATTCCGGTGTCTTTTGGTGGCAACGCTGGACAAGCAGTTTACATTGATACCGAGGGAAGCTTTGTCGTTGAACGTCTTGTTGATATTGCCAAAGCAACGATCAGACATTGTCATCTCATAGCAGGCATCCGCCAGCATGAAGGTGCCGCTGGTTTGAATTTGTGTGTTATTTAGATCACCGCCATTCACCAGATAACACCATGGTTCATGTAAAACGTGAGTTGATAAGAAATCTCAAATCTTTGCCAAGAAAAGTATTTCCACCTATCCAGTCATGGTAGATGTAATCTGTGTTCCCTGGTCTTGTGCCAGCTGTCCACAAATGACATCCTGAAATGCCCAAGTCAAGTTTCCGGAAACTGGATTTGGATTTTGAACTGCATTGCCACCAAAATCGAAGTGGTTGATCATTTTCCTGATGGTAGAGCATTCTCTGTAATGATGCTCATCAGCTCATAATTTGGATTGCCATCAGAAGCTAGATATAATCATTTTCTGTTTGTGCCATACCCGCCATCTTCACAAACGTCATCCAAATTCATTTGTAATTTATTAAGTAATCTGGCTGATAAATGGCCAGACACTTTGACAGTCTATCTCAGCAGAGGTAATAAGAAATGTTGAACAGGTCTTGCGAATTTTTTTTACCAGAATTAAGATAGACCATGTTTACTGGTGTTTTGCTGGTACAATATGTTTAACTAACTATTAAAGTTTTAAATTGATTCCAGCAGCTAAGTGATATTGTTGTGTCATTGTTAGACAATGAAGGATCATTGCAGAACTTTACGCTGGAGTCGATTCTGTCTGGTATTCATTGTTTCCGATGTCACGATCACACACAGCTGATTGCCGTCGCTCGCACTCTAGATGCGTTTGTCAACGAACATCCTCAAGTTAGGACTTTGCCATTTTCTAGATGCCTTGACTCTATGTTATTTCACAATGCTCTTTGTTGCTAAGTTCTGGATGTGTGTAGGCTCCAGTTGATAACAAAATGGTGACTGACCACTTGTCTGGAAGTACTGAAAAACCTGAAAAATTCATGAAATTTTGCAGATCTAGGAAAAAAATATGAGATAGAGAAGAAAATTTTGCCAGGGAAAATAGTTAACTGTTAACTTGCAGCCTCAAGGTGATTGGTAATGTAATGCTCATAAGTTTGATTTCTGGAGTTTCGCATTGACAGATAGTGCTGTCAGCCATGTACAGTAATTTTTTACTGCTGCATTTGCATTTTTTCGGCATTGATTATTTAATAGTTGCTAATGGCATCATGGCGGGAGGCATTTGCCCTCAACCATATTTTAGCCTGTCACAAAAGTTTCTTCTCAGAAATTTTTTTTCAAAAGTACAAAATTTGGGATGGATTGAATATCCCATCCACCATTTTGGGGTAAGTTAAGGGCAAAGCTGAAATTTTGTGCACCCAGTCTTGGGGCTGCTCGTTTGGAAATAGGAAGTAGGGAGTGGGGGAAGGAAGGTGAAAAATTGCTACTTCCTGCTCCCAAATGTCAGAGGCAGCTCCTGCAAATCAAATGGCACCAGTTCATTCGGAACAATGACATTACTGAGTCCACTGGTCTGCCGTCAATCTCTGAGTCAATCAGGCATCGCCGCAACTCTCTTTTTGGTCACGTCGCCAGGTTGCAAGAGTACATTCCAGCACACAAGGCACTCAACTGCCACGTCGACCTATCGCTGTAACGTCCACCAAGTAGCCAATGGAGTCATCGCCCAGGCCGTCCCCGCAACAGATGGGTTGACCAGATTCGGCGGGTCAACAACCTCCCATCAGCTGACCTCTGGAGGCGTGATGTCAATCGTGGTCAGCGCGGGGCGACGCTACTGCCTCTACTGGCTAAGCGTTAACGACGACGCTGCCAACACTTACTTTTGTAACCCACGATGCCACTGATTAATGCACTAATTAATGTTTCAGTTTGTGGTTGTGTGAACTGTTATAAGCAGCTGTATGCAAAAACAGTTGATGCACCTCTACTGTATGCAGGTGAAGCTTGTCATCGTGGACAGTATCGCATTTCACTTTCGTCAGGACTTTGACGACTATCTGTTGCGCTCTCGTCTACTCGCTGCTCTAGCTCAGACGTTCAACAGACTCATTGCTAAACACAACCTGGCGGTCAGTCAGATGACAGTTACTTCCGTCAGTGTGGTTATGTGATTTTTACTATTGCTAGATAGGCCAGTAATGTTTGTTAGCAGGATTGCGCAAAAAGTTACAGCGGGATTTCGCTGAAAATTTCAGGAAAGGTTACATTTGGCCAAATGCAGCACCGTTTTGGTGGAGGTTTGCAGTATCTGACTGCCTTTTTAGTTTTTTTACAAGCAATAATGTTGGCCCAGTCCCGATATGATATGCAGTCGTACACCTGCCTATAGCATACTCACCCACTGCAGTGTGCAATGCTAAGTATTTTAATTTTAACCCTGACCTTTGATCTTTTGAACTGAATTTAGTTGTCACACTGATTATTGGTTACTTTTGTCCTGTGGAACGTCTACACCAGTTTTGGATCTTTCCATGTGTTTTTTTTTGTTTTCAAGTTAGGAACCTATACAGGTAAGATGGTTGAATGAACGAATGAATATGTTAGTTACCATATGAATATGTCAGTTTGTATAGCGCCCAATTAGAGAAGATCTCAAGAGCACTCGCAGCCAAATAAATGAGTTTTGAGTTTTTTTGCGAATGTATCTCTGGACAGTGATGAAGTCCAGAGGTTGACGGGGAGGCTGTTCCAAGTGGCCGGGCCAGCCACGGCAAAGTCCCTTCGACCGATCGTGGTCCTTGTAGTTGGATGTGCAAGATCTGTAATGCAGTCTGTTGAAAGGTATTATGATAATGCTTAAATTTTTTTGGTTCTGCTGGAACACCGAGCACGTTCGTAATGCACTCTATCATAAATTGCTTTTCTTCTTTTTTCGAAGTACGGTTGAACCTCACCAAGTTGAATACTCATGCTACCAGTGCTGAATATGCATAATGCAAAAGTGACCAGCTGGAGAACTTCAAAAACCTGTACAGTGTAACCTGTACAGTGTTTTGAAATTATGCAGTTATTCATTGTTGCAAGTCAGACATGGCATGCCGTCTGTCTTACACATGGCATTATGGATTCCACATGCCTCATGTGTATGATATCATTATGGATGCCACATAGCTTTGCTATTGGTGTAAATACTAACTTTTCCAGAATAAAAATATCAGTTGTGTTGGTGTAGGTAGTAGTGACGAATCAGATGACAACAATGCTGACGGGTACAGATCGGCTGTTACAGCAGGTTCCTGCACTGGGTGAGACTTGGGCACACGTTCCGACACAGCGACTTATTCTCTACTGGCATGATCATCAGCGTCGCGCCATCCTTTACAAGTCCGCGTCCGTCAGACAGACCGATGTCTGCTTCCAGATCACTGTGAGTATCAATCCATCAGACAGTCATAGTTGCCTTAGACTAACAGAGCTGCTTCAAGGTTATACGGTAACAGCCAGTTTAGATGATGAAGTCCGGGTATGATATACTGAAGAGCCAGGTTTTAAGGTATTGGCAGAAGGTCGAGAGTGATTGAGATGTCATTGTGTCATATGGCAGGGTGCTTCACAGATGACATCCAGCAACTGTGAAAGTCCGGTTACCGACCGTTGAAGGTTGACTAATTACTCTGCACAGGCATAGATGTCGTGACTATAAGTGAAGTAATGGCTAGTTAAAAAACTGGCTATTAGTGCTTTATGCTGTAGCTATTCTATATGCTCAGTGGCCTGGGTGGGGAGATGAGCTCCTTGGCACTGCACACTTTTACTTATGTTCTATTTTGATGCAGTTGCTCGAGTAATGGGAGGGCATCTGACCTGTAGAGCTTTTGCCAAAACCATAATTAATTCAGAAAATTTCTCAGTTGTACATTGATCCTTGATGATAATGCTCAACAGCTCACAACAGAAATGCAGTGGGTTTATTGTCACCAATTAATTATTTATACACATAGTTTCATAGTATTTGTTTAACTAATTACAGCCAGGCATAGCTGAGTAACTGATAACAATGAGTAACATATGGTCAATTTGTGACTGTTATCTGTAGACGGATGGTGTTCGTGATGTACTAGACTCAATGTCGGCTGGTACAGACAATGCATTATAGGCAACACCAGCTTCACAGAGCTCCGGGTGCTTATACACAGGCAGGAATTGATGGATGTAAGAGTTGAGTGTATTGGTGCTACAATACCAAGGCATGCTTAACGACGTAATCTCACTGTCCAATGCCTGCAGTCACTGAATATTCACTGTTGGTTGTTTGTCTGTTTGCATAGACTGAGAATTCGTATTTTATGAATTCATGAACTCTTATCAATTTTAATATGCCACAAGTTTCGAAATAAAAGTTGCTGTGGTAAGTTATAACATGAAATTGGAAAGCTTCCTTGACCTCTAAACCTACAAAGACAACGAATTTTAAAAACGCAGATGATTCATGAACTTTTTGTGAATTCTGAAATCGTAAGTCACAAATTCTCGATCTGCAGGGTGGTTCAATAACCATCTTATTGCTAATTGTCCACTGAATTGAGCAATGAAAAAAATTTGAAAATCCGTTAACATTTGGTGAAGATATGGACAATAAAAAGTGCCATGTTTTTTGGCCCACGCTGTATAATAATCACATTACTGCAAATTGTCCACTGAGTGTGCCACTGAAAAAATTTTGAAAATCAGTCAATAAATGGTGAAGATATGGACAACAGTATAGTGGCACGTTTTTACTGACTATGGTGTACAGCACTGCTGTCCAACCCGCGGACCGCATGCGGCCCGCGAGGGGATTTTATGTGGCCCGCCATCGTCCCACATTAATTGTAGTTTTGGTCCGGTGATTAGTCAGATGAAATCAACTTGCAAAATTCAATAATATTTGATGGTCTTTTGCATTTCCAAGTTTCAGAAAAATGGGCGAATTTGCAGTTTCCATTGAACATTCGGAAGCAAAAAGTGTTTCAGCTTCAGGGGGCTTAGCCCCCTGACCCCCGACCATGGGTTCTGCCCCTGGACCCCGCT
>Ga0209367_1008836_pt1 | contig 13745 bp, 9 predicted proteins | sample WorMetLIZISLAND2_FD_187412 | JGI IMG/M metagenome (GOLD analysis project Ga0209367, IMG submission 187412) | Marine gutless worms symbiont microbial communities from Max Planck institute for Marine Microbiology, Germany - Olavius geniculatus... ... | reverse complement strand
GTTTTGGATGTGTGACTTAGTCGCCCTTACACAATACTGTAGACTAATAAGTTTTTTATGTTTAATATTTAGATGAATTTATAGAATACAATTTATTAGTATAAAGGTAGAGAATGTTCTGTGATTGGACAGAGTGAAGCGAGCTACGACTGATGATGACGAAAATGACAACGATGTCGATGAGAATTCAGATGTTCCTGGTCCTCGCGTGTCAGACGACTCGCTTACATACACAGACAACGTCACTGCGCCACCAGATGCACCGCTCCACCAAAACACTCCCTGGCCAACGCCGAACGGCAAAACCTTGCAGGGCGCTACGGATCTGTGTACTGATGCACTGAAAGCCACGCCGCTGTACGACAGCTGTCGCATCTTCGGCGCGGCCGACGAAGACTCTTTTGTACAGAGCTGTGTTGCCGACATCAAGGTAACGACCTGCAGGCTGGATTTAGGAATGTTTACGACAAAAAAGAAACCTACAGACCAGACCAAAGAATGTCAGACAGCAGCGTCCAAATTCGTCAATTAGGGCTTATCATATAGGCCCTATTATAGCATCTACGCTGCCAATAATTGCCATCGCTCAATTTGCCCGGACGGTCGGCCATCTCAGCAGTAGTTAAGATTCTGTTAAACCTGACGAAAAGCTACATATAATTTCCGAATTCAGCAAGTCGTATTTCAATTTCTGAAACGCAGCAAAACTGCTTTGTAATGCTGAATTTGTGGCAAAATTGGCACGTTATAACTTTTTTACATTTATCTCTGAAACTGGGGCTTCTTCTGGATTCTTCTGCAAGTTGTTCGGACTTGTGCAGTTCGTGTGTTTTTCTGGAACGTTATGTTGAACGATGCCCGATTTTTTTTTATCTCATCCAACCAAATTCGGTCTTTCTCTACTTCTTCCATTTACCTAACCCTCTTATGCCAATTTTGTGAATCTTCCTTGTTCTATTCGAACGACATATCTAAAGTATTGGAGACGCCTATAGGTGCCGTATTCTGGCTATTATATCTTGAGTCTCCAGTCTATCTTAGATCACTGAAACTCTAAAGGTCATCCTTCTATTTTCAAAAGAAGTGTGGTGTTTGACATCGAAGACGAGTCACGACAAGATTGTGTGGCATGAATTGGGCAAAAATTGTTACTGTTGTCGTCACTTGTGGGCCACCGCATATAGCACATTCTCGCATGTTTTGTAAGATACTAACGAAACTTGCAAACATTTCGGGTCACATTTTGATAGAAGCTAAGCTGTTTTTGCCATATTCCAGTTTCACTTAATATATTCTGTTAATAATTGATATAAGTAAAATAGTCGAACTCTTGGACTTGGATTTTTTTCGTGGTTAGGTTGAGACTGACTTTGAGATGTTATACGGACGCCTCACATGTGAAGGCGTGATTTACATAGCTTTTAGTGTGGATGTCGTTATAAAATAATTGCAGTTAACTGACGACGTTGAATCGTCAACGGCCGACGCTGTTGCCAAATATGTGGAAGGCTGCGAAGCCGGCATTCGTCAGGCTAACGCGAGAACCCCTGAAGAAGCTCTAGAACAGGCAGCCAATGCGACCAACGCCACGAACGTGTTCAGTGTTCAAAGTGAAACGGGTAGCCAGACACTAGCCAGTATTGAAAATTCATGTCCTACGTGTCCGCCTAACACTGCTCCTCACGATCTTGAGTGCTGCGGTAACGGAGACTGTGTCAATGGTACTTGCCGGTGCTATGGAGGTTTGTTTGCAAAGATGTACGCTAAACTGTTTGTCTAACGACTAATTTCTTGAGTTGCGTTAATCGAGTGATTAAGTATTTTATTCGCGCGCTTATCACAACTTTTGCTCGTAGCGGTTCGTTTTTGTATTATGAGAAAAAGTGACAATTTTAATGTTTGTTGCTGTAATTTATTACAGTTTTTTGCTTCAGTCCAAAAACGTACTTTTTCTACACTTGGTGGATCCTGTCAATTGAGTCGTTATCAATGCTGCTACGTTGTGGCCATAGCTTAACGTCGTGCATGTCGGTTCCTGAAATAAAGACGTACATGATCGATCAATTTATGTGCAGGCTACATCGATGACATATGTCAGATATATATAGACAGCATTCCGACGCTGTTTGGCTTGTTTGACGGAGATACATGTGTAGTCGACGACAAAAGATCCTGTAAGGAAATTTACGTCAACGCCGAGCAATTTGCTGTCACTTCTGACTTTGCGTGCAAAGTTCAGGTAAGGTTTGAGTGTGCTATCATGCTTGCGTAGTCGGATTAATTTGATCAGTATGTTAATTTATTTGTTTTTAAACTAATGTTTTATTGTTTGTCTAATCCAATGCACAGAATTGGACGAACTATAAAATCACCTGGGCGTCTCTGCGTCCGTGCGTCTAACGTTTAAGGCGCCATATCACCACAACAGTGCCAGATAGACGCATGGTCACAATGAATCACCCATAGGAAGTGGCCCACCGCTAGTCGAATGGTCACGTGACCGATGAGGTCACCTGATCCCAAATATGTCAAGGTCGTGATCCCACTATATTTGAGGCGGCTTATCTCCATAACGGTGCAAGATAAACGCATGGTCACAATAGACCACCTATAGTAAACCGCCAGTGACGAATCAAATGGTTACGCGACTGATGATGTCACCTGATTTCAAAAGGTCGAAATCGCGACCCAATAATGTTTGAGGCTTTATATCTTTCTAACCGCGCAAGATAGGCGCATGGTCATATTTGACGATTTATTGGAAACCGCAGTTTGCATGTCTAATGTTCACATGGCCGATGACATCACGTGATCCTAAAAGCTGTAGGTCATAGTCCTTGAATCCGTGAGATTTTACGTGTCCATAAACTAACGGTGCACTAACCGTGGACTGTAAAATTTGTTTTCAACTGTGTTTCACAAGCGCCACTCAAGGACACTCATATAAATTATATAAACCTAGTTATATGTCACGACCTTGGAATCACAATAGCGCGAGTTCGATCTATATAGGACATATCAACTAGGAAAACCAACAAGACAACTAACAACTACCAGTGAAACAAATTTATAATTTATTGTAAAAACACGACGCAAGTAATCAAAATTACACGGGAAAAAATACAGAAAACAATATAAGCAGAAAGAATCTCTTAACTATTAAACAATTTGACAGGTTTTATAATAATACAAACAATGTTTAAAATTTTTGTAAGCTAATAATACAGGGGAAAACAAACAAAGAAAACATAAACACAACACAATTATTACGGTCTAGCTGAACAGTGCAATCAAACTGTCAATCCAGGGGTTCTAACTACGGCGCAGTTTCAATATATCAGTTCGAGTAACAAGCCTACAAGTTAGTATAGCACTGTTTTAATATAAGAAAAAAACTCGTGACTCTATTATATTTGAGGCGTCATATCTCCGTAACGGTGCCAGATGGACGCATGGTCACTATGGACCACCCATAGGAACTCGACTCCCGGAGTCAAATGGTCACGTGACCGATGACGTCACGTGACCCCAAAAGGTCAAACTCGTGACCCCATTATTTTTGAAACGCCAAGGAAAAGGGAAAGGGGGAGGAAATGGGGAAGGAGAAGGGGAAGGGAAAGGGAAAGGGAAGGTGGAAGGAAGATAGCTTAAGAAATGTTGGACGCACGGACGCACGCACACACGCACGCACACAAAGTTGATTTTACACTCTGTCTAATGCTATGCATTGCATTGGACAGACAAAAACTCATAGGTTGAAACGACAACTGAGTAAGTTACGTAAAGTCGTAAATTGATCGAAAAACAACCTTTAGTTAGATACTTGTTGACGTTTCGGCAACCGCTGCTGCCTTCTTGGAAACGACTATATAGTCAAGGTTGTTTTTCGATGAATTTACAATTTATGTTTACTTATTTACTTATTGTGTTTTGTAAATAGGCTGTTCTATCAAATGTTTGATGAATAAAGATGCATATTATTTAAGACGGCAAATGCTTTGTTCTAATGTTACATAATGGTATATAAACACTGGTTGATTAGTTGCGCAAAGGTGATGCAAAATGACGATAAATACAGAAACAAGATGGTGACGCTACGACGTATTTCACGACTGCCAAGCCGGTAGTGCCGTATTCCAGACTGGCGTGTAAAATGCCGCTATCACCACGAGATCCGGATTCCACCCAGCCACAGTACAGTTTCTCTTTGGCAATTGCGAACAACAACCGAAGCTTCAGCAAAGAGAAGCGTCTCTTTGTCTACGACTCCAAGTGTCTCAACTGTACCGGCAACAACTCGGAATCTTGCTCGCTGAAAGTGAGTTACTTTGGTTCGGTGACAACTGCGCGCGGCGACAATAATGCTCGGCCGATAATAATTGTTCGCGCGTCAATAGCGCGGTCACTGTAGTGATCTGAATGTGATTTATTAAGTTTATAAAAAGTTTGTGAAATGTACGTCTTGCATATATATCAGCATAATCTAATGTGCAAGCTATCAACTGTTTAAAGCCAAAGCCACTCACATTAAGATTTAAGAAAATATAGTCGATTTTCTGCAATATAATGAGAGTCGCACAGTTCAGTTAATGAATTGGATGATGGCACTGAAATAGCGATTGTAGGCCACTGTGTCACGACCCTTCCACTAAATTGGTTGTCCGAGCTATTCCAGCAACAGCAGCATCGTGCTTGATCCATGTTGCAATAGATGTATTACTGTCCTTTGGCCTCGTTCAGTACAACCAAAGCCATGGCTAATTTACTCCAATACTGACTGTAGCTTAAATTAGCAGGTGCGCTAGCATAATATCCATGGATATATCTATGGATATATTTATGGATATCCATATCCACGGCAAGCCTGACTGTAGGCCTATACTGACGGTATTTTACATGACGTGTACGCATACGCATGACCAGCTGCTGATCGCAGGTCACGCAACCGGACCAGAGCGAGTGTTTATGGCGGCTACAACACTGACACGCATGATCAATTTCCTGTCGCGCAGATGTCTGTGCAAGCAATGGTCACCGCTCGCAGTTATGTATGGGCAATTGTCGCGCGTACATTTGTCGTCCGAGCAATTGTCCGTACACCGTTACTTTCAACCAATCGCGTCGGGACAGGGCGTAGAAGGAGTAAAAGTCCCCTCTTAAATTTTGGCTTGTTTAGTAACGTTTTTGTCTTAAAATGTACTTATAAATATACGAAAACTGGAGTTAAATTGGCGCAATTTGAAAAGATGTATAAGCAAACAAGATAATGTTCATACGAACATGGAGTCTGTCCAATGCATTTTGATGGTTTACAGTATATGTCCGTATATACACGGTGTTTCATAAAAAGGGACCCCTTTATCTTTCTTTCATAATTCACTCAAATAATGATCCATTTACATAAAATTTTTACCAGTTGTAGCTGACGAAATACTAATTCAAAATATTTAAAACTAAATACGGCAGTTGATTAAATATTCTTTGCTAGTCGTGACGTAATGCTGACGTCATAATGTGTCGTGACTCGTGAGTACAAGCTTGCTAGTCTCAACTAGTGCTGTCAGTTGCTACCCTGCTTCGATGGTGAAAAATCTGGTTCGTTGATGACAACTTTTTGAAGTTTTACAGTTGTAGCCACAAAAAACGTGCAAAGCGATCGCATTTACGTGTCTGTGGGGATAGTTGGTCTTTCACATGTTTGAGCAAAACAGTGCACTAGCACACAGAGCTTGCGAGAAGATTGAGTTTTTGGATCGCGAGATGCCTGAATTTTATGTCCACATGTTGCTCAGTGCTGACACTATAAACATTTTTCATTAGCGAACCAGATTTTAAAAAAGTCTGCAGCTGTTTTTATCGAAAAATTGCAACTTTATGCCGCACAAACCGTTCCAACGTACGTTGTCGCTGCTAGCAGTTTTGTCACGAGCTAAAGTCATGGCTAATAGTGATTAAACCAGGGTGCTGAAAAACAGCTGATGACGTCAGTGGGATTTAAGCTTGTCCATGACCAGATACAGCGCACACAATGGGTATAAACTGATCACGTTTCAGTGTTATTGTTGCATGTGGTTTTTCACATGTAACAAGCGATTTTGTTTTTATTTCCAAGCTGGTTTAAAGATTTGCAAGTTTTTGTTTGTGGTTTGCAAGGTTAATTGTTGTTGTACGTACTTTTATGTTTTAAATTTCTTAGCATTGGCACAAAATTACACGGATCTTCGCCAGCGATTTATTCCGTAGCTTACGTGGAGTTTCGGTCAACATTGTGGTCGCTTTATCTTGCACATTGTCTGAGATACGGCAACTTGTTTGTTGAAAATCGCCATTTTTCTTATACTTTAGTTTAACATCTTTGATGCGGGTGACTTTCGCCGAACTTTTGGAAAACTTTACAGTTTGGTAGCAGAGTCTTTCGCTGAACTAAGAGCGAAGATTTTGTGGTTTTAGCGCGTTGGTAGAATAGCAGTGTATGACATCCGCACAGACCGATGTACGCGCCATAGTAATAAACTTACCCGGGGTGAATGTTACCATAGGCATAACTGATCGCTAATGGTAAGTTGCAGGCGCGCATTTGATCGGTGCAAAGACTTACATGACTCTTAACGGCTACTGCGCATTTTACGGCGCAAATTGTGCGTCTTTTAAAGCTGATCAAGAAAATTTGAAAAAAACAGCAGTTCTGCAAAAAGTAATTGCTTATGTGCATTTTATGTGCAGACTGGAACATGCCAAATACGCGGCAAGTGTTACGTGGCTGGTGAGACTCGAGATTCAGATGATCCTTGTTGGAAATGCTTGCCTCAAATCAGCGACTCCGGTTGGACTTTAGGCAAGTTTTCTTATAATATCAATTTTCATTCACCAAATTACTCTGATTTCTGCAAACACATTTGTTTCTAAAAAGCAGTAAAAACGTTTGTAACAACGATCGTTGTAGATATATAGGTCTACGTAAAAAAATTTACCAGTTTACAACTGTGTGTTAGGACGATGTGATGATATCAGTCCTCTAAAACAGCAAAAAATCATTTGGGTAACCTTAGATGGGGCTATACGTATGGCGTTCTTACAAGCAGACTTTAGTTGGTAATCACTAACATAGTCTAAAGCTTTCTTCATTTGATGTTATTTGTCATATTAGGCCTACTTGTTCAATGTTTACTGATTAGCGTAGCAGCCGATAATGTTTCTGTTAGCCTATGGCTTAGCTAATGGTAGGCCTAACAAGGAAGCGAAAATATGACCCTGTGTTGACACAATATTCAGCTAACCGCACACTCATAGACCTATGCATACAAACTATCCAACTGCACAGCACAACCCTAACCCTGACATTAGACACTATAAAGCTGAAATATGCTATAGCAGCTACTGTGCCATAAAACATTTAGCCTACATCAATCTTAGATTTTTATGCCTTTTTGCTTGAGTTATGAACGCGTGTAAAATGCGCAGATGGATGGCCGGATAATAAAGTAGTTGGACATTGTTGATGTCTAATAAGAACGTAAACTTATCCGTGTGCTTGCCATTTATAGGCCTTAACTGCATGCATGAATGATCCGGTTGTCGTCTTGGCCCTACGTTCGCTGTTAGTGCACTCAATTTTAGCCTGAGTAGCCTATTATGGCAATGACCATCCGATGCAGCAAGCCTATAGTATTTTGGTCAAAAGTGAAAGCAGCTATATGAGATCACCATATCGTCATTACGCAGACTTTTACATTAGTTAAGCTTATATTATACGCTTAGGCCTATCTGTTGTTTAACGCTGCACATTTTGGGCAGTTCGGCCAGATCGGTAACCATTGGGCAAGTAGGCCTAATACAACAAATAACATTAAATGAAGAAAGCTGTAGACTATGTTAGTGATTATCAACTAAAGTCATCTTGTAAGGACGCCATATGCATAGCCCCATCTAAGGTTACCCAAATGATTTTTGCTGTTTTAGAGGACTGATATCATCACATCGTCCTTACACACAGTTGTAAACTGGTAAGTTTTTTTACATATATATTTGCTGTTTTATTAACAAATGTCGGGGAATGAGCCTGACGCATGTAAAAAACGCTGTCAGGATCCGTATCGATACCTTATACCTTTTTAAGGCAGAGCAGTATACCTCCGGTCGGGTACAGAACGTTGGATGTGTCTACTACTGCTGCTGCTCGTACTACGCTGACTTCAACTTCACCAGAATAAGTCTCTTCCTCTGCTCATTATACCGACCCAAGCGAATGACATCATCAGTTTGCACAGGACAACCAACAACAGTTTCTAATACCCGAGGGACAGTATTGTGCCATCTGTCAGCAGTACGACTCTCTGGCGCACCAGCAATGACAACACTGCGTGATCTGTCATCAGACTTCGAAGGTTGTTTGCCGATTTGTTTGCCAGTAGAACCAAATTGGATTTTGCCAATATTATCACGAATCTCGTCGAGTTTCCTATCCGTAGTGTCAATAGTTTGTGCCAATCCTGGATTGATAACAGATGTGGTTGACTGACCATTCGAGGCCAGCTGCTGGCTGTTAGCATCGACATTTGCAGCCAAACGTTCAACAGTGGCCTGCAACTTTGACTGCTTCTCGACTACAGAGCACAAATTTGTTTGCTCTGGCCATATCCAGGTAAACGGCTCAAATTTACAGCAACGAATGTTACATTACTAAGTACATTTGCTGTGTCGAGATAATCAATGACAGCTGTGATCTCATCCGCCTCAGCTTCATGAGCCGGCCGCGAAGTAGACGTTCTTCGCTCAACTGTGAAAGCACAGTCGTCAATCACCTCACGAAACAACCCAATTAAACACTTTTTGGCAGCAGTGATTTCAGCCGGAGTATAGTATGACGTAATAACCGATAGCAGCGCACACTGACTACAACTATTACGATGATAGCAAACATACGACAACAATTCACTCACTACCGACATCGTGTTCGACTGGTTTGCATTAACCTCGCTGACATCCCTAGTATTCGTAGCCAAATCGGTCGAGACGCCAGCAGCAATAGTAGTGGACGTCTCAGTCTTCCTCTTCTGAGCCTTCGACGATCTAGTTTCAATAGCTGTAGGAAATCTAAATTCTTCACAAGCTTTGCAGAGCATAAGATCACCCTGAGTATTATGTACAGAACTGTCATTTCTACCAGCAGGGAACGGAACATGAGACCCCGGGACAGCCCCGGGTCGACCTTCACAACGTGGCATTAAACCGGTAGCTGCGTTAATAAACCACTCATGATAAATGAATTCATGATATTGTCAAGATCAATATTCTTCACTTTATACAACTAAATACAGTTATTATAACTAAAGAACAGCTATATAACGAAAAAAAACAATTAAAAGCGTAGATGGAAATAGATTAAGACAACCTGCGAACAGGAACTGCTAGGCTGTCGCGCGTCTCATGAGCTTTCGCTCAAATTACTTGTAACCTGTAGGCGTCTATTTGTATTTTTACGCGCAACAGCAGCTACTGTTGTAGCGCATCTTAGCCATCGCAATTCTGTCCGTCCGTCCATCTGTCTGTCTGTCCTTCCGTCACACGGGTGGATCAGTCAAAAACGGTGCAAGCTAGGATCGCCGAATCTTCACGATCGGCTGCACGGAAGACTCTAGTTTCAAGAACCGTAAAGCTTTTCCATAAATTCAAAGGAGGTCACTCCTAACGACGGCGTTAAAGGAGAGGGGGTAGGCAAAATTTGCTATATCCAGCCGATAAGACGTTAGAAGAGCGATAGGTGGCCACCTCTTGTGAGAACAAGTAAATAAAACACTACAGACACTATGTCTGGCGCCTGACGCCCTCTGGTGAATGTTTTAGACTTTGTTTTACTGTGTTTCAAACATGCACCGCGGCTGTTGCGCGTTTTCGTTTGCGTTAGCAGATCACTTGTTCGTAAAAGGCATGTTTACAGATAACGACACCGAATGTTCGTTCACGCCGTGGTCGGATTGGTCGAACTGTTCAACTGAATGTGACGTCAGAATTCGGCGTAGACGCCGTACTTGTAAGCCATCCAGAGACTGCATCGGACTAACTGAAGACATACAGAACTGTCTGCGCTATAACTGCTCCGGTGAGAACTGTTAGTGAGTTACGATTAGACTAGGACCAACTACGCGATATCATCTAAGACATTCTGGTCTGTCTTCGCGCTTTAGTAGGCTTACCTTTTTTATTCGAAATTAATTACTGCTTATTCGTATTATGTTTAATCGAACATGTTCTTAAACTTTTGGAAAATGTTAATGGTGTGTCAAAAAATTAGCTTTAGCAAGCAAAGTCTATAATTTATCCGGGCATTTAACTGAAGCAAGATTGTCGTCCAACGATATTGAATTAAAACTGAAATACGTTAAAATAAACAGGTAACTTTTTTGTCGTTTTCTGAACGGCGTGAGATTTTCTGGCCAAGTTCGGCAAGCAACTGTCGTGCTGACTTATGCGTTGGGCCCAGTCATTCAACTGTGATGGGTGGGAAAATGAACTGAGTTACAAGGTTAGCATATTTGGCAGTTTTGCGCTCTCTGCAGACTCTGCAGCAGACTCTGGGTTGTTGGCTGCTGCATCAAGATATGACATGGCAAATGAACAGGGATATTGCACTGGATACCTTGTTAACTGGAATGCCGGAAGAAAAAACGGGCAAACTCTGAAATCGTTCAGAGCGCGGTGTTTGGCCGTGTGCCGGGGCGCCTTCTTGCAGATGAAACTGTGAACCTCGTGGGCATTAACCAGTGACCCACAGTGACATTGGTGTGGAACACACACGGGGAGACGGCGACGGCTACGACGACTATTATTATTATTCGTATTATTAGTCCGCGCGGAAACGATAGCTTGCGGAGCGGTCTTAAGTTTTGCTGTGGTTTTTTCTTTTTTTCCTCGCGTAATCTCCGAGCTCCATCGGCCGATCGCCGCGACATTTTGCACGATGTATGTTCGATTTTATAATCACGGTACGAAATTTTGGGGAACCTCCCCAAAAAAATTTTAAGCCAAAAACATGCAAAATTTGTCCAGATTTCGGTCGACTTCAAAGTTCGGCGGCTAATATCTCCGGAAGGGATGAAGATATTCAAAATCGGAGAGTTATTCTTCGACAGCGATTCCTTCCGCGTTAGGCGAAACAAGTCCGGTGAAGTTTGGTCCAGTAACCTTGGAGAACTAGATGTGGAATTGTACCCACCCAAAGCACATTTTTCGGCCCCTAGGGGGTGCTGCGCCACCAAATTTTTACACGCGCTAGAGAATGACCAATTCTTACTAGCGCACCCCCCACCGGGGACGGGGCCCCCTTACAACTTTTTTCAAAGGGGAGTCAAAAATTGGCTTAAAATGTAGTATATTAGCTGCAAGAACTTTGGAGCCAAAAGGAGTAGCTTCATGAGACTTTGCCACGTGACGTGCTGCTAGATGGGGGTGATAACGCGGGTGCAACTTTTAGGGGGCACTGCCCTCTTAAAATTTGAAAGTGCAAAAAACGTGCAAAATTTAGTACGTTTTACGACAACTTTCGAGTTTGACCGCAAATATCTTTGGACTGGATAGAGATATCGACAAGCGGTAAACGACGTTATCAAGTACAGTTAATCCCGCGTTGGTAAAGTTCAGTCCACCAGCACCAGAGATTACGCGGCTAATGTTTACCCATCCAAATCGACTTATTTCGAAGGTCATATTTCGACCACCAGGGGGTGCTGCCCCCCCCCAAATTTTTACACCCGCTAGAGAATGACCAAGTCTTGCTAGCGCACTTTCCATCGGGGACGGGGGCCCTTTTTACATTTTTTTTTCAAAGGGGGATCAAAAATTGGCTTAAAATGTAGCGTATTAGCCGCGAGAACTTTGGAGTCAAAGGGAGTAGCTTTATTTATCTTTGACACGTGACGTGCTGCTAGACGGGGATGACAATGCGAGTGCAACTTTTGGGGGTCACCGCCCCCTTAAGATTTGGGAGGGCAAAAAACGTCCAAAATTCAGTACGTTTTACGACAACTTTCGAGTTTGACTGCAAATATCTCTAGAACAAATAAAGATATCGACAAGCGGTAAAATGTGTTATCAACTACGATTAATGCTGCGTTGAATAACAAAATTTGGTGAACTTGTGGTCTACTAACACCAAAGATTACGCGGCTAATGTTTACCCACATTATATAGCATTCGTCTCGCATAAGTAGTTTTACTTCTGTTTTGGTCATTCGGTCAGTGTTTTCTCATTTTATTTTGTTCTTTCGTGTCATTGTGTTATGCTGGTTGACGAATTCAACAAGTAAAAAATGAATTACTCATAATCAGGAACAGTCGCAGTGAATACCGTTGTTGTTGTTGTTGTTGTTGTTGCAATTCAGAGATTCCTGACGAACGTGACAATGGTGTAGATATAACAGCATCGAATGACATCGTCTACAAAGTGAGGACGAACTGATGTTCAATGTTTGTTTGTCAATTAATTTCCTTAAACATTAGGTTGGCTTATATCTGTGGGTAATCCAAAACAAAAATGTTTCAACACTAAAACTACGATATTTCTAAACATGCGTAAATATCTGTGTACTAATTTTTGCTCGTTTGTTAAGAACACAACACGGTGCAAAGGTATGCTGCTCCTGTTTCGTTTTGTATTTTTATCCGACCGTACTTAAGTAACGGTCGAACTTATGGTAGGCCTACGAGTTGTCGTTCGTCTATCTGTCCGTCTGTCCGTCTGTCGTCGTCTGTCACGAAACAGTTGTGGATTAACGATAGATCTTAGGGGAAAACTTATAACACGAATAATTAGCATTAGGTCACAAACCTAAACATGCAAAATTTCAGCGATTTAGTGCAAAAACATTTTTAAATTCGAGGTTAAATAGAAAGGGGGTAGACAAAATGTGTGTTTTTTGGTTGTCAGTGACCTTGACGACGTGATCCAAAGTCGATAATTTTCATCTCATCTGAAAGGGCCTATGCTATTATCTATTACTGATCAGTAGTAACCTTGATCTCTCACCGTTTCTGATATATGGCCGCTTATAGCTTGAAACTTTCGACTAAAAATTGCGGCTAAACCGCTGCAGGTGGAGACATAGTTACTATTGACAGCCTATAGGAAGTCGCCAGCGCCCTATCCGATGGTATCACCCTACGACTTACCATTTAGCCACAATTCATCCGTGACTGACAGACGACAAACGGACGACGGACGACGGACGACAATCATGCCAATAGTTCGGCCGTTGCTCGAGTACGGTCGGCGAAAAACGCGCATTACCTCACCAGGTGGTGGTCTGTCTGCAAGCCGCATCACAGACCCGACTCTGATCACGCTAAGTGTCTTTGCAGTCAGGCGTAGTGCGACTTTTACGCTAGGCTGTGTTCCGAACTTCTAGTGAATGTTGTTATTGTTGTTGCCTGTTGAGCGTAGCTGCTAGATCAAGAGTCGGTCGCGCCATTTCTCCGCGTCATAGTGCGGGTTGTCAACAGATTCTTCAACCAAGACAAAATGACGTCCTGTCGCATACTGCTCAGCCAGACCACGTAACTAAATATTGACTGTGCTCTGCACTTTGTTAGAAATTTTAGGCCGCCCGGAACGATAGTTCGGGAATGCCTTATGTGTTGCTGCTGTTTATTCTTCTGCTTTTTTTCATCGCGAGGTCTCCGAGGTCTGTGGGCCGATCTCCGCGAAATTTTGCCGCGTGGTCGGAAGCGTGTTCAGTAGATAAATGCCGGTC
>Ga0209367_1008834_pt1 | contig 13746 bp, 10 predicted proteins | sample WorMetLIZISLAND2_FD_187412 | JGI IMG/M metagenome (GOLD analysis project Ga0209367, IMG submission 187412) | Marine gutless worms symbiont microbial communities from Max Planck institute for Marine Microbiology, Germany - Olavius geniculatus... ... | reverse complement strand
GGTGGTGGTAGTGGTAGTGGTAGTGGTAGTGGTAGTAGTAGTAACAGTTCAGCTGCTTCAACATCTCATTCATTATCTGCAGCAAAATGCAAGTGGTCCGCCAAAAACTTTTATCCCCAAATCTGGAATTGAAATCAAGCTCAAGTTCTCCCCTAAATTTCCCACTTCCCCTTTTCCCACCGCATTTTTATCCCCACTCCCCTTACTATCGTTTATCCCTCTTTTTCTTTATTATCTTTTCCTTCCCCTTTTCCTCCTTTTTGCATTCCATCTTCCTCTTTCCTTTCCAGAGGCCCCGCACCCTTTGTCCAGCTAGAGGATCTGTAGGAGCGCTATAAGCTCCCCAGCAGGTGCCCGGTCGCCAAACGGTTTGAGCATGGTGCATTTTGTGCATACACTGTTAACAAATCTCCCCCTCGTTTCATTGGGCGCAAGCTGCACTCACCAGGTCTGAGGATAGAAGTCCCTGGGGCCCGCTGTAATTAAGGCCTGCTACAGCTAATCTAACCCTATCCTTAACTCTGACCTAAGGGCTACATGCCAAATATTGCATCAGCTTAGCTACACTATTATACACCCTGAAAGTGGTTTGTCTCATTATTTTACGTAGTTTTAAGTAAATTATTTTCTCTCCTGTTCTCATAGTTAGTAATATAAATTTGAAGCACCCACATAGTCTCCCCTATTAGAAATTCTGTCTGTCAAAATTCCTTCGAAAATTCGCAGCTTTCTGTCGAAAAATGGCAACTGCCTGTCCCGCCTACTGTTAGTTGTCAATGTGCACACGTACTCTTTTGAATGTCTTGTCGATTTGATCGAACTTCTTGGCTTCATCAGGCAACTGAGCTCGAATGTCACCGCTGACAAATATGCCTTCCAGATACATCCATTTCCGCTGCACCAGCATCCATATCTGCGTAGACGGCAAAATGACAATGAATATTACTCATCAGTGTACCAGCACTAGAGCCTACTGCTACTGCTAGGTTTGTGGCACAGCAGGCTTGAACAAGTACCGGCCCGATATTCTGAAGGTCCACTATATCGAAGGTTAGGCTTAGGGTTAAAGTTAGGGTTACAGTCAGGGTTACAGTCAGGGTTAGTCAACAGTGGACCTTCGAAATAATGGACGTTCACTGCATTTGACGAACATAAAAGCACAACACATTTAAAACTCAGTTGTAACAAAATCTATTCTCATGTTGATCATGAGTTCTTTGCTAGTGTGTACTAGCAATAAAAAAGTTTAAATGTTATAGCTTTTCACGGATAACCCATTTCAAAGCTACAGAGCGTCACCTGCCATAAGAGATCACATACACCGTGTCCCAAAATTAGCAGCACCCCTACAGATAACTTAGTGTTAAATCGTTAATACCTGATAGATTTATCACAAAATTTGAGAGTCACTGAGACAATCATTCTGAACGCGTCTTTACAGTCTGTGCTCAAAATGGCCACCTTTGGCATCGATGCAAGCTTAGTCTAAGATGGGTACGCTGCTGCTTAATCCCTTTGTCAATAACAATGTATTGAATGTAAGCTTAATGTAGACAAACTCTGACGTCATAACGACGTTACACTGAGCACACACGGTACAGTGCGTACGTCATAATGGGTGTGACCACACGTAATGTTAAGATAGTGCAGGGTAAAATATTTCGTTAAAATCCATGAACTACAAACTGAATTAGGTGTGTTTGAAACAGGGGTGCCGCTAATTTTGAGACATGGTGTAGTGTTACCTAACATCCAACACAGGTAAACGCAATCAGCCTCAACCCCAGATAAGATGGCTGCTCATTGTCTTACCTGACCCGGGAGAGATGGAAGCTTAAGTCGACCTTGGTGTTGGTTATATACCAAGATGATTTACCCGTCTGCAGACAGTCACCCATACAAGTGCTAACCACCTGGTAGCATCCCGACTGGAAGTTGAACCCCTGACTTCATGATCACAAGTCCAACGTCCACTAAGCGCTAGTAGTAGTAGCGAGAGTAATGCAGTAGTAGTTCTTACCTCAAGTACTTCACTGATGTGAGACAGCGCTTTCTCCCAATTCTGTACGGAGTTGAGGAATGGTCCAATGAATCGTGACGACAGAATGCCCTGCAGCTGCATGGCGTTGTCGTCCAGTGTTTGCAGAACCTCATCGATAGTTCCTAAGATGTAACCGCGCTCCGATGTACCCTTCATGTAGCGCTGCACGTTAAACTTAAGTATACGCCACGTCTCCTCTACCTCGTGTACGCTCTGTAGCACCAAACATTGTAATATTACAAACTTGTTTAACAAAAAATTTGAGCTAATGCTCACGAGACGCGCGAAAGCTCAACAGTTCCGGTTCAGTAGTTTAGCTGAAAATTGGGGTGTTCGCGCTAAGTTAATATACAAATACCAAATATTCTATCTGGATTGCATAATGATAGTTCCGCAGCGACACCTTGTGAATGATAGTGACTTGTGTCGCAGCCCGAAATCGTCGAAAAAATCCACAAAAACCCGCTATTTTAACGTTCAAGGTCATTCAAGGTCACTAAATTTGGCGTAAATTGAGAGCCAGTGTACAACTTCCTATTAGTGATTAATAGTAACCTAGGCCCTATCTCGCACCGTTACTAAGACACAGCGACTTATTGGCCAAAAATTGCAAATTTAGCCCACCCCCATCTCACTTAGCGCCCTCGTTCAGGATGACCCCCTTTGAATTTATGGAAAGGCTTAACGGTTCCTAAAACTAGAGTATTCTAGGCAGCCGACGGTAAAGATTTGGTGATCCTAGCTTGCATCGTTTTTGACTGATCCACATGTGTGACAGACAGATGGACGGACAGACAGATAGAATTGTGATAGCTAAGACGCACTGAAAGCAGTAGCTGCTTTTGCACGTAAAAAATCTGCTACAGTTCCTAAGATATAGAATTTATTCCTAGAGGATTGTTTTGTTTATTGATGCACTCTGTATGTGTGCAGTGTGAAGTCGTTTTTGCACAGCACTACCGTGTGTTGATCGACAAAATACACCACAAAAAGCGGACGAAGTACAGCAGACTACTACTAAGACTACAACTATGACTACAACTACTACTACTACTACTACTATCATTAGTACAAAGTATAAAAAAACAGTAGACCTTCTCAATAGCCAACTCTTTGATTGCACAGTTCACAATCTCTCCAATCTTGTCCTGAAAACGATGTAGTTCCATCGCAAAGATGTTTTCCAGCGTGAACGTCTCAGCATTCATGTCAAACGTCTGTCCCGTCTTTTCCATCAACTCCTTCCAGTGTCTACAACACAAGATGGTAACAGTAAAAAGTTAAAGGTCTGTATAAAAAATCCATGGCAGAGATAATCTAATGTAAAGTAATCCAATCGAAAACGATTTGTCGCTGTGTCGGACACTGTCGCATGGAACTACGGAACGTCACCTGCCATATGGGATCGCACAGTGTTTGTGTTACCTGGCACCTGACACAGGTGAACGTGCCCCGCCTTGATCCCAGCCAGACAAGTCAGTACTCTATTTACCTACCGCGGAGAGATGAAAGGCTGAGTTGACTTTGGTCTTGGTCATGTACAGCTAAATAGGTGGTGGCCAGGCATAGCGGTAACGCATTTCTTTGATCAACGAAGTTACTCTATGCCGGGCCGGGTTAGTACTGCGATAGGTGACTGCCTGCGGACAGGTAAACCATCTCAGTATGTAACCAACCAGCTAGGTCAACTCAGCCTTCCATCCCTTCGGGGTAAGTATATCGAGTACTGGCCTATCTGGCTGGGGTTGAGGCAGGGCGTGTTCACCTGTGTCGAGTGGCAGGTAACACTGTGTGATCCCATATGGCAGGTAACGATCCGTAGCTCTGTGAGCCATTCAATCTTCTAAAGAGCTATATTCCGACCTTTACTTTTACTTTACCTTTATGGTTTACCTGTCTACAGACAGTCACCCATCCGAGTAGTAACCATAGTGACGCAACCGGGAGTCGAACCCAGGACCTCGAGCAATTGGATGTCCGACACCCTACCATTACGTCACCAAGGTACCGTTAGTAGACTACGGTTGGCTAAAAATTGCATAGCTGCAGAATGATGCTACAGACCTATCCCTGAGAGCCTCGTGCTTAAGATCAACAAAAAGTGGCAGCGAGTCGCGAAATTCTTTCATTCTCTCATCGAGCACTTTGCCGATGTCCAAGTTCTTCACTTCACGTGGCAGTTTGCGCAGTGCCCGCAGGTAGCTTTCAATGCCCTCCTGTAGCTGCTGGATGTTTAGATCCGCCCACAGATTCTCCGCCCATTGAATACGAGCGTTCTACATACGTCATTCAACCGCCAAGGTTATTCTGAGCGACATGTCTATCCCGGGTGTTCCAAAAAGAGCGAAACCCGTTTTGATTTAGTAATAACTTCGGCAAATGTGCACTGATTTTAACTATTTTTTCCACTGTTACAACAAGAAATCCATAGCGCATAGAAGCAAAATTAAGTTGGACATCTCATCTTTACTATGTATTCACTCTACCTAGCAAAACAAGAATTACTGAGCCGACCCCTCAACTTGCTCCGTGCCACGACGCCGCAGTGTGTCTACACGATGCAAGAGAAAGGAGTAACACACAAAATTCTACCCGCTGGTCCTCGTAGATGGTGTAGATCTGCTCCAGTCCTTTGAGTTCTTTCTGGACCTGGATCAAAACCTGGTAGACGGTGATGTTGAGATCAAACAGTTTCTCTGCGTTGGCGAGCTCCTGGCGCTGTGTCTCATAGTTCTCGATCTCTCCCTTGTATTGCTTCAGCAGGTCAACGCCTACAAGCAGTAGCAGTATGATCTATTATTTGCAGTAGCGTTATGGAAAAAGGGGGAGGGGGGCAATGGGCAAGGGCAGGAGCGCTGAAGACCATGAAAGGCAGAGGAGGCAGCCTCATACTTGGGTTGTCAGAAAGAGCATTTCTCTGCCCCCTGCTGCTCCTGTGCAACACAAGCATGGGGACAGCTGCCCCGCTGCCCCTGTGGTGAACCACAGTACGTAAAGGTGGTTTACGTGGTTGTCGAGAACCACTAAGCCAAACTTCATACACTGTGACATTATTATACTACGGCAACAACAACAACAATTGACCGAAGTAATTCGGTAAAACGTAAAATTCCAACCAGTGCTGTCCCCTGGTGAATCAAAGTGTAGGCAAGTGTAGGTTTGGGCTGTGTTGGTTTCAGCCCCCAAATCGTTTTCCCCTGCATGTCAGGGACACCCCATCTGACACGAGGTGTCACTGGACCTCACCCACAAGGCCCACAAGTGAACCTGCCAAATAACATCTAAATCCGTCAAAAAGTTCTCACAGGGTGCATGAATGTGACAGACGACAGACAACGCCATGGAGAAATCGGCAGCTAAAGGCGAAATCGTTTGCAGTAGAGAAATGTCACCTAACAACGACAGTCACAACTACAACGACTACTTCCGCCTGTGACGCCAAAAAAAGATAAACCTCTGTCAAGATCTTGTCCCACAGATCCTGGTCCATGAAGACGAAATTTCTCCTTGAACTTGCTCAGTTCCGACTGAAATTCCCTGATCTGTTTCACCGTCAGCTGTAAAGTACAGGCAACAGCACCAGCCGGTCAGTTTAAACAAATACAAAAATGTCAAGCAATTTGTGGTTTATGCCCCGACTAACAACACAACGAAAACTGATCGAATATGTACTTAAGTGGGCAGCCTCTAATACTAAAAGTGCCTTACCCCCACTGCTAACGATTTGCTCTAATCGCTCAATTTTTGAAAAAAAAAGAGGGATTGCTCTTAAAAATGTAAAATCGTCAATAGACACGCAGTGTGTTCCTTTGAGCCACAACCACAAGACACATAGAATGGCGCTGATCAGCATTTCCTTAGCCCTTGGCCAGACACCAGTTTACACTGTGAGACCACGTATACGGGGCTATTGCATCGCGCGGTGCGCCTGTTCACACCGCAGCTGTCGCTGGCACTCATTCCGCCTATACCCACGAGGGATGGCCAGGCTGAATTAGCGTGGGTGCACCAAATTACATTTTAGAAACTAGCATAACGAGTGTATTTATTGGCGTCGTGAAGGGGCTAGAGGCAATCTCCTCCCTTCCCCCAAAACAATGTAACCTGTCCGAAAATTTGATTACAAAAATACAAAATTTGGAACACGATATATCCATCATTTTGGAAGAGAAAAATGTGGAAGCAAAATTTAAATTTCCACCACCTATAACTCCTCTGTCGAAAATTTGCAAACAGCCGTCTATCGAAAAATTGCAAATTCCTGCCCCCTCCCTTCACCAATTTCTCCTCAAAGCCAAGACACCGCTAAGTATCTGTGCGTATATTTGCCTGTGTGAACTTCCGCTTGACAATGGTCAGTGACGCATCGACGTTCTTGGACTTGAGTATGACGTCATCCCAGTCGGCAGGTAACTGATCTGCAGCCTCTTTCTCCGATGTGTTTTCCTATATACACACCAACACCATGTAATAAATGGCTACGGAACGTCACCTGCCATATGGGATCACAGAGTATCACCTCATCTTAGTCAGTGGGTAACCAATCTGCTGCAGCCTTTCCTGATGTATTCTTCTGTATACATCAGCAGCACCACATAGCAAATCGCTACGGAGCATCACCTGTTATATAGGATCACACTACAGAGCGTCACCTGCCATATGGGATCACAGAGCATCACGTCGTCCCAGCTGGTGGGTAACTGGTCAGTCGCAGCCTTCTCCAATGTGTTCCCCTATATACATCACCAGCGCGTAATATCACACGTTATCATCTCACGACCTACATCGTCTTCTTATTTCTTTTCACAGTGTCTGGCTCCTGTCACCGCCCATAATCTCACTCCAGTAAAACGTGACGCTTGAAACATGCCTCAGGTCTGCTTAGGCCTATAACATGCCTTCTATGACACATTCTCCTATATAGATCAAAACGTAAATAATGATTAAATGGTACAGCTTTACACAAAAAAACAACTCCGAGCTACAGGCATCGCCAGCCACAAAGGATTACACACTACCCGACACAGGTAAACGCACCCCACCACAAGTAAATAAGTAAAAAAGGTTAAAAAAATCGCATATAGCTCCTAATGAGCGAACCCATCTCAGAACTACGGAGCGTCACTTGTCATATGGGATCACACAGTGTTTCCTGCCACCCAACAGAGGTGAACACGCCCCGCCTTAACCCCAGCCAGATAGGCCGGTATTCGATTTACCTACCCCGGAGGGATGGAAGGCTGAGTTGACCTAGTAAGTAAGTAAGTAAGTAAATGATTTATAAAGTGCCAAAGTCTCAGAAAGAATCAGGGCGCATAGGATGATGGACGCCAGGTGGCAGAAAAGGCTGACTGAAAGTAGTTGGTTTTTAAGTGACGTCTGAATGTAGCCAAGGTTTGACATTGACGAATTTGAGGAGTTAAGGAGTTCCAAATTTTCGGTGCAAAGACACGAAAAAAACGAGAACCAAAGGATAAGTTATGTCGTTGAATTGCAAGTAACTGACTGGTAGAAGAGTGCGTTATCGCAACAGAAAAAATAACTTTTGGCATAAAAGACCACCACCACGACCACTAACCAGGAGGTTGTACATATGGAGAAGTCGATAACGTTCGATGACGTCACATACGCTGGTCTCGATGTCCAATGAGACGTCGCGAATGTTGGAGATGGTTCTCAGCACCAGCTTCAGCTCGTCCAGGTTGCTCGGTTTGTCATCCAGATTCTCAGCTTTACTCTGAACACAAACGGAATTGGAACTGCGCCAAAGTGTTTGACAGAGAAAACAACAGGACGGACCAGTGGATCAGGGAAGCGATACATATCAGAAAAGAACAAGACAAGTCGATGAACCAAGACGAGGGGTCCTACCAACTTCCACACATCTATGACTACTTACTGTTTACTTCAACGACACCTGATGGACAGTCGATCCGATGAATGCAGCAGCGGTTGCTGAAACGTCAAAAATTTGTGTCAGAATAAATAATTTCAACAAATTTGTATAACTTATTGAAGACCAAAATAATTTGGCATAAGACGGAATCGATGTGGCAAGACAATCAAACTTGTTGGCTGTATTGTGTAATTTGTTTTTGAAACTGCTGAGAAAAATTTGACACCCAGGTTGTGATTTCATGCAACATATTCTTTATTTTTTCAGTTACGTTTAGCTAAGTTTAGTTAAGCGTTTTTCGCTGCTATTTTTATGGTGAAATAGGAATGTATATATTCGCTACGTTGCAGCATAAGACTGACAGTTTGGCTGAAATTTGCAATTGTATGTTTTGCTTGGGTTCTATCCCAAATCTGCCCTTCTGCTTCCTAGAGGATCATCGACTGATCTTATACAACGTGCCGCTGAACCCCAGAAGTTGGTTGACCTGCCAAATGGCATGCAAATCCGTCAAAAGATTTAAGCACGATGCAAGAATGTGACAGACGACAGACAGACGTCAGACCACGTTACAAAGAACCTGTAAATATAGGCGTAATCAGTTGTTCTGCAAGACCGATTCCGCCTATAAACTACACATTCTGGGGACCCAGACTAAAGCTCGCAGATGAATTGCAAAATTGGCTAACTAAACCAAAACCAAAAGCAGTACAACGTTCAGAGATGTTGGCAATTCCATAATGCACAACAACAACAACTTAAAAGGTTTTAAAAGTTTAAACGATATAGCTCTTCCCGAGAAGCCCATCTCAGACCTCAGGAGCATCGCCTGCCATATGCAATCACACATTGTTGCCTGCCACCCGACACGAGTATTCACACCTTGCTTCAACCCCAGCCAGACAAACTGGTACTCGATTTACCTACCACGGAGGGATAGAAGGCTGAGCTTACATTGATGGCTAATTATATGGTGTCGTCGCATTTCGCCTAATTGCATTTCGCCTAATCACACTTCGCCTAATGGGAACAACGTTGTTACTTACTGATGTCTTAAACGCGTCATGACGTAACGCATGACGCAACCGCATAATGCATATTTACTTCTTTTGTATGTGCAACAACATTTAATTATGGCGGGTATTCCGAATTTTCGCTTCATCAAGACCCAACGTGATGGAGATGCCTTAGTGGCTGAGGTGCAGTCTCATTTCGCCAAATCGCTCCCCCAGTTGGGTCTACTGCAGAGCCCCAACCGAAATCGAACTAGGGTTAGGGTTAGGGTTAGGGTAAGTATGCGATGCAAAATGAGATTAGGCGAAATGCAATTAAGCAAAATGCTACCCAACCGATTATATACCAAAATGGTTTACCTGTCTGCAGACAGTCACCCATCCAAGTAGTAACCACTTGATAATGACCCGATTGGGAGTTGAACTCACGACCTCACGATCGCAAGTCCAACGTCTTATACTGTTACACTACAGAGACACTCAGTCGTAGAAAAATACAGCAAAGAAAAAAATAACGATGACCAAAGTTAGCAACCATTAAGCCAGCAAGCCGGCTTACCACGAGCAGTTGCTGGATTGAGACGAGGTTCTGCGAAGCGGACTCCTGCAGTCGGTCGCCATAGATCCTAATCCACTGGTTGGCATGTTGTTTCACTCCGTTGGCCAATGGACCCATGTGCAGCCGGATGCAGCCGAGGTCCTTGTACAGAGCCATGCTGTCCACCTCGAAGATCGTCCGTGTGAACTGCTGGAATTTGTCATCGTACTCGAGCGGCGAGTGGGCGCCCTTCGAGCACCACTTCTCCACGATCGACTCCTGTGAACGAGAAGCCGCCAGTGATATTTGAACAGATTCATAAGTTAAAACAGTATACATGCCTATGTCACATGGTGAACAGTCGTTCCGAAGACGGCAGCAACAGTTGGAGAGAAGTCAACAGAAATATTAAAAATAGACGATAAATTTTGTGTATAACTTAAGAAGTCAGTGATGTTAATCCAAATTTTGTGGCCTTGGCCTGACAGTGCTTGCTTTGAACTCGGCTTTGATCGGCTGGCCTTGGTCGGCTGGCCTTGTTTTGGCCTTGTTAAAATCACTGCAAAAAAACCCAGCTGCCGCTATGATCAGCCGACCACACACTCGCAGCCTGCGTCCATGAGCGTCCACTCATTGATAATGGAAGCAAAACGCTAACTGGAAAAAGTTGGGAAAAAATAAAAATAGAAAACGTCAACGAAAACCACGTGACATGGAAATTGGAGAATAGTGTATAAAATCCTCTTCCTGGATCTAAAAATTGATATTCCGTCTTCTTCGTACATGAAAACCTAAAATGCAGTACAAAAACTTTTAAGACCTAAAAAAGGTTAAAACATAACGTAAAGCTCTTCTTCCAAAAAGAGTAGATTTTCCAGTTATGTGAAAGGTCTGTACACTGACCTTCTCGACTTTCCAGATGCTGCGGTATCGTTTCCAGCGCGCCAAATAACGGGCAATGCTGGCGATCGCCTTGCGGACGGTCTGCTGAATAACTGCCACCAGTGCCAGGATGTCAGGGTTGGTCGCTATGTCGGAGAAGTAGCTGACAACAAACAACTCGTCTTCACTGTCGATCCGCTGTGGCGGCGCCTCGATACACGTCCCGTGCAACCAGCGTGCAAACGACTTCGTCCTACAGTACAGCAACAGATCAATTCAGTTTACCAGAAACAAACCATACTCAATTTGCACTGCTACCGCTGTATTGTCTGTAAAACTGAGCTGTCAAAATGTTAACTTTTTATCTCCGCCATGTGAACGTAGTGAACATTAGAGGAGATTAAGAGATTGGTCGTTCTGTCCGTCATTCTGTGTGTTTGTTTGTTTGTTTGTTTGTGTACATGTACTTTGAGGCGCCATATCTCCATAACGGTGCCAGATAGACGCATGGTCACAATGGACCATCGGAAATCGACCACCGCGAGTCGAATGGTCACGTGACCGATGACGTCACGTGACCCCGAAAGGTCAAGGTCGCGACTCCATTATCAGTGAAGCGCCATATTTTGATAACGGTGCCAGATAGACGGGGAGACAATTTCCGGCTCTTTCTTCTCCCTCCCCTTTCCTTGTTGTAGAGTGTAGTTGTAGCTGTAGGCATAGTAGTAGTTGTAGGTCTAGTAGTAGTTTAAATCATTTCACTTGGCGGCGATATGCACTCTCACGAGCGCCTTCTAACTTAATGCATGCGTTAACGCGTAATAGGGTGTTTACACAAACTTCCAGCAAATGTATTCAAAATACATGGGAATTGCTGGACGTTTGCTGGATCGTGTAAACACCCCATTAGTAACGCATCATTAATATTGCTGACGTTGTAGGTGGACTACTTCAAGAGGGTGAGTAGTGAGTGGAATGAAGCCCATGAAGTCGTGCCTGTGTCGCAGGACCGTGGCAGTAGTGATGGACGTCAACAAAACAATTTTTAACTAGAAATACGTTACCGTAAAACGGCGTAGAGTACTTGAATATTACTCAATCGTCAGCTAAACGTAGTTTAATGGAATATTGGAACTCCTGCTTCACAGATGTAGGTAAATTTACGTATGTGTATTAGTTTTTAATGCATGTTGATCAGTGGCAGATCTAGCTCGCAATATCTAGGGGGAAGAGCACGTCCCCACGGCGAGCGCGGTAGTGCGAGCCTATAACGGGGGTCTGGGGCAGAGCCCCCAGCGGGGTTCAGGGGCAAAGCCCCTGGTCAAGGGATCAAGGAGCGAAGCCCCCCCCCTGAAGCTGAAGCAATTTTGATTTTTGGACGTTTAATGAAAGCCACAAATTTGCGCACTTTTATGCAGTTTTGAAACACAAAGCAATCAGATATTTGTGTTATCTTTGCAAAAAAATCATAAGTGGCCATGAAACTGGGAGTCTGGAGCAAAATTGGGGGCCTGTGCTCTCCCCCGGCCCGGGCCTAAAACGCCACTGATGTTTTCTTTAATTCGTTAACGTGTTAAGTTAACACGTTAATTCGACAGCTCTACTGTAAAGTGAAATTAGTTGGCAATTTTTTTAATGCTGCAGCATTAACCATCGTCTATACTCCAATGTATTTTGACTTAAAACTGCAAGATATGTGACTGACTGTTAGAAGAACGTTATAGCATAGTCAGCGTACCCTTCCACGCAGTCACGGACGCACTGTAGAACGCATTTGAAGACGTCGTTGGCGGTGGGGTGCAGTATGACGTCTGGAACAGCAAGGAGGGTGTCGATCTGGAAGAGTGGCTTGTGAGAGTGGAGTAATGCACTAAATGACTTGAGATTGTCGTGAATCAGCTGCAAGCAGCAAGCATACAAACAGCGCATTCCGTGCATCACTTTTATGAACACAAACAACAAAGACTACTCGTTACATATGGACTCGCGTTTTGATAAGCATATCATGCCTATAATGGCGTATGAAACTATTTTCATGATTTTTGCTTACCGCATCAACGATCGCGCTTATAAAAAACACTGCTGTGTCTGTCGTTTATCTGCCAGTTGTCTGCAGTAACATGTCTATTGTAGCTAAATAGTAGATCTTACCGAAAAACTGTCTGAATAAGCAAATATAGGGAGGCCTGTGGAAGGCTGCCATGTTGAACCCCTACTAATCCCATTCCCCAAACGGTGGGACTAACTAAAGCTAAAACATCCCATACCCCATGGTTGGCGACAGTACATAAGCACAAATGCTCCCAAGCACAACAGTGTCAAAAACACAAACCTAAATACGACATAAGCACAATCATCAAGTTGTCTATAACACAACAATGGGTAGGCCTAATGTGACATACAGTACAGCATAGTGCGAACAGCGCTAATCAGTTATGGAGTGTGTTTCAAATAAGGGACAGCAATGTATGATTTTTCAGGACAATAAGTTTTCTCAGTAAGTCATTTTCGGGACCTCATCCCAACATTTATCATTTTTCGAACGCTCTTCTGCTGTACCAAACGAATGCATACATTTATCTGCAGAACATTCGGTCTCAAAAACTAGTGAAGAAACAGGAAGAAACCCGAAGGGACTTCATAAAGAGAACTTGGGCTTCGTGTACAACAGGCCAAATCAGTTGCAAAGACTGCATCTGCAAAATGTGCTACAAGTTTTTACAAGTACTTTAATTGTAGGCTCTTACCATGCATAGAGCTATAAACAGTGCTTTACTGACTTATGTTTTTAACTGCTAGTCTTATGAATAAAAAGAGTTTTTACCACAGTAGTTTTGTGGTCTAGTAGAATTTTATTTTGTGCTTATGTATTATTGGGTTTTGTGCTGATGTAGAAAAATATTTGTGTTTTTGTATCAGTCATTTGTGCTTATGTATATCTGCGTGGTGTCATATAGGTTAATTAGTTTTGTAGTCAATTAATGGACAAAAAGCAAAAGTATTGAAAAAATGTCGAATATTTTTACTTTTCGCTTGCTAGTATTTCAAGAATATTCTGTTATAGATGTCAAACAAAAATGATCCCCCCTGTTCTCCAATAGACAGCATTATCACATTGATGACTGCCTGGAGGATAACAGGGAAGATTATTAGAACTACCATTATGTTAATTACATATGTAGGCGTATAATGGAGTTCTTACAATTTTAGGTTAACCTCATTTTTGTATTTTTGTGTTTTGTGTTTCTGTAAAGGTTAAACTTTCTGTTTTATTGTAAAGTTTAAACTTACCATTCCATTATTGTGTTTGTGTGCATTCTGCCTGAAAAGGCCGTCCCCGAAATGACCTATACTGTGTCGGGTGTGACGTTAAACC
>Ga0209367_1008832_pt1 | contig 13749 bp, 15 predicted proteins | sample WorMetLIZISLAND2_FD_187412 | JGI IMG/M metagenome (GOLD analysis project Ga0209367, IMG submission 187412) | Marine gutless worms symbiont microbial communities from Max Planck institute for Marine Microbiology, Germany - Olavius geniculatus... ... | reverse complement strand
GTGTTACTTCACCTGACATCATTGTACAGCTGTTTAAAGCGAAATGTCTGCCGGCGTTATATTATGGCTCTGAAGCTTGTCCTGTTACCAAACCAGTGACTAAGTCTTTGCAGTACGTAATTAACAGTTGTTTCAGCAAAATATTTCAGACTAGGTATGATGACGTTATTGCTGAGTGTATGAATATGTTCAATTGTTTGCCTGTAGCTGATGCAATTTCTAGACGTAAAAGGAATTTTTTGTCACAGTTCAGCCAGAGTAATAACTTTTTATGTTATCTATGCTGTCTTGCTTTGTTTTAGTTAAGTTTCATTATTTCCTTGCTGTTAATTTCTTGTCTACCACATTACGGTGAATAAAGATGTGTGTGTAAGGAAAAACTGCAGACACACTGAGTTGACAAAGAAGATGGTGGGTGAGTGAGTGAGTAGTTTCTTAACGGCACATCAGCACAGTATAGGCCATTCAGTGCCATACATGGTTAAAATTAGTTAAAAGCAGTTGGTATATGTATCAAAAGCAAAGTGAAAATAGTTGTAAAGATCAAGGCTATTAAGCTAATGTAAAAACAACATTATATATGATTGTAAAAGCCGATATCTTTAACATAAGCGATGATGTTGCGAGATCCAACATTTTCAAAAACGTCCTTGAGTGTGTCCACTCCAAAATATCTCTGACGTGCTGCACTGTAACGGGTGCAGTCTACTAAAAGGTGCTTAACTGTGAGCGGAGAATGGCAAGCTTCACATACTAGCTGACTCTCCCTTTAAAAGGTAAGAGTTTGCAAGTCTTGTATGACCAATTCGAAGACGGTTGATGAGGACTGAGTCGTAGCGGCCCAGTGATGAACTAACACTGCAACCAACGGCCGGTTGCACACTGTAAAGTTTATTAGATGTACACTGGTTCCACAGTTGTTGCCATTCTTTAACACACAATTGGTTGACACAAGTTAACAAATCGCCAACTGGAAATCTCATGTTGGTGATGGCGACATCAAGTCCTGCCTTAGCGGCAATGTCAGCATCTTCGTTTCCTCGGATACCCATGTGGCTGGGAATCCAGCAAAAGGTTATAGATTTACCACTGTTAATTAATTAGTTGGTTGTGATCCTTCAGGATCTTTAAGATCAGTGGATTTTTGACTTTGCAGCTCTCAATTGCTTGTAAGCTAGACAAAGAGTCCGAGAAAACCACGGAATCTTTACTTCTTGTACGGCGGATGATGTCTAGCGCCATGTCCAGTGCATGAATTTCGGCGGTAAAAATACTAGCATTGTCAGGTAAGAGAACTGTTTTGACAGAGTTGGGTGCAACAACAGCGGCAGCTGTTCTAATTCCATCCTTGGACCCATCTGTGTAGATCTCTACATGGTGTAAAAACTCTGAGCGAAGCTCTAAGAATTTACGTTTGAACACTTCTGGGTTAGTAGTTGTTTTATCGTAACAGCATGAACAGAAGTTACAGTTAGGGCGTTTGAGAAGCCAAGGTGAGATTGAGGAAACGATTGTAGGTAGAACGTTCTTCTTCTTAAAGCCGAGATGGAATAGGCATACCTTTGAGAGACAGCTGTGGATCAAGGTGTGGTTTTAGTAGACGACAGAAATGAATACAAACTGTTTTGGAAGTTGAGAAACGAAATCCATTGGTATCAGCCCAGTACTGTAGTTTATTAAGACATCGCTGTAGATGTCAGTCTATTATATGTATGTGCTTTGATCTGTAGCATATTAGGAAATCATCAACATATAGAGAACACTCAACATTAGGGCTCACAGCCTTCACAATTCAACTGATCTTTAATGCAAAGAGTGTAACTGAGAGGATGCTGCCTTGAGGTACACCCATTTCCTGATCAAACAGAGTAGACAAATGTGTTCCAATTCGTACTTGGAACTGCCGGTCTATGAGAAAGTTTCCAATGAATATGGGTATATGAATATGAGTAATCTACCACAAAGACCTGCATCGAATAAATCTTTCATGATACCATATTTCCAAGTAGTGTCGTGCTTTCTCAAGATAAAAAAATATTGCAACAGTGTGCTGTTTATTGACGAATGCCTCACGAACAAAAATCTCCAAGCGAACAAGTTGATCAGTTGTACTACGTTGTTTCCTAAAACCACTCTGAACTGGTGTGATCAGTTTGAGCTTTTCCAAGTACCAGACGAGTCTGGTGTTTATCATACGTTCCATAACCTTGCACAAGCAACTAGTTAGAGCGATAGGTCGATAACTTGTTGGGTCAGTTGAATCTTTACCGGGTTTGGCTATTGGTATGACTGTAGCAAGGTGCCACTCAGGTGGGAAGTTACCAGTGGCCCAGATATAGTTTACGGCACCCAACAGAGTATCCATAGCAGAATCTGGAAGATTTTTGAGCATCTGGTAGTGGATTAAATCGGAACCAACAGCAGTATTATAAGATTTTGATACTGCATTGGTAAGTTCGTCCATGGAGAATGGATTGTTGTAGGATTCTGTATTGTTGGAGGTGAAGGAAATTGAGTTTTTTTCTGCATTTTGCCTGTAAGATTTGAAAGGAGTGCTGCAATGATCCGAGGAAGAGCCAGAGAAAGTCTCACCAAGGGTGTTGACTATGTCTGACACAGCTGTAACTTCAGCTCCATTAACGTGGAGATGATTGATTTTTTGAGCAGAGTGTTTACCAGATATTTTACAGATCATAGACCAGACCTTTTTAGAGGAGTTCTATTGTTGATTTTTGATACGAAAGATTGCCAAGATTGACGTTTAGTAGATTTCATTATACGCCTTGTTTTGGCTCGTATAATAATGTAATGCTCTAGATCAGAGCGAGTGGGTTGTCTTTTGACAAGGTTAAGTGCCTTCTTACGTTCCTTTCTCGCATTTTTGCACTCATCGTTGTACCAGACTGTGTTGTTTTTTACAACTCTAAGTTTGCTTTTAGGGATGGTTTCATCAGCTATGTCTATAAGCATGTATGTGAACATACCAATAGGGTTGTCAGTATCAAGAATGGATTCGATACTGAGTTGAGATTTAGCTTTGTTGGAGAAGGCATTCCAATCTGCTTTAGAAAGCTTCCAGCTGCTATTTGTTCGACAACGAGAAGCTATGTTACATGTAATCTCTATGGGAAAATGATCGCTTCCACAGACACGTGGATGGGTTTTCCAAAAAAATCTAAGTATAAAGATGGGTCACATATACTAAGATCTATTGCAGACTGTCCACCAGATGCTGGACTGAGATAGGTAATGGAACCATTATTCATAAGAGATAAATTATGCTGGAGTAAGCGATCGGATCCTGAACTTTACTCTATGGTTAAATTGTTTGATTAATCTAGGTATCTCGGTAGGCGTAGTAGTCACGTGACAGTGTTGACAAAATGTTGTTTTTTACCTGTTTGAACAGTTATGCGTGTATTCATGTATTGTGAAATAATTACAAGCTTATTTGGTATCTTGGACACTCTAGTGGTAATTCTTAACAAGTACTTCAAACGTAAAGAGAGTGTTGTGAGTCATTTCAAGAAGTGTTCTGTCACATTGGGATTTACAAATCCCTTTGCTAGGCCAGTCTAATTTACTCTGACAAGAAAGACACACAGATTGCATTCACACAGTCACTGTTCAGACTGTTGCAGTCAAGACCTTTGACTTGATTTGGATTTTTTACTTCACTCATAACCCTAGTGATTGTGATGATGATGACGATGATGATGTTTAGTTTATCTTTTTTGTTGTGTTTAGCCATGTCTAAGTCTGACTTTAATAACTATATATTTTTTGTTTTCTTGGCCATTTACCGTGCATGGGGTATTTCATGCATATCGTCGCTGTAATTCCGAAACCTCGTAAGTGCACTTTTGGGGCGTTTTGACTTTTTCACGTATTACATAGTGCTATTTTTTCTACATCTTGTGGCAAAGTCACATACTTGGAATCATTACCTAAGTGAGTTTTCTGAGTGACTTCTAATTCCTCGTAAGTGCTACTCTATTTTTTCTGAAATACCGAAACCTCGTAACTATTCTTTGAAAGTCACGAACCTCGTATGTGTTAAGAAAATTGTGTTTATTTGTTTATGATTCCGATTGGTTCGCATTTTTACAGACACAGCCTCGAAGTTGTCATTGCGAGGTAAGCAATTACCGTAAAAGTAAGTTTTAAACAGAATACTATCGTTCTATTGTTCCGTGTACTCTTGAAAATTTTAAAGTCGAGAAACTCGTATCTGTCGGTGGAGTAGTCGGGGGCTGTTAACATTCAGCATTCGTGCAATCGTGCTAGTTACGGTCACCGATCGCTGAAAATAAACACACAACCCTAGCCTAACTCTAAACCTGTCCCTTACCAGAAACCCTAACTAAACTTAACCGTAACCCAAACTCGACCAATCGGTGATCTTAATCACTTTGGGAGTAGTCCCATTTTGCGCAATCACTAACTCTAACCCTAAGCCTGGCGCAACCGCAAACCTTCCTCGTGCGAATTCTAAAGCTAACCGTAACCCTGAGCCTGACTATCCCTGATTCTAACTGTATTTCTTACCTTATCCTAGCCTAATAGTAAGCTGTGTTCATATGTATAGGCCGAACCCTACGGCAAATGATGCAGTGCTTGCCATGTGTGTTTGTGACTATGTGCTAGTGATAATATCTCGTGTGCAAAATATATTAAAATACTTTGTTACATGTCCATCGGTCATTAATAATTAACTTTTTTGCTTTTGCAGCAAAATGATGACAGAAAGGACGAAACGGCAGCAGTTGATGCCACTGTCACGTACTGACATAATAATTAGAAATGCACGTCTGGTGAATCAGCAGAGACAGTTTGACAGCTGCATAGAAAAGATCAGCAACAACCAGAAAGCTGGTGTTCGTCGGCAGTTATTTAACAAAGAAAATTATATTACATCATTTGCAGCATCCACTCCAGCTTACCGTAGAAAGGTATGCACCTTACAAAGTGTATTTTGAGCCAAACAGACTATAGAGTTGGCTTTATGATTATTATTCCAATTTGCTACATGTACATATTAAATACTTTTTTCAATCGCACTTTATGCAGTGATGCTACAGGGATATTCTGGACACAGCACAAAATTTACGAAACCTGGGTTAACACAATAGCAGTAGCAGCAAATGAAAATAGGACTGCTTAATCTGCAGCATGTTAAGTAGTCGTCATTGTCGACAGAATATCAATAACTCCAAATATGATGGTAGTCAGTTCCAAGCATGTGTTGTGTTCGGTGAGGTTACATACAGTCTGGTCCATACTGGTGCACCAAACATTTTTATGTCTAGCCAGCATTTAATGTTTAATGTTTAATCTGTCACATGCATTTTGGAACAACCGCAGTGCTACAAAATTACGTATAGTTTGGGCGTGACTTGTCACTTGGGAATCAGGCATGTTAGGTTGGTTGAGGTAAATTTATTTTCTGGTTTGTTTTTTGCATCACAGATTTCTGATGACTGCATCATTTAATCAGAGTTTAAAATTAATAATGCTTCAAAAACCAACATCAGAAATTGTCAATATACTTTATGGGTTATGGTATGATTATACTAGTTAAATGCGGATAACAGATAACACATGTTTCCAGTTTCTTTATCATCAATCATTTGTCTTGTTTAAGCTAAACATTTTTATTTCACACAAAAACCAGCCTTCGGTCAAATGCATGTCATGAGAGTTGATGAATCGGATTAATTATTTTTGCATTAATTTCTTTTGAAGGAATGAACATTGCAAGTGGTAGGCCTATTGTTTTGCTTCTGGACATTTATTTGGGTGTTTTAGGTTGTTACTTCTAGCAACATGGCATTGCCAAGCCTTGTCATGTGGGTTTTTCTCGAAATGTAAAGCAACATGCACGTACTTTCTCAGTGTAACAGTACAAATGATTGAATATGAATGATGTTTTGCTTGTAGAGAAAACTGCCATCGCCAAACCTGTCACCCATAAAGCGGATGAGCCCGATTCCAGCGGTGCGAGCAGTCAACAATACGGCAGTACCAGCAGTCGACATTACCAACCTACCAGCAGTGGATATTACCACTCTACCACCAGTCGACAATATGACAGTACCTGCAGTCGACATTACCACTCAACCAGCAGTCAGCATTACCACTCCACCACCAGTCGACAATACGGCGGTACCGGCAGTCAACATTACCAATCTACCAGCAGTGGATATTACCACTCTACCACCAGTCGACAATATGATGGTACCTGCAGTCGACATTACCACTCAACCAGCAGTCAGCATTACCACTCCACCACCAGTCGACAGTAGGGCGGTACCGGCAGTCGACATTATTACTCTACCAGCAGTCGCCATCGAAGCACAGCCTGTTGTTGACATGAATGCAGCAGCTGCTGTATCAGCAGTGAACACTGGAGGACCATGTACAATAACCATGGGAGTGGATTGCGTACCATTGGACAGTGGTGATGAAACAATCGTTGTTGAGGTGCCTTTCAAGAAGAAACGAGCTAAGAAAAATCAGGCAAACAGACTGCTTTAGAAAAAGAATGCAACAAAGTTGGCCCGAATGAATGGGGAATCCTACACTGGCCAGAAAGGTTTGTCCTATGTTACAAAAGAACCACGCCACATGGGTCCTTCCTGTCACTGCAAACTTGGTCACAAAGTGTCAGGTAATGGTAATGGTGCGTTGCGTTGTACAGAGTTCACTGAAGCTGAGCGACAAAAAATATTTCACTCATTTTGGAAAGAACAGGACTGGGAGCAGAAGAAAGTGTTTGTAATGTCTACGGTTGATGTGAAAAGTGTTGGCCGCCGGGTAACAGAAAGCCAGGAATCGCGTCAAAAGGCCAGCATGGTGTTCAATCTAAAGAAGAACGGGGAACGTAAGAGAGTGTGCAAAGAATTCTTTCTTTCCACCCTGAATATAGGCGAGTGGTCACTGTACAGCTGGGTGAAGAAAGGCAACCAGCAAGACAACTGCAGTTTGCCCGGAATAAAATCTGAGATGGATCGCAGGAATCATAGCAAGATAAGGAATGTTGATCCTAAGAGAAAAGCACATGCTGAAAGTTTTTTGAGCTCATTGCCAAAACTTGAGTCGCATTACTGCAGGTCAAGTACCTCAACGACATACTTTGAGCCCATCTGGAAGTCGGTCTCTGAACTATACAGAGAATACTGCACCAAGTCACAGGAAGATGACCTCGAGCCAATCAGTCGCATTACATTTACGAAAATATTCAAACAGCACAATTTGTCCTTGTTTACGCCAAAGAAGGATCAATGTGACCTCTGCTGCTCCCATGAAGCTGGTAATGCCGATGAAGGCGAATATGAGACACATCTTCTGCGGAAAGAATTGGCTCGTCTTGAAAAGCAAAGGGACAAAACTCAAAAGGACCAAGTGTATACGATGGATCTACAGGCTGTTCTGCTGGCACCAAGACTTCAGGCCTCTGCCCTCTACTATAAGACTAAGATGTGTGTTCACAATTTTACAATCTTTAATCTTGGCTCCAAAGACGGAATTTGCATCAGTTGGCATGAAGGGGAGGGTGGCTTCTTAGCAAATGATTTTACTTCAGTTATTTGCCACTTTGTGGAAGGTCTTGATCTGGCAAAGAATCAGGAGGTGACACTATGGAGTGACGGCTGCACCTACCAGAACCGCAACGCCACACTGTCAAATGGCCTGCTCTCAGTTGCTGTGAAGAAACAGATTATTATCTACCAAAAGTACTTAGTGAAAGGACACACACAAATGGAGTGTGACTCAATGCACAGCACTATTGAAAAGCGGCTGAAGAATGTGCAAGTTAGAGTTCCAGCTGACTACGTGGCTGCATTCCGTACTGCAAGGGCTTCACCAGCACCTTACGAAGTCAACTACATTGATCACACTTTCTTTAAGGACTACTCAACACTGAACTACTATGCACCAATCAGACCAAGCTCAAGTGCAGGAGATCCAGTTGTCACTGATATTGTGGCTTTGTGTTATAAACCTGATGGTGATATTCTGTACAAACTGAACTTCGATGACAACTGGATGCCCTTTCCTGTTCGTCAGTCTGGTCGTAGAAAGATGCCGATGGCTCTACCAGATGTAGGAAGTATTCCTGTGCTCTACAAATCCAGTCTGCCTATTAAGACTGAAAAGTTCCTTCATCTGCAGCAACTGAAGCATGTGCTGCCTAAAGACTATCACAACTTCTATGACAGTCTGGCCCATATCTGTGCTACTGCTACGAGCAATGGAGGCTGCTCACACATCATCCCAGTGCTCAGTCTGGCAAGCAGCAAATAGACTGAAACATTTCTTTATAGTGATTTGTGCACAGAAGTGGACAACATTTTAAATGAATCACATTTTGTTCTTAAACTAGTTGTTTTACTTTGGAAAGTCTAGGCAACATTTGAAGTTGAATGTCATAATTATCATGCATTCATTCGTGCTATGATTGTCAGGATTTCATTTCATTTCCATGACGGTAACTGGGTTTACATTAATTGTGGACAATTGCAGCGCTTTTATTGTGCAATGTTGTTTTGTTTCATTTACTGCGATTTTTGTTTGCCTACAGTGATGTCTTTTACTTTGACTGTAGTTGATGTGCAATAGGCTTGTTTGATTTTTTTTAACTCAGAGGGTATAATTATCTTAACAGTATTATTAGCTTTAATAACATTTAATAAGTTGTTGTGATTGCTTAGCTAAGCCAGACTGTTTTGATATTCTCGATTATTCACTGACATGACCTATCTAAACCAACGGTTTCACTGATGGTATTTTTCTTTTTCAGGCGTGCACTGTTCTTTGTTGATATATGTTGAAGCAGTCTAGTAATATTGAACTGTAGTTTGTAAGGCTTAGTTTGAATTTTTGAGCCATGTTTGAACTGCACTGAACTGTACTTGTTTTCGCCATTCTGTAATGGTTTTCAATACATGATGAATTATGAAAAAGTATGCCTATGCCTATTGACTGTTCTAGAAAGTTGCCAGTAAATAACTAACTTATAGGTTAGTCTAAACACGTTCAAAATTCGTCTTCGTTATTGGTGTTGTAACCACAAAACATAATCCTGTAACACTGTATATCATAGCCTTCTAGCTACAGGGTGGGCCAAAAACTAGTTTGCAATGTAGAGTAACAATACTTTTAGATGTTTTGAGTTGTGTATTGTTTCCTTTATTCAAAAATTTTCTGCTCGGCATAATAATAAAAGAATTATCAAAATCCATCAAAATTTTGGCAAAGATTTGAAGACTTTGCAGCTCACTTTTGGTCCATCCTGTACGAAACAAAAATACTTAATTCCAGCCTGGAAAAGTATCGTGTAAAAAACAATGTTTTGCAGTGTAAAGGTAAAAACGTTAACGTTATTGGTGTTGTATAAAGCAAGAGTCAAAACCTCATAACTGCAGATATTTTCAGAAACAAAGCGCCAAAACCTCTTATGTACAACAACGACAAAATCACACAGCATATTAGCATGAAATTACTACTGCGAAAACCCACTGCTTCGATAAGTACATCATACAAAAGAAAGTTCAAGATAACCGCCTGGGTGAATTTATAAAACGTTTTTTGTTGTTTTCTCAAAATCATGCGGAATGCACTTACGAGGTTTCGGAATTACAGCGACGATATGCTGTAACATGACGGTTGATGGCACTGTAAAGTACAGGTAGTGTTTAGAGTCAGCGTGATATAATGTATGTGTAACTGTATTATAAGCGATAGCGATGCAACATCCAACCTGATAAAGGATGTGCTATTAGTTTGTCTTTGTTCAGTGCTGTTGTCAAAGGGGCTTTTCCGTTTTTTTGAAATATTTTTGGCAGTTAATGCAATTCACTACTCACTAGATGGCCAAGACGGTGACTAGATGGGAAGATCTTGAGATATATGATGGACTGGTTTACCGCTGGAAGAAAAGTCCGCGCACCGGAGAACTGGATTTCATGCAGTTACTATTACCGTGCTCGCAAGTAGAAAAAGCTCTACACCAATGCCATGCCAAAACAGTAGCAGGGCATTTCGGTATTCAGAAGACGACGGACCAAGTCCGCCGGAGATTTTACTGGTCAACTTGGAAGGCAGATACGAAACGGTTTTGTCAGCTATGTGCAGAGTGTACCGGCTACCACCGTGGAAAATTGGCCAAGCAAGAACCTTTGCAGCCTGTCTAATTAACTCACTGCAGCATTTACTTGAGACAACAACTCAGCATTATGCAACAATTTGGAGCATCTATGTTTCACATGGTAGTGCACTGAAATAAATTAGTTGAGGTGGAAAATGAGTGCACCTTACATAATTCTGTCATCTTAGCTATCAACATGCCAAAAATTATTAGTTAGTAAAAATTTGACAAAGCTTTGACAAAAACAATTTTGACTGTGTTTTCTGAGACATGGTGTAGAAAGGGAGATGAGCACCCACCTATGCCCCTTGTGGGGTAAAACACCCATTACTACATTTACCCAAGTGGCCGGACTTGTAATCCTGAGGTCACTCAGGGGTGCAGGTTCGAATATGCACCAGGACACTGCCGGGTAACGACCTTAGGCAAGTTGTTCGCACACATGTGCCTCTGTCACCAAGCAGTATAATTTGGTACCGGTCAAAGGGTGGTGATGCGCCAAGGCTGGGAAGGTAACCGCTGCACTGGCCATGCGTCACGGACTCAAGTGGTTTATCCACCTACGGGCTCAAAAACCGTGAGTGGGAGATGAGCACCCCGCCTACGCCCCAGCTGGGGCATGGCTCCCTTTACCTTTACCTTTAAGTGGATGATGACGGTACAGCAGCAGTTCAGCAGTTGAACATGGCAAACAATCAGCGACACACAAGTGTGTGACGTCTTCCCCTAGATATGTCATCATCACTGCATGCACTGCACCCAGACTTATCTATCCGACCTTTCTGAACCATAGATCTCAGTTTGTTTCTTTTACCAGTTTGATTTTTTGGTGCATTGAAAGAACTGCCACGTATGATTTTAAAATGCCAAATGAATTCATGAAGCATTTTAGAGAAGCTCAGCTGTGGAAATTGTGTTGGCATTTTTTGTCATACGGGACATTTATTAATAGCAAAAACATGTACAATGAATCGCTACATTCAGTAGTTTGACCCTGTTGGTTGGATAACTGGTAAAAAAAAATTATGCCAATAGCTCCCAGTTAATTGTCAGTAACAGAGACTAACTTGTACCAACTGCAGAAAAAAATAGTGGTTAAGCGGAAATTTAACGAGATAATTAATCATTCACCATTTTAAGGTCCTTCCTGCAATGACGGTTGCCGACGAGCTTTCGGATGGTTTTGAACGTTTTACGTGCATCACGTTTCAGCTCCGACCGACTGTACATCTTCGACGGCTTACGATGGCCTACAACACAACATACAACATGCAGTACAAGAACAGTGGATTTAAGTACAACTAGAAATGTGGGGCAAACCCAACGCGAGTCCGCCCGGCGCCCGAAGTACGATTGGGGGGAAAATTCAGGAAGATGAAATTCCCCTGGTAGCAAAGTCACAGATATTTGCCATCGAAGTTTGAAGTCGTCCAAAATCACGTCAAAATTTTTCATGTTTTTGGCCCCTAAAATTTTTTTCTGGGAAAGGCCCCAGAAAATTTTGGACCGGCATTATAAAATACAACCTACTAATGATGACCGTGCAAAATTTCGCGCCGATCGGCCCACACATCTAGGAGATCTCACATTGGAATGAATAAAAATAAATAAAAACATGTGCAGTAAAACATAAGTCCACCCCAAAAGCTATCGCTTCTGGGCGAACTAACCAGTGTACGTCTTTGATAGTTCACGGCAACCTATGACACAACACCAGAGCTGTGGAAGTTAGCGATCAATTGTGCAATCAATCACTTGATTAATGATTACTTTGTTTAATTTGCAATTAATCATTAATAAAACCTCCTAATAAAACCTTCGATTATTCACATCACTGAGAATGAATTTTTGTACAAGACCTACTGGTAGATAAAATGACAAGCATTTGACGAGTAAGTAATTTAATCACTTTCACTGCAGAACATGATCGTCAGATAAAAAACTTGGGCCCTACTAGTGATAATCGTGCCCGAAGTACAAGTGTAGGCGGCTACGTAAACTAAGCACTGGTAACCTTTTCTGTTCTCTTCCTGTCTTACCATTTCGACCAGGCTTCTCTCGCCTTTTTTCTTTTCTTAGTGATAATACTGACCTATTAATGTCTCAGTAATTTACAGCAATGAGTTAATGGGTCAGTCAGTGCCTGTATTGACCAACTGTTACAAACCAGAAACCAGCCGCCAGAGAAGGTCTATACAGTTCCAAAGAAGGCCATGCCACGAATTAGCATATAAGCACAGTCTTAAGCAAATCAAGCCATGTCAGGCTAAAGGATCTAAGCAGCTTTACCTGACAACAAGACAGTGGCGAAGACAAAGGGGGGGGGGAGTTAGGCCCCATCTCAATTTGTTTGTTAAAGATAGACATTAAACATTAGAAACTCGGAAAAATAATCAAAATTTTTGCCACCAGATCGCACATTTCAATGCTACAATGCACCAAATGTAATTTTGGCTGGGGTCTTGCCCCAAACCTTGCTGTAAAAGCTCAGTGTGATCCCCACGTTCTGTAGCTGGAATTCAGAGGTCCTACTTCTAAGAAAAGTGAATGGTGATAAAATGGAAAATGAAAAAAAAGGAGAAAATAGGAGAAAAAGAACAAGAGTGAAGAAAAAAGAGGGGGAAGAAGAGGCAAAGAGAGGTGAGGCCTCCCCCAATTCACATGTCTGTCTACACCACCGCAGTGACAAAAAATGAGTGACCTACACTGAGCATTCTTGGTGACAAGCACGACCGCCTTGCCATCAGACGACAGTTCAACCCCAACTGTCCGACGCTGGACCAAGCCATTGTATCGGAATGAGTTACGACCCTTCAAGTTGTTCGGCTCCTGTGTACACATTTACACATCATACATGCACATAACGCTGCACAACTCAGCGTAACACAACGAGCTCAGCTTATATAGAAACTTCACTAAAAATAAGATATGGCGATAAATTAGATAACGGTTTATCATTCCATTAGATGTAACAACCAGAATATGTTCTTTCAGGTTTTGGTTCAACTGACACCTTCCGTTACTGAACCATGACATTTGCAAGATCCTGTTTACACCACTGCCATCTTTGAATGATTACCCTAGACATTTTTCTATTCAGAGTACTAATGTAAACAGTGCATTAGAAGCCGTTTTGCCAGTGATGTGCTAAACTGAAGTTTTAGCTATCAGCACTAAACTAGTTCCCAGTACTTATGAAGTTACTCGACACACCACATAAGGCCAATCCCAAGTGGAGAAACTGCTGTTTTACATGCCAGATGCCTTTTGTTGGGTCAAACAATTGATACCTTCAAAACGCTTGGAAAAGTGCAACATCAAACTAAAATTACAAATCCCACGGAGAGCACAAAAACGTGCTAGTATATTTCAACTCTCAATCTGGATTGTAACCCAGAGTGCAGTGGCGTAACTAGCCATCGGCAGCCCCGGCAATGCCGGGGGCCCAGGGGCCCATCACGGTAAAGGGGGCCCAAAGTGACCCGAATTATTGAAAAAATTAATTAGCTAGATATAATATCAACGGGCATTTTTGTAATTTTGACTGAAATCTGGAGAGTACGTCATCGTAAAATAATATCAAGACTGACTGCGTATTT
>Ga0209367_1008829_pt1 | contig 13750 bp, 4 predicted proteins | sample WorMetLIZISLAND2_FD_187412 | JGI IMG/M metagenome (GOLD analysis project Ga0209367, IMG submission 187412) | Marine gutless worms symbiont microbial communities from Max Planck institute for Marine Microbiology, Germany - Olavius geniculatus... ... | reverse complement strand
ATCTTCATCCGTTTCGGAGATATTCGCCGCCGAACTTCGAAGTCGTCCGAAATCGGGCTAAATTTTGCATGTTTTTGGCCCCTGAAATTTTTTTGGGGTGTGCCCCCCAAAAAAATTTTGGACGGGCATTATAAAATTCGGCCTAGTACTGACCATCCTGCAAAATTTCAAGCCGATCGGCCCACGCATCTCGGAGATTTGGCGGTCGGAAAAAAAACATCTGGGCTAAAACATAAGTCCTTCCGAAAACTATCGTTTTCAGGCGGACTAATAAATAAAACATCTGGGCTAAATAGACCCGTAAGCGACTCACCAACCGTTTTCTCGCTCGCTCGTAGGTAAATCTCGCTCGCTCAGCTCGCTCAGCGCGCTTGACTTCGCTACGTATTGGCATGGAGCCAACAGCTTGCTCATATAGACTCATTATACAGGCTGACTCGTGTATTCTTTTTAAACTTCATTTAGTTATTCTCTGTACAGTTTGATCGGCGTCGTATTGCGTCGTTTTATTACTTACAAATAAATAGAAATAAAAGAAATTAATAACAGTAAGTGTTGTTAGTTTCTAGCCCAAACACATCGGATCCGCTAGTCTATTGAGATTTGAGATTGCTCCTCAGACTTCTTCGCTTTTAATACTAAAACTGTTTTATGGCAAACTATTATTAAGAGGTAGTCCAATTTAAGCGTAACATCAGCAGTCAACGACAAGTTACTTTACTGCACTGCACAGTCTGTCTTTCATGCTACAGATTATAGTGGGAAAAACTTCCCGTAATTGTCATGAACAAAACGCAGTTTAATTGAGTCTGTGTGGAGCGATTGACGATCTGCGCGCGTTTTTAATTATCCCGGTGACTGAAAATAACGCTTCTACCGATACTGACGATGCGCTAGGGGTCCGATACACGCGAGTTAACATGGCATGATTTTTTCAGAACACCAAGGGTGACAGTTTCTCCTCGTCAGTCAGTCTAAGCAGAGAAAGGTACGCCGCTACTTCCTGCGCATGAAATAAAATTTGTAGCATTACAACACGAGAAAATCGTGCCGTTTTGAATTTCGCTCGCTTCGACTCGCTCGTATATATTGTCGCTCGCTCACGGAAAAAATCTCGCTCGCTCTCGCTCGTCCCGTTTCTCGCTCGCTACCGCTCGCTCTCGCTCTCGCTTACAGGTCTAGGGCTAAAACATAAGTCCGCTCCGCAAGCTATCGCTTCCGGGCGGACTAATAAACATCTGCAGTAAAACGATAGTTTTCGGGCGGACTAAAGAGTGGACTGGAGTTTAATTACAGATTGATATTAGGCCCATACACGGTTACAGCGAACACCAATGACAACAATTTGTCATTGGTGACTACTTGCTTTCCTGGATCACGCCATGAAAAGGCGTGGTTCTAAAAACTTGGTGGTGACTGAAAGGACAGAGAGAATGAGAGCGGAAGGGGCGTCAGAGGCTAAAGTATCTGTGTGCATCGTGGAAAAGTAACGGGAGCCCGACGCAACTCATCAGGGCTTCGGAGGACAAAATGCTCTGAGATCGCATCGTCGGCAACGTCGTTATCGATGACACGGCACCCTAAACAACAATAGAAGAACATTTTATACGCGGGCATCACGCCAGCCCATAATTAGATTGCGTCCGGATGGAGAGCACGTAGACGCATGTGTGTAAGTAACAACTGGCGTTAATTTAGCCCGGGGGCGGATGGCGTGTGGAAAGGAGGCTCCGGCTGTCAACATGTGCTGGTCACGTCGTGTAAACGTAAAAGACAGCGCCCGTGAATAATCGATACGAGATTGCAGTGGTGGGCTAGCGCCGTTTGAATGTTACATGGAAAGAAACGGAAGTGCGGGCTGTTGTGGCATGATGTACATTGTGTCTAGGGCGTTTGATGTAATATCGCGCCATTGTCCACACATCACTTGTGCAACCGATTCAGGGCATGACATAGGCTTAACTGAATGACAATTAGGTGACAATGACAATTAGGTGACAATTTCGCACGAATTCGTATCAAAATTAACCCCGTTTGCGCTTGTAGAAAAGTATGAAAGTTAGTAGCACGGTAACTGGAAAAACTCGCAGATTTGAACAAACATCTGTCGAGATGTCGGTTTTTTGTTATCACTGCTGTGTTAAACTGCAACAAAGTTGCGACGCGTTGAGCAGTAACGGCAAATAATAGTGAAGCAATGCTATGTCGATGAAACTGCATCATGGCGGAAAACGGGTGAACGAAAACCAGAAGTGTCCACAGTAAAAATCAAGTATTGCAATAAACGACAAAGTGAAACGATACAGCCAATGACTATTACAAAACAACGTGTGAACTATAAAATTACAATCAGCGAGGTGTGAGATGCGAGCAGGAAGCTGCCAGTCTGTCTGTTAAATTATATGTCCCCCTAGACCTGGTCGCGATCTGCTGGTGAATGAAGTAGTGCTTGGAAAACGTGGTGCGGGGATACGCAAAATCTCGGCAAATAGCTGACTATCAGCTATGTCAAAAAGACCATCGAAGTCGGCGTAATTCGTTGTGGCGGCTGACTGACGGATGGACGTAGGAGACGCGGCAGTGTTGAAATGCATGCAATCAGTCTATACACGGTCGGCTACGATGGCGCGTTGTATGTATAGCGACGTCGTCGTCGTCGTAGAGACCTATACACAGCTGCGGAGGCGGTTGCAGCACTCGGCACAATCTCACGACGCCAGCAGCAGCAGCAGCAGCAGCACAAGGTCGCGTCATTGCTGCTGCTGCTGCTGCTGTACCGCGCGATTAATGCCAAAGCATCGCCCACCGTGTGTGCTGCTGCGCATGCCAGCTTACTGACGACATCTGCCACCACCAGCGCTCGCCGCTGGCGAGTAAACAACAATCGTTCGACGTGATTTAAACCCATCGCCGCCGGGAATGATTCGCCGCCAATCACCCTGCAGCGAGTCGTTAAGGTTTAATGCATTGATAACAGCATCACCGACTGGAAAGCACCCACCGGCCAGAGTTCAACCCCAGCCGAGTAGAGGCACAGCATATACTCGCACCGAACGCGTGCGGTGAGAACGTCATTAATGAAAATAGCACCAAAGCAAGCAAAGATTAGCCCCGCTGTCAACATATTACTTATCGGTCCGCCTACAGCAATGCACACACGCACGACATTTACTCGTTTTGTATTTCAATTGAAAGTCCCCTTTCACGTCATGCACCAACGGCAGATCGACGTCATGTTTCTCACGGAGACCTGCATGTGAGTCGCATGCAGGTCTGACTATCCTTCTGATCTGTTGACTGTCGGCTCTGATCTCGTGTCGCCTGTCAGATGCGTGTGCGATCTCGGTATTTTCATTGACGCTGACCTGACGATTGTAGGACAGGTGACCCCGGACACCTGCCCCCCGGACAGACGCCCCTCCCGTCTGTCACTAACACACCGGTTACTTTTGTAGAGCAGATCATTCACACTGATTTTGACCCTTGTTTGCACCGTTTCGTTTTCGAGTTAGGACTTCGTATGAGACGGACAGAAAGACGGACAGACAGATGTACAGAAAAACGGACAAACACGACCTTTTAATACGGCCGCATAATAACAGAAAGAATAATAAGCAATGTAAGCGTGTTTAACAAAAAAATGTCGACACCAAGTACCAACCTGATATGCGACTGTCCATTAATTGCTCAGCGTTTTAGTCGTGGACAGTTAGGTCGGGCAATGATTAGACCTTGTTTTCAGTCGGCGCTTAAATCGCCTGGCGTTTGATCCATCAGTTTTGAGGTTTGAAGTTCGATGACTTTGACCTTTTGAACTACAAATTAGCAAATTTTTTGTTTTTCCCCTGGGTATGGTACGTTTTTTTTATCGAGCTTGGAGCCCGTTGGTGACGGACGGAAAAGGCGCCTATTGCGACCTGTATGATGGCCGCATGATAAAACTTCGAATAAAAAATAAACAATAAACGTAGGACTGTGTTCCAGGTTAACAGTTGTCAGAATGCTCCTTATCTTTATGCATGCTGCAGACATTAATGTGTGCTAGACTGCGTGAGCGATCCAGCGGCACTGCGGCAGTAGAGTAGGCCTAGAGTGTGAAATGTGAGTGCTTGTGATGGGTCTGTAAGCAGAGTCGTCGCTCATCGTCAATCTTGCTGATGAGACAGGAACTGAGAAAAGAGAAGCGACTAGCCAGCTAACTGACGTCACTACCACTTCCATTAAACTGCTCCAACGCTCGTCCCAGCGCTCGCACTGCGCACGTCACTCACAGTTTCCCGCCCACCCACCTACTCTCTGCAAAGCTGCGGCGACGACGCACGACTCGAATCGAATTCATATAGGCCTAATCGTTTTTTGTGTTACATAGGGGCCTACTGAACGAGCGTAAACACATAACACATTTTCTTCTGCTAGATTGTCGTGATAGCTTTTTTGACTTTGTGGCACGGTTTTATAAGCTACGTTTAACGCGGATCTTGGCCACAAAAAAACTCATTATTATTCATTGCTGGAATAAGAAAGTCATTTGTGCTTGTTAATCACATTTGATTTTATCAATTTACTTCTGTTTTAGTTTAATCTTTTAGACTTTTCGTCGCTTTTTTAAAATTCACTGTTTTCAGTGAGCGACACTTACACGATAGTGTAATTTCAGTTTTCCAGATTAAATCATGTGTTATGCATATAACTGAGTATTATTCTTTAATCGCTAAAACTTCTCTGCCAGTACCCTTGTATGTGCTACGTAGACTGAATGCGCCTACTGTTGATTATTGTTGCTGTTTAGTGTCTATTCCAGTTTCCATGCGTGCTGTGTTGTGTGGATTTACCGCGGGATCGATGTACGTATCTTGCAAAGCGAGGCGCTTGAGTTGTCTGTAACGTACGTTGACGTAGGCCTATTGAAGTTGGATAACGTGGAAAGTAATTGCAGGAATAATTAGCTTAGGATCTTGTGCTACTCGGAGTCCAACGTCGGCGACCTAGTCCTAGACATAGGAGAATATCCGCAATATCTTTGCAACGGTAGCCTACAAGATAGATGGCTGGGATCAACGTTGCAATTCACTAGTAAGAAGCTATATTGCATGCGCTTTTAATTATTGGTAGGGTTAGCGGTACCGAAATCAACGACATTGGTGGCCTTAAACGATCATTAGGCTAAGCATACCACAAAGCACGCATCGTTAGCAGCCCACCAGGAAAGTTTGAGTGAAGCTAGACCCACACTGCCAGCTGCAGAAATGTAGCTTATAGATGCTTTTACGCGGACTCTCAGACTATCATACCAAAATGACTGCGATATTCTCCCACGGTGTTCCAAAAAGTATATATAGCACACCTAGGGTATATCGGTAATGTTGTCAGTTCACAATTTGTGATTTTATTTTTATTGATAGTTTTGTCGCAGATTTTCCACAAAGTCTGCCAGTGAAAGAATTTCGAAAATCTGTTGAGAACTGACCAAGTTATCAATTATGAACGTGGTGTAGGCTTACTACTTTCTGATACTCAGTCTTTTTGTCTGTTTGTTCATCTTGTCTGACTGCGTCACTGTTTTTTTAACCTTTTTACGGATTTGCTGCTAAAATGAATGACTTGATCAGTTGATTAAATCCGCCGCGCATGCGTTCTCCGATTCATCTGAGTTGGGTGCGAGTTCGGTAAAACCATCCTGTGCAGAACCGACGACGATTCACGACATACACCTATCCATTCATCAGTGTAGAAAAACGCATGCATTCGAGCTAGCCGCAGCCGACATTTTGTCGGTGCCAATCTTTTGTGCCAATCTTAATCCAGACGCAGAGTTAATTACCGAAACCGACCGAAGACGTCAGCCACTGTGCCTGTCTTGTGCAGCAACCTCGTGTCAATGTAAGTTTTTATGCGTCTGCATGCGGGGCGACTAAAGATGCAGGACCAATTCATTTTAGGCTGGTATATTTTGTACAGCAAAAAGTCATACCAAGGAGTCGTTATTAGCGTCAAAAGTGCCCACGAAACCACAAATGAATGACTAAACGTAGGTCCCTTAAGTCTAACTGCATGCAAATTAAATTAATCTAAAAATAACTAATTAGTCAATTTCTTTGCAGTGTTTGTTACGGTGTACAAGAAGTTCTGTGTCTGCGCAAAAACACTAAGCACGAAAAATCTAAATAAATATGTCATTCACGTGAATACATGCAGAACTCGGTCGATCGGTGGCATGTTGCCGTTACAGTTCACCTTAAGCGAACTGCCCGTTTGAGGACATCTTTCTCGGCGATCGGTTACGCTTGTTCGGAAGTTGCTGCGGCCCGGGCTTGGAACGCTATGCCGTCAGCTATCATGACGCTGCCACGCTGTCGATCTTAAGCTGGTCGCACATGTGAAACGACACAGAAATAAAACAGAGATAAAACAAAAAAACGCTTGTTTCTGCTATATTTATGTTTTTTTCACATGTCATGTTTTACATCAGCGATTGAAAACGCATTTATTTAGTCTATTCACAGTTTTTAGCCGACCTTACTTACGTAACGGTCGAGCTGTTGTCATGGTTGTCATCCGTCCGTCTGTCCGTGTGTCTGTTTCTCAGAGATGTAGGCCCTACTGTGGCTAAACGGTGCAAGATAGGGCCTAGGTTGCTACTGATCACTAATAGGAAGTGGCATATTGGCTTTCAAATGACATAAAATTATTCACCTTGAATGACCTTGAAAATCAATACTGCAACAGGAACTGTATACTGTATAGGCTGTTGCGTGTCTTCCCGAGCAAGGCGTTTTGTTTTAGTGAAAAGTATTTGCAGAACTGCGTCCGATATTTTTTTGGCTTATTTACTCTGTAGGCTTAGCTACGTATATTGTTTGGTAAAATGACCACGTGCGATGTCTGTTATACTAGCGTTTATTGTAGCTTTCGAGACAGCGTTCCGTTAACATAGCGTGCATGGAACTGTGTCACCTCTGACAAATCGTTTTCTCCCCGTGACTGGAAGTCGGAAGTTGGGCTTCAGACGTAGGCGGTACGATCGGCTTTTCCTAGCGATAGCTGGGCTTCTTGTTATTGACATTTTAAGAAAAAACGCATGTTGTTTGTGTTTAGACTGCTGCCAAAATTTGTACTGTGCCCCGCAGCATTATTATGTGCATGCCATCGAGTAAAACGCTTTTATTTTTTTACAATTAGGTCTAGTTGTTAATTAGGCCTACATTGCATCTGTCGAAGCTCTACTTCAGACACGTGGCAAGTGTACTTCGTGGCAAGTGCTAATGCACGTGCCACCACGGTTTAGCATCAGCAACTTTGCAAAGCAGAACAAATGCACAGTAGGAAAAGCTTTCATGTGACGCTGTACTCTGTGCACATGACGTGCTATTTTTATTTCTGCCTGTCGGATTTAAAAATTTTAGCATGTTCTGCCGAACAAGGGCCCCAAATAGAGTCCCACGGAACATAAAATGTCGGACAGCACCGCGACATTTTCTGGCTAATTGGGGTTCTTTATGGCGTGCTGCGACATTTATGATTTAAATGTTCATTTGGTGCATCACGACATTTTTTGACCTATTTAGGAAAATCTGTATGTAGTATTGCGAGATCTAATTTATTTCCTGGGCAGAAAATTTAAATGGGGGGTACCACATTTTTACCGCGAACAGGGCCTGATTTAAATCCGATGCATATACCCATAAAAGCCGAGGTCACGTCATTGTAGGTAAGCCTACATGACATAAACTTACAGTGTGATGTGAAACTTTGTTCGCTGTTCGAGTGACTACGTAAATACATCAGTACTTTAGGCTCTAAAACACACGAAATAAGATATACAAGACACAGTGGAAATGCAAAACTCGAAAAAGTTACCTGTATCTTAAGCAGGCACAGATTGAAATTTATTGTACTTGCTGCCATGCAGTCGTTGTCAGGATATTGTCCGCGAATCCGTGCGCCATGCATATTACAACAAACTCTGAAATAAAGATAACCGTAAGTTTCCGTGTATATATTGATTGACAAAGTCTAAAAAATGAGCTCTCGAGAACCGCGGTAAGGCAAGTAATTAGACGTAGGCGTAGGCCACCGCGTACGACACTCATCGACGTGATTGTCTGGCCTACACGACGTGGCGTGCGTGACTTTTGTATTAAACACGAGCAAATTACAGCGACTTAGGCCTACCCGCAGAATTGACCACGTATAAGACATCTTGGCTGGTCGTAATTGACGACTGACCGACGTCGAATCCTTTAAATATCCCCGAAGTAGCCGCTAAGTGCAGAGCGCTTTCATTCCTTCGCGTGGTCCATCTGTTCGACAGGCTGACTGTCAGCCATGGCGCAGCTAGAAACACGGAGTACGTGGCACAAAATAAATTATTAAGTGGAACGGTGCATGCATCTACATTACCATATGTAAATGTGTGTGCATTACACTTATGCAGATATCCAATGTAGGCTGCTGAACATGTCTACAGTACTTACACAAACACAGCTAATGATACAAAAAGTCTGAGCTAATGCTCATATGACGCGCGCCAGCCTATCAGTTTTTGGACGCAGGTTGTCTTGGTCTATCTCCAGCCATTTCGTCGCAATTTACTCTCGAGGTGTGCGCAATGCGCGGCAGCGAAAATCGCCAAAAAAACCCAAAAGTCTAAAAAAAACTTTGTTTTGGAGGTTCAAGGTAGTTCAAGGTCATCAAAGTTGACACCCCGTAAAGCTCGTCGGCAGTTTGTTATAGTAAGCAGCAAGTTTATGTCTACACGGTGTTTCATAAAAAGGCGCCTTTTTTCTTTCATAATTCAGTTAAATGATGATCACATTACACGAAATTTTTAACAGATGTAGCTGAAGAAATACTAATTCAAAATATTTGGACAAAATATGGCTGATAGTTAAATATTCTTTGCTAGTCGTGACGTAATGCTGACGTCAGTGTGCTGCGAGTACAAACTGGCTTGTTGCAACCGCGGTGCTGACAGACTTGCTGAATAGCTGCCCTGCGTCGATGGCGAACTTTATTTGGTTTATTGGTGACAAACTGTTTAAGTTTTAACATATAGCGCTTTAAGTTATCTGGGGCAACCTGCCACAAGGACCGATCGACAAGACTGTGAGACTTCTCAAATTAAGCGACTGAAGGCTTGTGTCTGATCTTGGAGCTGGCAGTGGACACTTCGATCATTCACAGTAACAACGAAATTCTGAAATAAGATCACTAGTTAACTGTGTTGTTTCAACGATGTTATTGAATTGGTATTGAAGCTTGAACATTTTTAATGCTGAAAAATCGGTAGCTTGGTCGATTTTTAACAAAATCAAATTTTACTTCGTTGTTAGATGTGAAAGGTTTTTATTAAATGAAGCTGTAAAATTTTAAATTAAAATTCCGAACGGTTGCTGAGAAAACAGCGAAAAACTTTAGGGAACTACTTTTTTGCCGCACCCTGTAGTTGTCGTAGACTGTCATTGCACACATTCTGTAGCTGCTGTCGACGGTCGACGACTTTCTTTCTACGCACGCCGTCGAACCACTTATCTCGAGCACAGTAGCACTACTGTACGTAACTCGTCGCGCTAGTCTCATGCAATTAGTGGCCTCACTTGCCGCACTATTGAATGGGCTTACACGTCGCTATAAGGCACTCGCTGACTCGCCGTGAAGAGCAGCAGCGCTGCGGGCAAATTAAAAGCTTCAGCTGAAGAAGAAAAATGTCGGCCACGAAGGAAATTACTGATGCTGCAGTTACAGCAGCCTTACAACGTACATATCTTCTTGCTGTTGACATTCGCATCTAGTGTCTTAATCAGGCTACAGTCACTTAACTTACAAGATGCCTAGCTCTCGCTAGAATAGCCAACCGTACTGGTTGTCATTGACCTTGAAAACCATCCACGGTCGATAATTTTTATTTCATCTGAAATGACGTATGCGATTTCCTATTAGCAGCTTAGGCCCTATCTCCCAGTTTCCGAGAAATGGCCACTTATAGCTTAAAACTTTCTACTGAAAATTGCGGCCAAACCGCAGCAGATGGAGACATAGTTACTATTGACAGCCTATAGGAAGTCGCCGTCGCCGATTCCCTACGACTTACCGTTTAGCCACAATACATCAGTGACAGAGGAACAGACCACGGCAACCATGCCAATAGCTCGACCGCTACTTAAGTACGGTCGGCTAAAACGTCGCCCAAAACAGACAAGAAAGCCCAGCTGTCGCTAGGAAAGACGCGCTACAGCCTATACAGTTACTGTTGCTGTAATGACCTTCAAGGTCATCCAAGGTTAATGATTTTCATGTCATTTGAAAGCCAATATGAGACATCCTGTTAGATATCAGTAGCAACCTAAGCCATATCTCTCATCGTTTCCGATATACGACCAGTTATAGCATAAAACTTTTCATTGAAAATTACGGCCAAACCGCTGCAGACAGAAACATGGTTACTATTGACAGCCCACAGAAAGTCGCCAGCGCCTTATCCAATGGTACCATCGCCGACTCCCTAAGACTTACCGTTTAGCCACAATGCATCCGTGACAGACGACGACGGACAAACAGACAGCTACAGCTACAGCTATAGCCTATAGCGCGTGAAAACGTTTGTCGGTCTCTCGACTCACTCCTTGCAATTTTCTGTTGTTAAGTATAATGGAGGCCCGAATTACATAGTATCTGAGAAGGAGCAAAATGTGCCCACAATGCAAAGAGCGTTGACAGCTACGAGACGCCGAGGCTAATTAAATTTTTACGCGCGAGAGCTAGCTAGCTAGCTATAGCGCGTATTAGCTACGGTAATTCTGTCTGTCCGTCTGTCCCTCCGTCACGTCCTGGTACCGTTCCAAGACCAGGTGAGATAGAGACTTCATATTTCCACCATATGATAGCTTAGGGTCTCTAGTATTTCGTGACAAAATTTCATGCCCCTGGGTAAAGGGGTCCTCACGAACGAGGGGGCGAAACAGGGGCACCCCCTTAAAAGGCGTTATTCTGCCGCTATTGGCTCTTCCAGCGTAAAAATGGTTGCAAATAGGCACAGATATGCTGCTTATCATAACAAGCACTGGTGACGAGCTTCTTAGAAATGTCAACATCGATAACCTTGAATGACCTTGAACCCTCAAAATAGGGGGTTTTAATGAATTTTTCGTGATTTTGGGCTGCGACAGGCATTTCAAGGGCAAATTGCGCCGAAATGGCTGGAGATAGATCAAGACAACCTGCGTACGAAATTTTCAGCATGGAATGTAGATATTAGCGGTCCAAGTCCGGACCTTCTATATTCAAGGAGGCCTAAACACGCTGGTGTCAAAGAGGGTTACCCCTCTAAAAAGTGGTTATTTATCCGCTGTAGGCTTGTCGAGCGTGAAAATGGTTGCAGATAGGCACAGAAATGCTCGTCGTCAGTATCATAACAAGCACTAGTACTGACGACGAGCTTCTTAGAAATGTCAACATCGATGACCTTGAACCCTAAAAATATTGATTTTGTGTGATTTTGGCGATTTTTGGCTGCAAAAGAATGAATTGCGACTAAATGGATGAAGATAGACTAAGATTACTTGCGAACAGTAACTGCCATAAACTCTCGCGCGTCTCATGAGCATTAGCTCAGATTTCTTGTTTTCTCAAGTTATTCGACTTCTCGTTTCTCGCCTCTCGTCGCGTACGTGGTTTAGCCTAAAGATCACTGCCACGCCAATCAACTCCATTCATCCATCAGTACAGCATAAAGGTCGACATTGGCTACAGCAACAGCAGCGTCTATCGGTCTTCTTCCGCTGCCGAATTAGGGCCTATATGACGTCACGAATGACCGGCTGCTACTCATCTCACGTCGCGACTAGCGTCGTCAGTATTGGGAAGAACGGGAGGTTTAACGAGACACACCACGTGACACCAGCCAATAGGGGGTCTGGGGATCGCAGTAATCTACCCCAGCGGCGAGGTCGGGGGAGGGGGCGAGAGTAGAGCATGTTTAGCCTCACAGAACACTTCCGGTTGATCGACAGCGTAATATAGACTAGCCTACACGAGGAAGGCAGAGAATTTTGTTTACATTTTTCTGTTTTCCCGATATAATTCTCGGTGAACGTGTTGGAAGTTGGAACATTCGTTTAATTTTTTTCAACGCATAGTGTCAGCTGCTGTAGCCTACGCGCGGCAGCCTATTGAGTAGCATAAAATTGTTTCAAAAACCGCGAAACGCACAAGCACTAATCGTTTCAGTTAGTTAATACGACACCGTGTTAAGCGATCGTATTAAGGCTTAGCACATCCGTTACATATTGCTAAGCTGTTGCTTTTCAAAAGCAGCTTTTGCCAGTATTTCGTTGATCGTGATTATCGTCAAGGTACATGTATCTGTGAATATTTCTGAGGATGAAACGGTGAAGTGTGTGAAAATTGCGAGCTTACTTTCCTGGCTCTTCTTTTTATTCATTTGTTACGATTAAGCCATAGCTATTTATCATTTTTGCACTCATGCACGTTAAATTTTTTTATACACCATATGCTCTAGATGTTTACCAGGATGGCCAGTTCTTGAGAAAAAAATCAGCGACTTTTTCCAGACCTATTCCCGTGATATTTAGATGTTTCTGGCGTAACGTAAAAAATTCACATCGCGGTTGCAAAAATGTTGAGAAACCAGAATTCGAAGACTCTCAAGATCCTCTTTCATCGACTTCAAAAACTTTCAAGACCTTATATGATTTTCAAGGACTTTCAAGGACCTGATGCCACCCTGGTTTACACAGCCAGAGACATGCAATATCCCTTTTGTTGGACTGACACAAGCTAATGATACAGCAGCACACTATGCAGCCATCCATGAGGCATAGACTGACATTAGCATTGCAATATGCACATTTACCCATTACCAACATCATCTGCACTACTGGGTGTCCCAGTGACCACACCATAGTGATTGGTGATCATTTCCACAACCACCAAGAATTTGACCTAAAAGTTTCTTTTCACTGCAGTACTTCAGTGCTGACTCATTTACATTATAGCACTGAAACACGAAACTATAGACAAACGGAAAGTGCTAAAAACCAACCAACATTTAGACAGCTGTTTGGATGCTAAATTATGACCAGCATAAGAAATGCTCAGTGTCCTCCAGAATAAGACATACATGACTACAGAATGCAACTGCAGAAGTTAAAAGGTGGTACTATAGCTCTTAATGGAAGCCCATTCCAAAGCCACAAAGCCGTTTTCTCGCTCGCTCGTAGGTGAATCTCGCTCGCTTTACTCGCTCAGCTCGATCAAGTCGATGCTTAAAGTTCTGCAATGTACAACAGGGGATTACCTTTTTGTCGCACCCTGTATAAGCCTATATTGCGTAGTCCTTTTATAATTTCCTAAATGATTATGATCTTTATTAAATCACATGGAAGTTGATTCCATACTTAACTTCCTTTAAATTGAAGTGTGTGATACCCAAGGTAAAAACGATCGAGGTCTCCTTAAACATCGATTGAGAGTTCGAAACTTCAACTGCTGAAATTTACGTTTAATGCTGACAATTTTAGGTGCATGTTGTCTTTGTCTATTTCCAGCCATTTCGGCGCAATTCACTCCTTAAATGTTCTCTGCAGCTTAAAACATAGATTGTCTTTGTCTTTGCGAAATCCTGCTTGTTCGTCCGCCATGTGTTCTTCTATCTGTGACCTCAGTCTTTCTGTTAGGATCATCATTAGCACTTTGCCGAGATGGCTTGTCAAGGCAATCGTTCTGTAGTTGC
>Ga0209367_1008828_pt1 | contig 13751 bp, 9 predicted proteins | sample WorMetLIZISLAND2_FD_187412 | JGI IMG/M metagenome (GOLD analysis project Ga0209367, IMG submission 187412) | Marine gutless worms symbiont microbial communities from Max Planck institute for Marine Microbiology, Germany - Olavius geniculatus... ... | reverse complement strand
CCTATAACGGGGGCCTAGGGGCGGAGCCCCCAGCGGGGTCCAGGGGCAGAGCCCCTGGTCGGGGGGGATGTAAGGGGGGCAAAGCTCCCTTGAAGCTGAAACACTTTTTGCTTCTGAATGTTCGATGGAAACCGCAAATTTGCCCATTTTTTCTGAAATTTGGAAATGCAAAAGACCATCAAACATTGTTGAGTTTTGCAATTCTTACTGAAAAATGGCAAAAAACGCACCTTTTCATATAAAGTCGCCTGTAAAAAATTTTCATGATGGGCCAAAGGGGAGGGCCATCATACCGTGCCCCCCTAAATACGCCACTGAGTAGGCTATACTCACTCAGATTCGACGTCGAAACTCGAAAGACGCACAAAACGACGCAATTGTAGAACAGAGCATAATATTTTTAAACACGTTTTGCTACAGAGCTTTATTTCTGAATATGCACACAAAGAGCATTTATATTTGCTGATACCTAGGCCCTATAAACTGCAGAAGAAAAACAGTAATTATAACATATCGATCATACTGGCACTGCTGCCACGTGTGATATGCAATATGGCAGTTTGGCAAACGTGCAAAAATGATTATAATATCGTAAAACAAGCACTATACGGCATTAAATTAAGTCTGTATTCTGTAAGCATACACAGAAGACTTGAAACAACACATAGACAAAAAGAAACGAAAATATATTATATCTAATTTCTAATTTTACCGTTAAAAACAATTTTAAAAAGGCAAATTATACGCGAATTAAAACAAAATCAAGAAAACTTTCCCAACATACAAAAATGTATCGGATACAGCAGGTGATTCTCTACAAACATGCCTCCTGTACGTCAGGCTTAGACCTACATCATCGAACGGCTGCGTGACGGATTTAAAATTATAATCGACCAATGAAACGTGTTTTGTTTAATTATGCTTTACTACACACATTGTTGAACTTCAAGTAGCCTAAGTTTCGTTTCAATAATGCAATCGGAGGCTATACAGCTGTGTGCATTAGCCACTTATCAGCAATATGACAATAAGTCTACGAAAATTTCGCGTAACGAGCTATACGTGTGTTTTTTTGCAGTTCATATAATAAACGAATAGGCCTATGTCGCAAACAGTTAGGCCCTATAGTTAACGCATTATTGATTAGGATCAATTCGTAACTGTAAGGACAAAACACGGAAGGTAGACCTGCTGTAAATCTTTTCCCCATACAGCAACCTCGAAGTATATTTCATTTTAGTGTTTCACTTTGCACGTAACCACCACAAGCCGTGCAGGACGGTGCTAAAAGTTTTTTTTGGTGTTTTTGCTAAGCATTTGCAAGATCATCAGCGTAGAACATTCTAAAACATTTTAGATATACAAGAAAAGCTCAGCTAACGCAAAAAGAAACGCGCGACAGCGGTGCATGTTTGAAGGGCCGGTGCGAACAAAATTTAAGCTCGCCGATCTCAGCAACGATGTTTCATTTACATTCGCCAGGGAGCGCGACCGCTCTCGCGCAGCAGTATTGGCTGAAAATCGCAAATTGTTCCTACCACCTGCCATTTAGCGCCCTCGCTCGGGGTGACCCCTTTCGAATTTATGGAAAAGCTTTACGGATACTGAAACTAAAGTCTTCCAGGCAGCTGACGGTGAAGATTTGGTGATCCTAGCTCGCACCGTCTTTGACTGACCCACCCGTGTGACAGATGGACAGACACACGGACAGCAATGCGATGGCTAAGACGCGCTACAGCAGTTGCTGCTGTCGCGCGTAAAAACTAAAACATGCATGCACGTTGCATACAACTGCCTAAAACTGCCCAGAGCTGCCTAAAACCAAACCCAATTTTGTTCTAGACAGTTTTGGACAGTTGCTACACTTGCATACAAGTTTTAGACTTAAACCTACATGTAGGCAACATTTCAGGCCTACAATACACGAGTGACAACAATGCGTGAAACGATACATGTATATAGCCAACGTTTACATACAATGTAGGCATATGTTTAGAATTTGTCAGAACAACCAAGATATCCTAGACAATATAGGTTATGTTTTACACGTGCATGAGCGCGTGTATATCATATGTAGGCCTATTAGAATCATGATAGTTTGACGATGCCCCAGAAGGTGAACTCGGGCTGCGTGAGTATGGTCCGTGAGCCGTACATGCAGCGCACGTTGACTGACTGCAGCTCGTCCAGGTGGAGAGTGGTCAATGTGTTACACTGCTGGTAGACGCCGTGACTGGTCGGATGTAGCGACCAGTCACGCAGCTGTTCACTGGACAGACATTTCACTCGCTCACTTCCGTCCACGTACACACCGAACGACCATCGACCAGTCAGGTCGTGGTACACCATCTGATCATGCACATCAACCACCATCAGCACTGAGATGTACATCGGTAATGATTATCAGATATGGACGACGAGAGTAGGCTATCTTGATGACAAACACTGGGAAGCTTCGACAACACTGCAACATGGTTACATGCAACATAGCCTACAGTACACTTGACTTACTTGATTTAATTCACAATAGGCGTAATAGAGAACGTTTTATCAAATAAAATCAAATCGTATATTCTCACTGCGAATGCAACATTCCGAACTTAATGGGCATTAAAGCGTTCAATGTTTTATTATGCAGCCCAGCTGCTGTCCTAACAGACCGCATTATTTGTCTTTCCACGCCTAAAATATTGTTCAAAGTTCACACGCCAGTAGCACGCGCTTTCTTACTATACTCATACCACTCCTCACCTGAGCGTAGACGAGGTAGACACCGGCTTGTGTGACGACAACATGTCCGGTCCGTTCATTCAGTTTAAACACTTGATCAACGTGCTCGCCGACCCAATCCGCCTTCCGCCAGATACGATACGTCGTGTCTACACATGCAAACACAACTAGATACCAGTTCAACCACTGATATTAACGAAACTTGCCTTTTTAACAAAAAAAATTAGTGAACTTTGGTCCACTAACAAAAAAGTTACTGGAGCTCATGTTGACCTACTCTTAGTTGACAATGCGCGTTCTCGGTATGCTAATGCATTTGAGTGCGGGCTACGTCATTTTGCTACGAGGGAAATTTAACGCGGTGACTATTTGACCGGCAACCGGCCAAATAACCTGTAGGCTATCTGACCGGTCAAAACGAAAAATCGCAGTCGCCACCTAGCGAATGGACGTCACATTATAGATAGTGTACGCGCTAATGACTAGAATTTGCGTTAATATTAGCCCATGGTGTAGTGTTTAGGGCTTAGGATTAGAGTTAGAGTTACTGTTTTGGTTCGGGTTAGTGTTTTTCAAAGATGTAGGCCTAGAGGAACAATAGTGAACACCATTATTAATCTAAAGTATAGAGCATGGTCAAAATGGTAAGACAGGCGGAGAACAGGAACGGTTATCGGTGCTTAGTTCATGAAGCCGCCTACGCTCGTACATCGGGCACGGCAAGCTGATGATATGTGTTATATTAAAGGTTGCTGCAGGCAATGGCAAAACTTGCCAAGTGGTATCCTGTGTACTTCGTTACTGACTACATTTTTCATAAGCTGCGTTTGTCAGCTTTTTTAAAGAATAAAATGAATGAATGAATGAATGAATGTGATAGTGCTAGCTTGAGGAGCTGCTTGGCCGGACTGTTGACCCGTGAGACTTCGGCCGAGGTCGGGCAGTTGCTCCGGTGCCGCCGAGTCCATACGGATACGGCAAGCGCTCGCCGTCGCCGCACAAACACGACGGCCTTAGCCGGTACCTATGACCACCATTTTAGTGGTCGTACGTACCGGCTAAGGCTGTTCAAGGCCCTCATAAAGCCGGATATTTGACAGTCACGGTCAAATAGCTTATAGGCTATTCTATTTGACCGGCTGCCGGTCAAATATCCTGTGCCGAAATACAAACCCTGTAAACTTTTCCCCAATCGGACTTACAAGTTTGCTTTGCCCCAAATTTTAGTTCATTTTTGTTTAACACATTTTACAGCACTCTTTCATGCGACAAAATTTTGACCGAATAAGGCCATCTGGAACAATTTTTCACCGAATAGGCTACCTCCTATAGTTCTTTATGTCGATAATATAAAATACATACGCCAAAAATCGGCTCCAAAAAACCGGCGCCGATGTTTGACGCAGGCCTATACCATCAGCATTAGCTCTGATAAGAAGCCAAAAGAATCGACAACCTATTAACTTTTCGATAAGCACCAGCAGCCTATTCATTTACCCGTATACCCTTCGCCTATCGCCGAATACACCCAACACGCTATAGGCCTACCTTACAAACCACAGACATCGCGGATAAATTGCTATAGGCCTAGGCATTTTTTAGAAACATCATAATTTATTAACGGGAGTGCTGAAGCCGACGCAACGCGATGTTGCAGCAAGAAAAGATGAATGGCCGACGGTATGGACGGAAATATCTCGGAAGGTCACTTCCAGCATTTCGGCATACCATCACTCACTCGCTCACTCGGTTACGTTTTTCAGTTCATGCACGATCAGTTTCGATTATCTAAACCTGAAAAAAAGCCAAGAAATGCTTGTTATGATTTTTGAGTAGTCTATACGGCTACAATAAACCAATATAGGCCCTCTGGGCTTAATCATAGAATGAAAAAAAAACAATAAACTGTCAAAATTGATTAAAATGCATTCGACTAATTAAGCAGACTAACTGCAGAAATGTTGAAGTTTGCGACTGTTTTACGTAATTACCTCGATTCAGCAATCAGCACTAGGCCTAAGTGCAAATAGCCTGCAGTGAGGTATATACGTAAGCGATAGCGAGAGGTGATTGCACGTTTAGTTTGTTAGCACGCGTCCTTCAGCTGTCAGCAGGCCAAATTCGAGGCGTGGCTCAGGAAATTTAATGAAGTACCTGGATGTCATGAACAGAAACTGCATTCAATTTGTACTCAGCGAGTACAGACTAAGGATTTCCGGCACTGCTCGTCCTAGCACGAGATCCTAGAGATGTGCTTAGCGTTGGGCCATTAAATATTAACGTACGCTCAAAATGTCGCGGGTATTATAATAAGCACGCTCGAGGTTTTCTCAGATATGTGAAATCATCATTCATTCGGACAGCAAAAACAAACAGCATTCCAAACTAACGAACAACAAATAACTTTATCCGTGCCCGTCTTTAGGGGGTGGCACCTTGGCACTGTGCCCCTTGGCACTGTGGCAAGGGCCCCGAGCCTCAAAGAGGCTCCACGCTACGGCGGTGATCGCCCCACAGACGATGGATCGATCGATCAGTCTAACCAATTGTCTTCGCCTTAGGGATGAATTATTGTCACAACTTGAACTTCAGCTAGGTGTATCGGTGATGTAATTGAGTGCATGAGGTCGACTGAGTACAAACTGCCAGCTGTGAGTATAGGCCTACTGCAAGCACATGCTCTCTTTCGACTCAGCACACGGCAGTACACAGACAGACAAACAGAAGAAGTTTCAATGTATTTTAGGCGGCGATACCGGCTACTGCGACTCAACGTGGTCTGTTCATCTGTCACACTCGTGTAGGCTATCCTGCTAAAGGCGTTTGACGAAATGTGCGATGCCATTTGGTAGGGGCAAACGATTCTTAGTAGTCATACTCAACATCAGACGGCAGGACAAAATAGAAAATAGACCTACCATGGACGGACCAGTGGTGTATAAACGCGGCTGATTAAAGCTAAAACTGATAAATGTGTAGGCTATCTGAGCTGATATAAAGAGAACGAGTCATGTACGGGTCACGTGTCCCCAGGACAGCACTTCACTTGACGTAACACAATCAGCGAATATTGTAAGCCAAATATCCGATCACCTGACTCGCTATAGAGCATACCGCATCTCAGTCTCACTTAATAATTTGTAACGGTTATTTTTCTCCACGTACTAAACGACTTCGCACGTAGACCTACTCGACGACGCGGGTGGTTTCCTGCAACATCCTGGAAATCGCGGAATGCCAACACGCGACCTTCAAAGCGTAGTCACCGGCATGCCTGGTTATCACGTGGGCGCCATGCAGAGTTGCAAACTGCATAGACTGCAGAGTGCAGACATCCCACCGTGTTGTGTTTTAATTACCGACAGGCTTATGGCAGTAACTCCGATTTTCAAAGGCGTAGCCTATGCAGCAGACGGTGGGCTGCCGGGGATTCAAAACATCATTATAGACAATTTTCAAGAAAAGAATAATGATACATCTCAGTAATATTGTGTCAAGAAAAAGTTATGTCTATTTTTTTCCACTGTAACCGTTTTCAGTGGAAAAATGGTAGTATCTTATACAATCCAAACTCCAAAGATCCGTAAAGTCAGTCCGAAATCAGAAAATGCCAGATGTGTCTATGGAAAAAAAATTGAGAAAAAAATGAGAAATGAGAAAAAGAAATTGAGTTTAGAATGAAAGAGTTCAGTTTACCTCCGGACGAGTTGAAGGAGACCATTGCATTCGATCTGTACTGTCTCTCAGTGCTAGGATCTGCGTGCATGTGTATCGTCGTACCAATCTGCAGCAAAACACACACTATACAGTTACACAGTAGACATCTGGTGCAGCCTGTCACAATGTGATCGTAAATCTAATAATAGACCTAATAACAATAACTACAGCTAAAGAACTCATAGAGCTCAAGTGTCCGCCAATAACTGTACCTTATGCTTGGCTGTGTGTAACCATCCGCTGTTTTCACTTCGTCTTTCGTACTGGTGACTGCAAGATCTCAGCTACATGGGTACCTTCGGCCCCGAAAGATGGGCGGTTACCCATGCTGGTAATGAGTTCGTGTTAAATGAAGGTTTGCCGACGAAAGGGGCTTCGTGAAATGACCGTGAATGGACAGAAATATAGTTAATATATTATTGAACAGTGGATTTGTTTGGATGAAGGATTGCTTGATTGGTTTTCGTTGCTTGTTTGGGAAAGGCGAAGGCTCAGCACCATGTCAGTCGATGTGCTCTGTCCAAGCGCTCAGTCAGACTGAACAGTTGTCATCATTGCGCTTCGCCTTTTATACTGCCGAAGCCGCCCAAAGGGCCTAGGCTGCCTATCATGTGATTGTCATTGTTATAACATTCATTCATTCATTCATTCAAAGTTTAATAAAAACAGACAAAACGCTGTTACACAATAAAAACGAGCGGAGGTCAATGAAATGGTACGAACAAATAGTCCAAGCTAATACAAATTGTCATTATATAGCATTCTTATAATGAAGTTTTTGTCATTGGTGACTGATGTAGGCCTACGATCAGGAAGTTGAAAGTTGTGACTTCGGTCACGAAGATTGTAGTGCTGCTCGCGTTCAGGAGGAAGTAGCGGATGTAGTAGGTGCTGACTGTTGCCTGTAATTTGTGAAAAAAGTTTGTTGTCGGCATCGTCATAGATACTGGCGAAGGTCACTGAACTGCGATTTCTATCGTCTGCTGAGGTAAATCCCCACCAAGCTGGAGAGGCGGAACTCAATCGGTTGATGACTATCGCCTGGAACACTTAATGTAAAGCATCGTTAGGTAAGCGACGTTTGATGACCTTTTAAACGAAAGATATGAATTCAAAATATTTATTATTTATGTTCGAAAGATAAATAATTTCAGGGAAATGGACTTCAATATTTTAGTAAGAAAAATGAGCCTGAATATATTTTTATTTTACCGAAAATAAGAAAGTGCATTACGACACAAAATACACTACATGTGTCTAGCAAAATCGCAGTAATAAATTTTGAAGAAAAACCTTAAAATTGCCTTCGTGATCGTTACTTATATTGCCACCAATAACTAACTGAATGGGCTACGCATAACGCTCCTGCATTCCTACAACAAATTTTATTTAATTCCACTCGTAACTTTTTGAGTGCTCTCTTAGAGTTAGAGACACAAAAAACAGACATGGGTGAAAACGAAATCTGATACCGTCGGCGAATGTATCAATGATAATAATAGTATGATAATAGCCCAATACTGAATTGTATTTTTTTTGGCTGACGTATGTTTTAACGTACGCGTATAGCCTATAGGCACGAGCTTTCAGTCACATTTTCAGTTAGGCCCATACGTTCGTTAACCAATGATGAAACGCGCATGCAGGGAAGGCAACGTTAACAATTCAGCAAATTACCATTACAATCAAAAAAAATTATGTTCATGCAGCAAACAACACACTGAGATTTGAGATAAAAGAAAATCTGGAAATCGTGAGTTAAACGAGATAAACCTAACGGAATGAACAAAAAAACGTAGGCACAAGGCCAAGACCCTTCGTGGATAGCACAGCCAAGGCCAAGGCGTAACGAACGTCATTAAACTTTGAAGAATATTAAGCAATGTGAGCCATGCACGCTGCTTTTTCCCTGCAGTTCCATGACTGCCGAACGTGAACCAGACATTTATTCGCATTCTCTATACCGTGGAAGACGTAAAAGATAATTTTGTAGTCTATGTACCAACCAGTACCGTACGTCAATGAACAAAAAGTCTGGGCTTCGGATTCAGTACAAATTTGCAGCAGTTTAAACACTGTTCCGTCACGACTGGACCCTCCTCGTACACGGTTCAATGGAACATTCACTGCACAAACCGAATTTATTTCAGCGTCAAAACACACTAATACGTATGGCAGTTGGACAAGTGCAACGAAACTGCAATAGGCTACAATAATTTTTTGTGCGCTAGATTCTTGCAAACTCCACTAATCACAGATCGATAAGCAGAGATGCATCATGCACGACAGCTCGGCTTAGCCTACTTCGTCGCACCAATTAAACAAAGTGTGACTGATTATACTCAATATGCGGCAAAACATCACGAAATCCAAGTTAATTGAATAATAATGACGATAGGCACCTAGAGGCATCGTGGTGTCAGTCATGCAACACGATGTAGAATCACGCAAAATGAAATTATCACGCAATCACGACATCCAGACACGACATAGCCACGGAGACGCAAAAACAAATGGCCGTTCAGTATATTCTGATCACTCACTGGACATTTTTGTAAGGGCTATTTTATAACTAAACCTATCACGCAGGGCCGGTGTTAAACCCAATTAGATTCTGTTTGGTAAAACACAGGAACCCGCACAAAAAAATTTCTGTTCAGAAAATAAATAACCAAGTAACGTCGTAAGTTTCAGATTTCGCAATATACCGCGTATATACACGATGTTTCATAAAAAGACCCCTTTTGTTTTTTCATAATTTAGGCTACTCAAATAATCATCAATTTACACAATATTTTTACCAGTTGTAGCTGAAGAAATATTCATTCAAAATATTTGAACAAAATATGGCAGTTGATTAAATATTCTTTGCTAGTCGTGATGTAAGTCTTACGTCATAATTAAATATAAAAAAACTTAACAGTTTACATTAAGTAGTCACACATCCAAAACAGCAGAAATCGTTTTACTAGGACACAGAGTGATAGAACGGCTGCCCTTACAAATCATGTGACGTGACCCCCATTTAACGTTTTCCACCCCGCATTATCACAACTTTTATTCACCAAATTAATGTTTGTAGTACAAAAATATAAACAACAATAATAACAATTCAAAATAAACACACAAACATGCGTGGCACGCATGCAACAGAAAGTCAATCAATGCGATCAGAATACTTCATGCGCAAGACCATAGGCCTACTACATTGTCAACAAATAAGCACGCAATATTTAAGAGCCAATCAAACTCGTGTGAAACAGAAATTAACACTGTCACTCAACAGAGACAAACCTGTGTTGCTGATCCGACGTTCAGTCTCGGGCCTTGCATAATAATTAACATACAAAAATTAGCGAATTATTTGCCGAACAATAGCAGTCAAACTCTGTGCGTGATTGTATCCATTTACTAGTATGATTTGTATTTGTACATAGTTTTGTGAACTTTTTTTAAACTCTCATATTTACTGTATGTTAGGCCTACATTGTGCATATGCTTTCGTTCTGTCAAGTTAATGTATTAAACGAATATGATGATGATGATGATGAAAGTTACCATTGAAAAAACACATTAAACGTAACCGCCTAAACCGTTATTTGCAGTATGGTTCTTTTTTAAAGTTGAGCCTTATATTACTAAAGCAGTAATTTTGAAACACCTGCTCAAAAACAACGTTAAATGCTACGTTTTTACATCAGCCATGCACGTGGCGTATGCCCCTCATTCTGTGAATGTGTCTGTTGTTCAGACAATCCCGGTCAGCAGTTGCATGGCACAGTGTTCGCTGTTTACTACAGACTGCAGGTCATCGATCTCTCTACGCCTACGCATAAACGTCGTCGCTGAACTGGGAAAAATGTCGGTGCATGGGTGCACGCGACGCGAACGTGATTGAGCAGCTGCTAGGTGCGTGGTGGCTTATATATATACATATAGCTATTACGTAATGCAACCACTACCGCGCCGAACGCAAGTACAACAACTCGCAGCTGCCTTTTCTGTGTTTGCATTATCAGTTTTATTGGCTCCGTTATTGTAAAACAAACCGCATTATACAGGTGTTGCGGTTGTCTGTCTGTCCCGTTTGTCTGTCCGTCTCATACGGACAAAACTCCCGTAGTTGCGCAGAAAAAAAAATTAGTGTTTTTCAAACGTTCTTACTCCCAGGAAAGCAGTACCGGTCTGACAAAATATTTTCAGTTCAAAAGGGTCAAATGTCAGAACAGGGTTGCGTAGATATAGGTGCGGACGGCCGCACAATATGTCTGCACTGGATCGTTATATTATTCAAAAAATTAGTAATGCATGTACGGTTATCGACACAGCCAGACAATGGATTTAGCCAACTCACGCTGACGACGACGAGGGCTCGAGCTGCCGGAGTTTCTTCTGTTCTGTCCGCGATGTCTTGATCTTCGTCTTTCGTTCCGTCTTCTTCCGGCCGATCCAGCGTCTCTAGTGATGCGACTCAGTACTGGCGTTTCCTCCGTCTCAATGGCGGGGTCTTGTAGCGAAAGCACATCGGCAGATCTACGTCGTCTTACCTCTACCGTGTCGACATGCACCGGATGATCTCCTTCCCAGTCGGTGAGCTCCTCAGCCGTCGCCTGGTTGCCTCGCTGTAGCGAGACCTCCAGCTCGTCCAGTAAGCTCGTGCGCATCAGCTGATAGGAAGTGGCCGCCCAGAGCCCATAGATACCCAGCAGACTGTAGATAATACACAGGTGTAGCCACGCTACAGACCGATTTGGCGACACCGATGATGACGTCATCGGTGCTTCTTCTTCCGGTTCACTAGCGACCGTCATCTTGACCTTAGCGTCACTTCCGGTCATTCTCTACGACCTGCATGTTCACACCAAGCAAGCCAAATGACAACCGCATAAGCTTAATGAACTTAATCAGACGGCAAGCTGACAATGGCTCAGTCCTGGTTAATCGCACTGCTAGCGGACACAGTTCATGGTTACATTTACCAAAATGTAATTGATATATTAGTGTTAAGTTAACGATATCTTGCTTAATTGACACTGACATAAGTGTAGACCTAAATATGGAAATAGAAGCTTTAGCAATCGACGTTAATTCGTGTAGTATACCCCGTATTAAAGCCTATACTGTTTGCATGATTAATTTTGATTTCCTCTCTTATATTTTCGTTTTGTTGCGTGGATTGCATGCAGTCTTTATGACGAGGCAATATTAACGGTTCGGTGCACCGACTTTACTTTCGCTTCGTTTTCCTGTTACAAATGATCGTATTACAGACTTACCGAAGAATATAACGGCGAAGAACACACACGTATATCTGTTGCAAACTGCTCCGAGTAATAATTAGGCTATTGTGGCAGTCGTTTAGGCCTATAAAGAGCGAGTCACGCCACGAGTTGGTGGCCGAACGAACAACAGCTGCTGACGAACAGCTCGCTCCGTAGAAGTTTCGCGAGTGAATGGCGACGGCTAACGCGGGTCAGAGGCGATGCGCGCAGTTTCATGATTCAGCATCTGGCCGTATAGCTTAAGTCTAAACTCCACTATTTCGAGTTGTTGTGCACTTGCTGGACAAGTCGTACAAGCAGCAAGCTATGGATCTGTGGTAAGCATTCGATTTTTTGGTGAACTCGTTGTAAAACGTGTTGTGGATTTGCTGCGCAGATTGTTGTGAAGACTTAAGTGGAGTTTGCACTTGTGTCCGAGCATCGCCGCGCGTTCACAAAACACGCCGACGTAGTGATGTAGGCCTACATGTACTTATAGACCTACCGCCCACGTCACGCTCGCCCGTTAAATTAACCCACTGTGTAGGCCTATCATCGCTGAAAAACATGGACAGCGAAAGACGGTTTGAAGTTGGGGGTAGACCATGGAGAGCGCGAAGTCTATAGCCTAAACGGGGGCCTGGGCCTTAAAATTGTGAGCACAGCCACCAGCAGGGTAAAGTAAAAAAACGCACACCGTGTCAAGCTTGGGGTCAGTCCTGGATAGACCTGGGAGTCGACTATTGAAGCGTTGGGGTCGGGTCGTTTTTATTTGGGGTCAGAGTCAAATTTTAATGAGGTCGTTTGATTTTTTCAAGTCGATTTATGTTATATGAATATTATTTTTGCTCATGTTCATTCATGTTCGTTCTAGCTTCCGGTGCACATTCTTCTCGCGTTATGTTAATGTTAGGTCTATAGGCTACGTAATAAACTAATACGAGGTTGATGTTCTTAACTTCTTACTTATAGTCTTATGGGCAATGGACTGCTAATCTACGAATGCCATGTTCTAAATTTTTTAACTCATTTCCAAAAATTTTCGGTTTATGCATTTTTCAAGTCAAATTACTTTCAACAGTTTCATTAACTGAATTAGCACAATCGCATACATAGCTAAAATCCTCAAAACATTACATGCTGTCGCACGTAAAAGTGGCATTTTAAGCATAGATGTTAAAACACTGATTTGCAAATAAAAACACCAAAAAACATGTTTTTTAAACTTTTATTCAAAAGACATTACTTTTTTTTAGCTAATATACACACAAAGAATATCTAACTCAAATAATTAAAAACAAAAACCTACCATTTGTAAAAACTAAAAACTGGAATGTACTGAATGTAAAATCAGAAACAGCTGAACGCAATTTGCCCATGAGAAATAAATCATATTTGTAATTTTGTACGTCTATGTTTTAACAAGAACAAAAAACACGACATTAAAAAACAAAAAAACATTTTTAAAAATAAGAAAACATGAAAACATGTTTTTAAACTTCTATAAAAACATAAAAATGTTATTTACATCTATGATTCTGAGTTAGGGTCATTCACGGTCAAGCGTTTTACGGTTCTTCATGAAAACCGTTTTCACACTATAAGAGCCAATAGCGGCAAAATAACGTCTTTTTCAGGGGGTACCTCTATTTGACGCCCTTGTTCGAAGGAAACCCCCTCACCCAGGGGCACGAAATTTTGCCACTAAAAACTAGAGACCTTGCGGCAGCCCACAGAGGAGACTTCGTGATCCTTGCACCGTTTTGACAGGGCTCAAGGGTTTGACAGACAGACGGACGGACGGACAGACAGATAGACACCTCGACGATGGCTAAGACGCAGGAAGCATAACATGCGGTCGCGCGTAAAAAAACTAATGGCTCCGCATAACGAAACAATGACCGTCTGAGCCAGGGGCGTACATCCCCTATTCCCCTCAGCACCAGCAGGCAACCTTCCCCCAACTCAGATGCCATTCCCCTTTCCCTCTTCTTCACCCTTCCCTTCCTTCCATTTTTTATACTCTTCCATCTTTTCCTCCCC
>Ga0209367_1008827_pt1 | contig 13751 bp, 7 predicted proteins | sample WorMetLIZISLAND2_FD_187412 | JGI IMG/M metagenome (GOLD analysis project Ga0209367, IMG submission 187412) | Marine gutless worms symbiont microbial communities from Max Planck institute for Marine Microbiology, Germany - Olavius geniculatus... ... | reverse complement strand
AACCTCAGCTGGTACTCTGTTCTTAAAATTTCTCGCAAAGTAACACATGCTATTAAGTGCTGATTCTCTAACGATTATTTTTGTCAAAATCTATTGCTATTGAACCAGGACTGTTGGAGTTATTGCGAAAGGTAGCAGGGGTCCGTTTTTTTGAGACACAGTGTACATATCAAACTCATGAATTAGAGAAGTTTCCTAAAACGACAGCAATTTCAGTGCTGAAACAAGAAATGTAGGGCCTAAACAAAATATTTGTACAGGCCTTAGCTTAAAATCTTAAACCAGTCTATAAAATAGTTTATCTGGTAGCCTATAAACCGAAGACTTTCAAAATACTTATCATTAGTTTTGGCTTTAACTTTTTTTCAACTGCTTGAATTCTGAATTGTGAGTGGATAAATCGAAAAACAACCCGTTGAATTAAATCGTTCGTAACTCAACGTAGGCCTATACACTCACCGCGCTTTGCTAGCTCCCTGGCTGTTTCTTTCCCGATGCCTGTGTTTGCGCCGGTCACGATGATCGTTTTACCCGCTAAAGACACCGACTCCATCGCTTCTCAAACCACTGCTCGCGACGATCGTTTCCTTCAACAGTTTTAACATTACATCCCTTAATTTTATAATTTGGCCACCAGTTTTTTGTCACAAAGTGCACTTGCGGCAAAACAAGCTTAAAGCCTGTAACTAACAATAAACGCTGTCATTGTTAGACATTGTTAGGCCTATTTCTTTCTTTTTTTCTGAATGGTCAAGCTTCGATAAGTTGAAGACGCTTAACCAGTGGCCATGGACTGTACTCGCCAGTGTAAGTGCTAAAAGGGGGATAAGCGCAATGGACCTAGCTGTGTATGAGAAAATTATATTCAATCAAATTAATCAAATATTCGTTTAATAAGAACTCAGACAATCTACAAAACGACACAGTTTAGTTCAGAATGTTCTTCATTCCGGTTGGTTCTTTACAGTTGCTGCAGGAATAAGCTAGCAAAGCAGGTTTCTGTTGCGTGCAACCTCTTACTAAACCGCTATAGCGCTGAGTCATTACCTGACAGCTGAGCAAAAACTAAAGCTCGTCTACCAAGGCTTTGCCCGACAACAGTGACACACGGCAACCTAAACGTGTCCATAGGCCTATGTAGGCCAGTGAATGCTACCCTGCTAATGCCCTGCTACCGCCCTTTTATTGCAGCAATACACAGGACCAGACCACTACCAGCAGTTAACATTGTTATCGTGCTTCACTACTGAGGCCCCTCCACGAAACGGTGAGACTCCAGAGCCATTTTGTCTGCAACAGATAGACTTATGTTTCAGGGACTGCAACTAACTATTATTAAGCCATACTCGTGCAAGACAATTTTGCTTTCACACATTTGCGGGCGTTTCCCATTGTATTAGGAGGCAAACATTAGCCTAACTGTGACAGACCGGACTACGTTTATTCATTGATTCAGCTATGCACTGACGTTCACAACTTTTTAATCAACAGCAAACACAAACAATGACAGACAAAATAAAAAGCTCTAAGAAAAGAATAACAATTACCGCGATCGATATAATAAAAAATGTTAGGTCTAACTGTCTGTAGAGTGGCCTGAAACTTGGTCAACAAAAAAATCAACAATATGACTTGACTTGTTCCACGAAAAAATGGATTTTGTTTGATTGACAATTCTGAAAAAATGTTTCTGGATTGACAAAGCAAATGTTTTACGAAGAAGTCAACTTTGTTTTTTTGAAAAGATGTTTCCTATTTATATTTTGCTAGTTTACCGGGGTTAACCGTTTGGAGCAGCACCTCGTTCGACGTCGCCTGCATCGCCTGTTCGTCAACAAAAACCTGCTTCGCCGGGAGATCTGCAGCAGTAGCAGTAGTTATTGTATGTACACTCTGTCTCAAAAAGTAGTACACCAAGCTATATCAATAACTTTGTCAATTTCGAACGGATTTAAAAAATACTGGCACGTTCTGCAGCCAATTTGCAACAAAACTTTTATCAAAGTTTTTACCACACACTAAAAGCGTTGCTACCTTACCTTGTGAAACACGAATGCTGTAAACCAGCATGTTTTTGATGCATTGAACCAGGTTTGCTAAATTACGGTCTACAAGAGACCTTGTGTAACGCACAGCAATGTGGTAAGACAATTGAGGCAGAGTTCGTCGACTTAACTCTACGATCGACGAATATCACACTAGTGCAGTCAAATTTCAATGCTCCGTCTGTCACCGTTAGCAACTTTTTAACGTCATTCTGGCACGAACAAAAACATTTTTGCTTTAGTGTTTTATTCTTAGCTGTGGCAGATACCATTTTCAAATTTTTAGTGTCATTAGTAAAAAGAACATATATTGTCACTAAACCAAATAGAAATAACATCAATCAGCAACAGTTTAAGCAGCTCAAATAACAGTTCGCTTCAGTCAGCTCTGTAGTAGGCATCACTTTAAACACTTCAAACCAGTTTGCGCTACTTGGTGTATGAAATAATAAAGTTGAAGTTGGTGGTTTTACTAGCTTACTACCAGCTCATCTACCACGATCACATTTTCTTTATTTCATGTAAGCTTAATTTGCCATTGCTGTGCTTTAATTGGTGCTAACATATAACAACATAACATAGGCTTACATTTATTAGTATTGCAGCCAAATGGCTGGATTGAGTACAGAACAATAAAACATCGCAGGCACGATAAATAATAAATGTCCACTACGATCGCAATATTAAAAATTAACGAATATAAAATACTATATAGGTTTGGCGGTGTAACGGTATCGTGCCGAACTTGTAACCTGGAGGTTGCACGTTCGACTCCGAGCCGGTGCACTGCCAGGTAACAACCTTGGGCAAGTTGTTCACACACATGTGCCTCTGTCACCAAGCAGTACAATTTGGTACCGGCCTCATCGCCAGGAACGTAACGGCAGTATACGGAAGAGGTGTGGCCTATCACCCATGTAACTGAGTTGTGTTTGCACTCACTGCCGGCTCAGGACCTTATAAACGGAGATGAGCACCGACCAAAAGGTCGCAGAGCTGTGAGAGGGCGATGTTGACTATGGGGCAAATTACGTTATATAGATCTAATGGAAATGTTGAACAAAATACGGAATAAAAGAGTTTTAAAATCGCTTTGTATTTGCTTTAATATTTTAAAAAGTTTACTGTTTCTAAGTTTTGCAGTAATGTCTCGTTTTAATGGTAATAGATAAGTTAAGACAACATGCTTTCTTATGCACGTGTCGAACAAAAAAACCGCCCAGCAAGTTTATCACGACAACTGCAGAGTGTGTCGACACCATAAATGTCCATAACGTTTTATGCACAGTGTTTCATAAAAGGCGTCCTTTTTCTGTCATTCATAAATTCGTCAAATGATGATCAATTTGCACAAAAATTTTTAGCAGATGTAGCAGAAAAAATTTGAATTTAAATTATTTTTACAAAATAAAACTGTTAATTAAATATTTTTGCCAGTTGTGATGTAATGTTGACGTCATAATGTACCGTGAGTACAAACTTGCTTGTAGCAGCCGGTGCTAACAGACTTGCTGAATAGCTGCCGTGCTCTGATTGTGAACTTCATTTGGTTCACTGATGACAAACTGTTGAAGTTTTACCATTGCAGCCACAAAAATGCCCAAAATGATCACTTTTGCTCACTTGGGATAGCTTGACTTTTACATCTTCCAGCAAAACGGTGCACCAGCACACACTGGTTGCGAAACGGTTGAGTTTTTGGATCGCGATATGCTTTTTTTCATGCCCCTATGTTGCTTAGTGCTGATGCGATGAACATTTTTGCCAGATAGAGTAGCAACTGACAGCGCCAGTTGAAACAGACACGCTTGTACTCACGACACATTATGACGTCATCGTTGCATCACGATTAGCAAAAAATATTTAACTAACGGCCATATTTTGTTAATATATTTTGAATTGAAACTTCTTATGCTACATCTGGTAAAAATTTCGTGCAAATTGATCATCGTTTGACTGAGTTATAGAAGACAGAAAAAAACACCTTTTTATAAAACACAGTGTAGTCTCATCCTGAAAAAATAATATAACATATAATTTTTGCAAGGTAGTGTAGTGACACGTGTTTGGTGTAGTAAGATCTTTATTGACAGTTTTATCGCAAATTATGTGCAAAATGTGGCAGTAAAAATTTTTGGAAAATTTATTTAAAATTGACAAAGTTATCAATATAGCCTGGTGTAATACTTTTTTGAGACACAGTGTATATAGTTTAGCTTTATTTCGTTTATCTACGACGTGTTTAAAACAAAATAATAACGTACATTGTAACATTGTGAGTTAACACTTCAGCAAATAATCTCAACAATAACCACAAGCGTTATTGGCAGGTGCAAAGTGCAAACAAAATTAATGCACATTAAATAGACGTTAATTTGTCCAAAACAAGTTTGTAGTAACACCTTTTCTAAATCTGCCCAAAGTCGCCAAATATCAAAAGCTTTAAAATTTGTGGCAGCAAGCCGATCGTTATAAGTAAATAAGTAAGTCTTTGAATTCGGAAGTAGGAAGAGATGCTTTTATATAATAATTGTTAAATGATCGTTAAATTGTGTGACGGTAATTTAAAATAAAAGAATAATGACAGATTATGGCAAATTTTATACTTAGATTTACTAAGCCAATGAACCATGTGTGGCGACAAAAAATTATCGAATGCAAAACAACTGTATTTCAGGGTGATCGATTTGGTCAGTTCACTGCCTAAAACAGGGCCACATTTGTATTAAGCGTTTATAAGTTTAGTTAATTTCTAGAAATACGTTTTAAATCTTTTTCCTAACCCCTATTACATCTGTGGTTATTATCAGCATACAGTGTGTCAGACTTTAGCATCAAAAAAGGTCAATCGAAGGTTGTCCTGCTATCCACTGTACCGGATTTAGTATTAGCTTCGGCATCGCAGCCGTTTGCAGAGAGATTGGTCTCAGATCGTGGCTTGAGTGCTAGACACGTAACAGAATGGCCAAGTTGCTGAACATGCGAGCGTGGCTGAAGTTATAATGAACTACCGTAGTCCACATTGAAATTTAACTTAGGCCCCTAGTCAAAGTTGACTGATGGTTGATGATAACATTGCTGTAAATATTACATTAAAATTGTATAAAATTACATTGTATTGAAACAAAATAATTGCAATTAATAGCTTACTAAACTAAAACTCAAATACGGCTATAGTTTTCGTGGTTTTCGTAGTCTTCGATAAACAAAAAAGTAAGCAAAAGTAAAAGTAAAGGCAAAAAATGAACAACAATAAGTAAAAGTGAAAGTAAAATGACTGAAAGTTATAATAAACTATTGTAGCCTACTGTATAGGGCCTATTATATTGAAATTTGACTGATGAATGACTATAACATTGCTGTAAAATATTACATTAAAATGGCATAAAATTACATTATATTAAAACAAAATAATTTTAATTAATAGCATAGACTAAAACTTGAATACGGCTATAGTTTTGACTTTTAATAAACGAAAAGTAAAAGTGAAAGAAAAACCAAATAATTCAACAAAATAAGTAAAAGTAAAAGTAAAATGACTTTAAGAAGTCATAAAAATCAAAGTAAAGCGAAACGAATTTTTATCAAGCAAAAATAAAAATAAAACCTAAATGATTTGTTAGAGTCCATTGTCAGATATGCATAGCCGAATATATGCCAAAAGTAAAAACAACAGTTATTTTCGTTTTTGTCGAAAATAGGAGTGCGGCAAAACATTTCGGCGAAATTCACAAGATTTGCCATCTGTTTCTTATTCACAGGTAATAAGTAGTTTTAATAACTTTTTAATACAGATAACAAGTTAACATACTTATGTTTTAAAAATTAACAAATCAACATAATAATTTTTAACATAATTAACATAGATGTGCGGATTTCGAAATTTTGAATCCGCGCTAGTCCGCTGATTTTGACCAAAGATCCGCGTTCGCGTCTGCATTCGCGTCTACAACAGGTTAGCAAAGGGCACTTTATCACCATAAAAATTTTTATTGGAAGCAACGAGGAGAGAGGACAAATACAAGAACACACCGGGCAGTTGCCCCTGTCCTTCCCTTTTTCCTCTGGCGTTATTGTATTTGATGGTCTATGTTACCTTTTTAGGGAAATTCTTAACTCAGTTAATGTGTCTAACTTACTGTCTTTTGGTTTGTTTTCAGATCGAGAGAAGATTGTCGTGGCTATTTCTCTGTTCTTATTGATCTATCTGAGTCTGAGATGAGTCAGGATCGTCAGGTCACTATTGACTCATCTCAGAAAATGTATCACGCGATGTAGACGAGTTTCAAAAGATGAAATGATGTTTTATTCTAAGTTCACGTGTTCATTAAATGTAATCAACATTATCAAATTCACAAACTCAAAAGTCATCAACGACGCACCACTATTCACAAACTAACCCTACAGCTTCACTTGCTCGCTCGCTCGCTCGCTTTGCTACGTCTTTCTTCTTCTTCTCTATACATGCGTGCGACCTTGCTTCTGCGTCTGCTTGCGTATTTATACAAAATCTGCCTGGTCGGCGTGGCATCGCAGTACATTTAGATTAACCAGCCATTAGTCTGGGTATGCGGATTTATGAGTATACCCGTCCAGTACATTATGCGTGGTAATGCCTTTTGCTAAACAAGACAGAAACAAATGCTGACAAAAATATTAAACATGTTTTTCCGTCCGTTAGCAGTTATTAAAAAAATACCTTCGTCGCGGAACAGGATCCGCGTCAGTCCGAATCCGCAAAAAAATCTAGCGGATCTGCGTTCGCAAGCGTACGGGTCCGCAGTCCGCACATTTGTTCACCTATTGCATCATCAGGCACGTGAGCTCTCCGGTCGGGCTTCTCTAATTGTATCGTACGGCTAATTATCGTCGTTTTACGCCTTGTTCTTGCGCCGAAGGTTCTCAATCTGTTTCTATCACAGTTGTCGTCATATTTTACTATGAGCGTTGAACGTTTCAAAGTCAATAGTGTCTTTTTTCAGTCCAGCAACGCAAGTCTTACTGGTGCTCCAAAAGACAAAAAAACTTTTTTTAGAAAAGTACTTACATATTATAGCCGACATAACATCGTAATGTCTATACTCTAGTCGTCAGATAGTTTTGCTGGTACAGATACTAGTGCAACTTTGATTATTGACGTTTTAATGGAATGTCACTACTTTCGATTTCATGACTATTGAAAACTACCACGAAAATTTGCGGCCAACTCATGGTAACTGCCATAATGAACGAAACTGAACGCGAAAAAACTCCCTTTATTTCGATGCCTTTGCGTGACACAGAAACTGCACCGTTGGGGCTACACTAAGGGAATCGTCCTGCCATAATAACGGATGTCCATAGCCAGCAATAGCAGTGCAAAGTTAGACTTACCTGTTACACTAGCCGTGGAGTGCATTAGTGCTGTATTGTTGATTACGTTTGATATGTTCACTGATTGCCTTTATAGTTTACCAAAGTGATAGTCGTTAAGAACAAAGAAAGGCAAAATGTGTGTGCGGAGAACACAAAAACAACAAATGTAAGTCTAAAAAATAACTACAATTAAATGCAAGAAAATATCAAATTGTCATTATATTTGACATCATAAAATAATTGTTATGTTCGTTATGTTCGTTAATACGTGCTGTTTAAAAATTTCATTGTTCTCATTATTGTCTTTTATGGCAGTGTTCTACTAGCCTAGTTTTAGGCCTACTGTTCTCAAGTTCTTACAGTTGAGTTTGTCCGTGTTTCAACATTGTATTTTAAGCCATTGACTGGCCTACTTCAGAAAAATGGTGGATTGATTTACTAACTGATGAGCTAGTTGATTGATTACTAGATTGTGTTGATGATACATGCAGGAATGGATCCGGCGGGCGGTGGGCGCGAGTCACCGCTGAGTTTGGATGGCTGCAGTGTAAGAGTTTCACCAGCCCCAGTTGCACTGGCGCCCCAACACTCACCCCACTCATCCACAGTGGATCGCAGTCGTCCGGACTTTGTCCAGTTACGCTCGGAGTCTGTGCGTCTGTCGACGTTCCATGACTGGCCCTCATCAGCGGGACGTATCGTCGACCCACGTGACCTGGCTACCACCGGTCTGTTCTACACTGGACACGCTGACCGCGTCCAGTGCGCGTTTTGCCGAGGATGTCTGCGGAGCTGGAAGCCTGGAGACCGAGCGGACGAAGAACATCGACGGCAGTTCGCCGACTGTCCGCTCGTGCGTGGGGCCGTCACTGGAAATGTACCTTCCAACAACGCGAATACATCTGGTAAAGGATCTGCATTTATATACATAACAGCTCGCTTATTTTACAGTCTCAGTTTTACAGTGACATTGAAGAATTTGTCAGATTCCGATTCAGCGAGAAGACAAAAAAAGTGGCCGACGTCGCAGTTCCGGTTCAGTAGTTTAGCTGAAAATTGGGGTGTTTACGCTAAGTTAATATACAAATATCGAATTCTCTATTTGAATCAACGGATCGCATAAAGATAGTTCCGTCGTGGCGCCATCTTATGAATGATATAGACTTGTGTCGCAGCCCAAAATCGCCAAAAAATCCATAAAACCCCCTATTTTGGCGTTCAAGATCATTCAAGGTTATTGAATTCGACGCTAATCGAGAGCCAGTGTACGACTTCCCATTAGTGACTGATAGTAACCTAGGCCCTGTCTCGCACCGTTACTAAAATACAGCGACTTATTGGCCAGAAATCGCAAATTATGCCCACTGCCCTCTCATTTAGCGCCCTCGTTCGGGGTGACCCTCTTTGAATTTATGGAAAAGCTTTACGGTTTCTGAAACTAGAGTCTTCCAGGCAGCCGCCAATAATAATTTAATGATCCTATTTTTCACCGTTTTTGACTGATCTACCCGTGTGATGGACGGACGGACGGACAGACGGACAGACGGACAGACAGACAGACAGAATTGCGATGGCTAAGACGCGCTGAAAGCAGTAGCTGCTTTCGCGCGTAAAAAGGGTGACGTTTTGAGACACAGTGTAGTTGTTATTAGAACCCCCGTGTGTAATAGAATCGCGGCTTCTATTTGAGTCCCGGCTTGTACAAAAACAATGTCAACTTGTCATTTTAAGTTGGTATTAAGTGGACTCTATAGGTAAGTATTAAAGTGTATTACAAATTAAATTTTACAGTAGTGATTGCCAAAATTACTAAAACGTCTAAATAAACCTTTTTTACATTATTAGGCCTACTATTTTTCGTCTTACGTGACAAATTGCTTATTTCAGTCATTAAGAACGTCCACTCTATTGACAAGTAGAGGCAAATGCCTCCTGGAAAAAGTTGGGGAAATGTAACAAATATTATTATCTATCATAATTTGAAAAACATAATCAAATTTTTATAGTTTTGGTATAAATGTTTTGGCACAACTAGCCATTAAAGAGCCGTTAAAATTCTACTTCACTGAACGTCTGTTGCTGCACTACCTGGGGAAAACAAAACAAGCTAAATATTTATTGAAATAAATACGTGACCACAACAGCTGTGACCTTAGTTTGTTCAAAAATGTCGTAGCACAGTAAAAATCATTTGGGTAACCTTAGATGGGGCTATGCATATAGCGTCCTTACAAGCTGACTTTAGTTGGTAATCACTAACATAGTCTAAAGCCTTCTTCATTTGATGTTATTTGTTCATCCCCGAGAACCTCTTTATAGGCGCAAAAATCTCGCAAAAATCTCTTACGCAAGCCGCGTTATAGCCAATTGTGTGCCAAATTTCGTTGCCATGGTAACAGGGGTCGGTCGAGGAAAAATGCGATTGGCGGCATTCGATGGCCCATCCCAAAAACTTCCTAAAGGCGCATAATTCTCGCAAAAATTTCTTACGCAAGCCGAGTTATAGCCAATTTTGTTTCAAATTTCGTTGCCATGGCAACGGCGGTCAATCGGGGGTAAATATAAATGTCACCGTTAATTAGGCCGTCCCCGAAAACCATATCCTGGAACCAAAAATTACGACTCTATCTTGCACACAACCGAAGTTATGACAGTTTAATTTTTTAAAATTTTCCCCATAGGCGCCATTGTAATTTTTTTTCCAATTTTTTGAATAAATAAACGAAAAATAAAATTTTTATTTTATAACAATAAAAAGGCACTTTCTTGCGCAGAACCGCGTCATTTGACGTATTAAGCGTAAAAATCGATCTAACGGACTCGCCTGTAGGCGAGTTGAAGAACCGAAAAAGTGTAGTAAATTTCGAACAGGAGGGGTGTATATTTTACTTATATGGGGAGCAAAAACCCCTGGGCGGATTGAGTCCAAATTTTTTTGGTGGTAGGCGTCCACGATGTAATCACCCCGTTCAAATTTGGTGACGATCGGTTTAGGGGGTTTTGGTTGGCTGAGGGTCAAAGTTTGCCTTTTCCCATATACTTTGAAGGTCGTCCTTACAACAATCACACTGTTGTGTGAGGTGTGATATTTACTGTCGGCAGTTGCACAACTGGACATCTGAATAAACTGCCGGCCAAAGTGCTACTAATTTTGACAAAATGTGCTAAATGTATGTTATTTTGATCAAATAATTGTACCGCATTGAATAAAAATGTAACATGGCGCTTATTAACACATACCTGGAGAAAAAGTAATTACCGGTACTTTTGACGCAAAAACAGACGTTTGGCGACGTGGGAACTTAAATAGTAATTTGATGGCCAGTTGTGTCTGGACTCTGGAATATCCATACCGAAGAGTATTAAAATCTGATAATCCGTTTTTCAGTTTACGCCGGGGGCCCATTTTTAAGATATAGGCTAGTGTATATTGTTATAACATGATAATTTGTTTTGGCAGCAGCGCCAAATAGGCCACGCGAAGAAGTGGGAGTGGATAATGCTGCGCCACAAGCAGCAATCGGCAAAAGTACGTTTACCTGTCTACAGCTGTTATTATTAATTCATTATTGCCCGCGGAAGCGACGGCAGTAGGCTAGGTCTATTGTTTTCACGTTCGCCACTAAAGTTTTTTTTCTCTGTCAGCAGGATAACTCATTTGATGAAATTTTGTACGAACATGTGCTTCGACAACTTCTGGAACTCTGTCGACTATCAAGGTCATAGGTCAAAGGTCAATGCCACATGGGTTTTTTTGCGTGTTTTTTGCGTGCACGATACTGCTCGAGCCAGTTTGCCTAAATTTACGGAATGTCATTCACCAGATGGCACCACTTTATTACTGCCCACACAAACAAATGGAGCCACCTGCGGGCAGTTGTTTGACTAACTTCTGTTTAATGTGCGAATACTAATAATAAACGTGATAATACTTCTACATGTAGGTCTAATACATAATGGTTTCATGTGGAAAATCAGTATGTCATACTATAACAAGAAAAGCCCAGTTAACGCAAAGGGTTACGCGCAACAGCAGTGCATGTGTGAAAGCCCAGTAAAACAAAATCAGTCGCCAGAAGGCGCCAGACGACCGGCGGTTAATTATCTATAGTGCTTTACTTGTACTCACCAGAGGGCGTGACCTGTCTCGATCTGCCAACGCCGTATCGGCTGGAAATCTCAAATTTTTCTTACCCCTCTGTCATGTAGCGTCTTCGCTCGAAGTGACCCTTTTCGAATCTATAGAAAAGCTTTACTGATCCTGAAACTAGAGTTTTCCGGCAGCCGACGGTGAAGATTTGGTGATCCTAGCTTGCACCGTTTTTAACTTATCCACCCGTGTGACGGACGGACAGCCGGATAGACAGACAGAATTGCGATGGCTAAGACGCGCTACAGTAGTAGCTGCTGTTGCACGTAAAAACACATAGTCCCACGAACGTTACGTACACTGTATAGACCCTACAAACATCGAGTGAATCGTAGGATACTGATAGGGTCTACCTTATGTATTTAGAACGTACGTAACTTGTCCCATAGTCAGCATCGCCCTGTCACAGCTCTGCGACCTTTGGGTTGGTGCTCATCACCGTCCATATGGCCCTGAGCCGGTGTCCGCCAGTGAGTGCAAACACAACTCAGCTACATGGGCGGTAGGCCACACCTCTCCCATATACTGCCGTTATACGTTCCTGGCGATGAGGCCGGTACCAAATTGTACTGCTTGGTGACAGAGGCACGTGTGTGAACAACTTGCCCAAGGTTGTTACCTGGCAGTGCACCGGGCCGAAATTAAACCTGCAACCTCATGGTTACAAGTTCGACCCGCTACAACTAGGACTACATTACCAAGACACACATCTGAATGTCTGATAGAAGTCAGCTATATGCAGTTACTGTACCGGAATAAACAAAATGCAAATAGCAACAGTGAGTTTGCAAAAGCAAAGCATAGAATAGTACCTTTTCCCTCCCCAATAAACGTCGGGCTAACCCTTGACTTTTTCATAAAAGTCTGCCCCATACAGTATCCAGCTGCAGTTTGTTTTACTGTTGTTTTTACGCACGACAGCAGGTACTGTTATAGCGCGTCTTAGCCATCGCAATTCTGTCCGTCCGTCCGTCACACAAGTGGATCAGTCAAAAACGGTGCAAGCTAGAATCACCAAATTTTCACCGTCCACTGCCCGGAAGACTCTAGTTTCAGGAACCGTGAAGCTTTTTCATAAATTTGAAGGGGTCACCCTGAACAAGGGCGCTAAACGAGAGAGGGGTAAAAAAATTTGCGATTTTAACCAATGGTGGAATTCATGCATTGGACGTGGCGCGCGATGCTGAAATCCATGCACTGGATATGGCTCTAGGCGTCATCCGCCGTCGAGTCTATGAAACATCGTTGTGAACTTAGATTTTGTTCGCACCAGGCCTTCACACATGCATCGCTGTCGCGCGTTCCCCTTTGCGTTAGCTGGCCTTTTTGTTATATTTTCACGCACGCTGTTGTAAATGTTGTGCGAAGATGACACAGCTTTTTTGTGGCTGTTTCCCGTTGAGGAAACCATGGACCCGTTCATGAGCAACTTCAACGTAGCGTTGAGACCTCATCTCAATCCTCGGCCGAAGCTGTCTGATCTCCATATCAAAGTTCACAAACAGGTTAGCACTGTTGACGTGCATCCCATGTCTAATAGAAGTCAGCTATATGTGAAGTTAATGATTACTTTTCTTCCTTATATCACATTATCGGAAATATTACACAATGGTCAGTTAATAGTAAGGTACTGCACGTTTTGAAGAACAGTGACTCATTTCACGCCCATATAGCATGTACGTTACCTGAGTATGCAAGTATGCAGACGATGCTGATTTACTTGTAGGCCTATCTGAGAATTCCGACATTAAACTATTACGTCTATGCACAGAACAATAGTATAATATAATTATAAATAAACTAAAGACTTAAGTGCTTGTTTTTCATAAACTTTTCTGCTTATCGGACAGCGATTCTACATGACCAACTGATAGTACAGGGTGGTCCAAATAAAATCTGATTTGTTTGAGCGTTGATAACTTTGCGACGATTAGTGGTAGAAAGGCATGTGATATGTCAAAAGCTTTAGGATGCTTTAGAGAAAAAGCGCCTGACTTGTATAGCTGGAGTCAATGTGTTTAGGATCAGCTAAGCCCATCATTCGATTAGCACACGTTTTAGCTGCTCAGTTTCAGAAATTTTGTGACCATGCCATCTGCCGCAAAGCCCCAACACCGAATAATCCACAGGGTTAAAATTTGGATTATTTGGCAGCAAGTTTTTGAGTTTAATGAACTAGGGCACATGGGAGTGCAGGCAAA
>Ga0209367_1008826_pt1 | contig 13752 bp, 7 predicted proteins | sample WorMetLIZISLAND2_FD_187412 | JGI IMG/M metagenome (GOLD analysis project Ga0209367, IMG submission 187412) | Marine gutless worms symbiont microbial communities from Max Planck institute for Marine Microbiology, Germany - Olavius geniculatus... ... | reverse complement strand
TATACCGCCGGTGACTGGTGGGTTAGTAGGGGTATCTCTGAGGGGCGTATCATCAGCGGGTGTCACGTGTTCGCGCCAGGTTTGTCCGTTGTCACTGCGTAGTACTATCACCTCACGCTCGCGATCTCGTATTGACGCACAATGCGGTACCTCGATAACTATAGGCCTAGGATATACGAAACACAATAGTTTAACAAACATAGTAAACAAAGTAAAACAAAACAAACACAGAACATTATTATTAGCAAGAATTAATACTACGTAAACTGTTTTAAGTGCGTACCGAGCGACGTAACTGAACTGAACTGACACGGTTTAATTTTCGACGAACTGACCAATGGGCAAGCACGGCGAGCCCATTGGTCAATAGCTGACGCGTACGTGAGCACAGTCACGTAAACCACCGACGCCGTTATATAGATGGTGCCTACTGTAATGCATTACTGCTTGCCCATTGGTCAGTAATAGGTGAAGAACTAAACTGTGTCAGTTCAGTTCAGTTCAGTTACGTCGCTCTGTACGCGCCTTAAAAATATTTTTTGTTCGTCGCTGCGAGTTAGTAGCATCTTCTGGCGGCGACCAGAAAGCGTTCTGAAAAAGTTGCCAAAACGTCAAAAATATTTGCCAAAGAAAATAAGTCAGTAACTTGGCGAATTCATACAGCTTATGAAATTTAGACATGGCCTACTACAGAACTTGTGTGACAGAGGCGTAATTAACTGATAACTAGATTATCACGAAGTAAAACTTGGCATACATTATTTTAACTTGTACGATTGACATTATGCACGCAGAACTATATCTAAATGCTAATATAATAATGCTTGTTAATGACATCAAAAACCCGATTTTATAAAAATAGGCCTAGGAAATGGAGCCTAGCTATTTACACCGTGGGCCATAAAAACGTGCCACTTTACTTTTGTCCATATCTTCGCCAATTATTGACCAATTTTCAAAATTCTTTTACTGGCACACTCTGCAGACAATTGGCAATAATGTGATTATTATACATCCCACCACACGGTAAATGCGTTTTACACTACCTTGTGATATATAAATGTAAGCAAAAACTAACGATAATAACAAAAATTTAGGGAAATGAAAAAACACTTCAAACGAACATTGCAATGAATTATTAGTATATGTTATGTGTTAGACCCACACAGTCTAGTGTTATACAGACCATTCACTGCAATGTTGGTCTGAAATGTTTTTTTTTCAATTTTACCAAAATGTTTGTTTCTTGTTATCGTTATGTGTGCATATTTTATTGACATTTCACAAGGTAGTGTAGAGTCGCATTTGTGGTGTGATTGGATCTATAATAATCACATTATCCCCAAATTGTATGCAGAGTGTGCAGGTGGAAGAATTTTGAAAATCGGTCGGTAAATGGCGAATGCATGGACAAAAGTAAAGTGGCACGTTTTTCGGCTCACCCTGTATAAGCGTTCACTACGACTATGAAAAAACGACATACCCGAGAAAGCTGGCGCTGACTGGACCCATCTCTAGAACTCTACTGGCCAGCGCTTCTCCCTCCATCAGTGGAGGCGGACAAGACAATTTTTCTAGTTTGATCAGCTTGCACGTGACCCGGGTGGGTGCACTGGCACGCCCCGGCGGAATCACGATCCGCACGCCGGAATGGCGGCATCCGTGCAGCGCTCCGCCGCGCGCATCCACGATGAAGCTCACCAGAAAACTGCGCATAGCAACCACAGCAAATTATTTTACAATCACATCACTTATTACCATTATTCGAAGCACGTTATAACGATTGATTCATTCAATTGGCCACGAAAGAAATCTAACGCATCATTAAATTCTCATGTTATTGCATTTCACTCTTCACACAAATGTGCACTTTGCGGAATGCACTTCAACTAACGACTACTGCTTGTTAATTTCTTTTACGAAAAAGTTTAAAAAATATACTTCAATCGCCAAAAGTTATGCCAGCTAGATCAATGTTTCCGTTAGCATTGAGTCCTATAACATGATGACAATTAATAAGCAAATTGTTGCTATTATTAGTATCAATAAAATGCTATTAAAATTAAATGATAAAATGTTAGGAAAATTACCTTTTCCATCGCATCAGACTGCATGCAAACAAACGCAGCAACGTCAGCATAAAACAACACTTAAATATTCGGTTATTATATATAAATAATAATTATATCAATCGTTTACTTTTGTTCTAAAATGTGATAACAACAGGTAACATGCCTACTAAAGATATGAAGAAAGATGCTCGTTCTAAATTGTTGAGGTAAAGTTAAATGTTAGGTATATCAATTATCCAAGCTGAGTTTAATAGTACTATTGTGATAATTATTATAATTTACACCGTAAACAAGACCCCACAAGGTCGTAGGGCAGTGCAGATCTCCTTTTCCTTAGCCTTCAGCCAGACACCAGCTTACACTGCAAGGTCATGGATGAGCCTATACGGTGCTAGTGCATCGTGCGGTGTGGTGTGCCTGTTTACGTCCCAGCTTTCACTGATACTCACTGTGCCTAGCCACGGACGGATGGCCAGGTTGAGTTGACCTGCGTGGCTGGCTCTATACCACTATGGTTTACCAGTCTGTAGACAATCGATCACCCATCCCAGTACTAACCAGGCCCGGCGTAGAGCAACTTTGTTGATGAAGACCAAGCTACCATGACATAAATATGATTATAATACGTAACAATTATTATTATATAATAACTATAAAGGACAAAAATATATTACTTGGACAGTTTTCCGGTAGGCTGTCGGGTCGGCAGAACTATATTGTCGGCGGATATGCTGGTGAGTGGTGGGACCGGTTCATCCGCGCCGCCGGCACTACTTGTCAACGACGTCTTGGTCATTGGGGCATAGATCACGTGACAGTCAGCTTCCGAGAAACTAGGTTTGATCGGTGATACGGGCGCGCCTGTTGTAGTGGTGGGAGGTATGCTTGAATGAAGGCAGACGGCGACCGTCGACGATGTGGATAGACCTTTACTGTTGTCACCGGTCAACTATACAAACAGCCGGATAATTATTAATTAATTGCTTAATTCATTGATTTATTTATTAATTAATTTTTAAAATCAGAAATAAATAGGTATTAATTAATTAGTCAATTAATAAATAAGTAAATAGTTTATTGAAACGTGCAAAACGTATGTGTTTTCGACAACTGAAAGCATTATACAAGCAGACTGACGGACCACATACACTATGGTAACGTTCGTAGCAGTAGCTGCCACTGATGACGCCTGAAACGTTTATTACGACGTGTTTTCTCAAAAACAATTAGATCATTTTTTTTCAAAGAATTACGCCAAATCACATGCAAACATACAAAAAATAACATCTAGGTTCTAGGCCTTGTGTAAATTTACAAAAAAAACTTGTGAAAAAAAGCAGCACGAAATGACACTGTCAATTTTCCGGACTGCTGCAAACCTGAGCCGCTGATTGGACGGAATCGGTCATGGAGACGACGCTGATTGGTCGCTGCTGTCGCGACGTCACTATGACGTCAGACGATGACGTCACGCGATGAACCAGCATGGTTGTGCTGCCTCCTTCCGGCGACGTAAACATGTCTCCATCGTCCTAGAAAACACATTCGCAGCGTAAAAGATAAACAAGTCAGACAGACGACCAAAAGATGACAGACCACGCGACGTAAAAATGAGTAGGTATATACGCCCGATCAGCCGCGCCAGATTCCCTCCCCCACTTCACCCCGCTACTTTTTAATCGTAAAAAATTGACCAGAAGTTAAGCAAGCTAGGTTAGATGGTCACGTTACGTCAACTTTATAGACGGACAGACGGACGAATGGACTACGTATATCTGTATTGCGCGGCGCCGCAAAAAAACGACGGCAGACGTAAAACGAATTAGTTTGTCCTTTAGCACAAAAAAATCACACACGTAAACTTAATTAATGTATCGGGGGAGGGGGATGTAGCCCCCCCCCAGTAGGAGTAGAGTGGATGACACTAATTCGGTTAGATCCCAGGAATAGGCCCGCAGAGTAATAGGGTGTCTACATGATCGAGCAAACATCGAGCGTTCTATGATAATTAGCATGTTAATTAGAAGGGCGGGTGGGTTGTAATTGAAAGGCCTATATAACACGTGATCAGTTGTGGGCTAAGAGCCTAAGCCTAGGCCTACATTTGAGCCAGGGGCGGGGTTCCAATAGGCTTGCTTGAGCCAGCTCGATGTTTGCTTGATCGTATAAACACCTTATAAGCTTTCAGTATAAACAAGAATCCGCACTATCGCACTATGCCACGAGCACTGGAATAATGTGGACAAAATATTTATCATAATTCGACAAAATTAATGCAGAGGCGCTCGTGTATATGTATACGCAAGGGCAAGAGAGCACTTATGGTAGCGGATCTAATCGGAGACGATTTATACACACAGATTAAAAGAAAAGCAAAAAAACCTACGCGACACATTACAATTCAGACCATGTTGAAACCTAGGCTATACATATAGGCCTATAATGACGAACACGGGACGAACTTTAGCCGTGGATCCGATAGAGTCGTCCTGTAGAGTTTTGATGTCGTCGCTAGTAAAGTACTGAAACGTCTGATCACCGACCAACACTTCGTCGCCAACTGCACGCGAACAACACACCACGTTTTATCACTTTTATATTCATGCATCTTTATCGAATTGAAAAAAGCTGTTTTTTCTCAAAGTTAGAAACAAAATGCTGCAAACAGCTGCAAATTTTCGACAGAAGGAATAGCTTGCCCTCTAAAGAAATCTCAGCTTAATGCCGTTAATTTTGCCCTCAATTGTGCCTTTAGAAAAATTTTTTTCCACGCGTTCTCAGGAAGTGGTTGAAATGTGTAAACTGGTATTCAGCTGCCAAACGCCATCCGACGCAGTGGCAAGCAGAAAGTGTAAATTTTTGAGTAAGTTTATCGTGTCAGATAATGTGTTGTGTAACGTGTTTAAGGATGTGGCAATGAAAAAACTGTTGGCTATTGAGAACAATGCCAGTTATTAGTTTGTTTTTTAGTTAAGTTGTTTATTTTTTCTATTATCTTGTATTTTGCTGTCAGTGTTCTGACGAATAAAGTTGTATATATAATACGAGTGTTCACAATTACAATGCTGCCTCTAAATCTTGGCCTTGGATCTTAAAGGCACATTTTGGCTTTGGCTTTATAGCACTGGTTTAAATTCATATTAATAAATCTTCTGCGTAAGATCAAAAATTTTGATCAAGTTTTTGTGAAACAGCCTTACAGTTCAACTGAAACAAACCGACGTTAACTTTGAATAATATACATCTTTATTGACCAAAAATGGTAGCATTTACAACATACTTACGTACATAATAGTTTAAATGCTGCCAAAAACACGCAAAACTCTGACTCGCTGTTAAATCGTGCCTTTCACATTCTCTTACTTATTGTTTACTTACTTACTTATTGTCTCCGCTGACAAATGACAAAAAGCACCTCCTTCCTCCTCGGAGTCGGACATGGCAGCCTCCTGCATGATCTCCGGTGCCAGGACCTTGTACTTTTCGTCCATCGTCAGAGGCGACATCGCCACCTCGGTGATGTTTTTCAGCAGTTCAACGACCGATATGTACCCCAGTCGCTGAGCAATTGACAGTGACGTCAGACCGGTCTGCGCAATACACAAACTGATGACGTCACACGTTTCCGCTATTTCGCGGTGACCACCGACTTTTCAGTTTTATCTCACAGCCTTTAGTGAGGTAGAAATTAAGGAGAGGAATAACGATCCAGCTCGCGATGAAAACAAAACCCCAAAATTCTCCGACAAAAGCAGCCCTTCTCCGATGGGCATGTGGGTCAGCAAAGAATAAAACGCTATAGAGCAAAAACGCTTTCTCTCGTGCAAGAATGACATTCAGTCAAATGCTAATGGTGACAGAAAGCACATCGAAATTAGACTAAACTACAGTGTAATGTTCGTCGATTCAAAGCGATGAAAAATTAAAATAGTGTGATACTCTTACAACAGTTGCTGTCTGTCAGCTGGATGTGCGATTGTCCGAGGACAGGTCAACCATCTCAGTATATAATACCCCGTTTACACGATCGAGCAAACATCGAGAAGACATTGAGCAAACGTCGAGCAAATGACCAGCAAACATCGAGCAAATACGAAGCATGCATAATACCTCGTTTACACGATCGAACAAACATCAAGTAAACATCGAGCAGGCCTGATGGAACCCCGCCTCTTGGCTCATATGTAGGCCTAGGCTTAGCCCACAGCTGATTACGTGTTATATAGGCCTTCCAATTACAATCCGCCCGCCCTCCTAATTAGCATCCTGAATACCATAGCTCGTAGAGCTAGCTAGATGAATACCAGCAAACGTCGAGCAGACGTCGAGCAATTAGCACGTGTATTTTGAATACATCTGCTCGACATTTGCTCGATGTTTGCTCGATCGTGTAAACGGGGTATAACTGACACCAAAGGCACATTCAACTTAGTCTACCATCCCTCCGGGACAGGTAAATCACTCAACGGCCTGGTTGGGGTTAAGGCGGGGCGCGTTTAGTGTGATGCCATATGGCAGGTGATGCTCCGTGGCTCTGTGGTGGATTTCCTATAAAGAGCCATACACCACCTTTACTTTACTCACATGCGTGACGGCGTTTGGTGAAGCGTCGTACTTGAGCAGGAGATTGATGACGGCCAGTTGGCCTTGCTGAGCGGCTTGATGTAAACACGTATAGCCAAGCTTCAGACATAATAAACACAGAGACGTCGTATAGGCAGAAACACGCAGTGCACACCGGCGTTAGAGAGTTGGAGGTCCCCAAATACAAGTGTGAGGCCTCTATAATAAGGGGTCTGGGGGCGAAGTTCCCAGCGCGGTCCAAGGGCAGAGCCCATGGTCAGGAGGTCAGGGGGACTTCGCCCCCTGAAGCTAAGACACTTTTGGCTTTTGGACGTTCACTGAAAGTCGCAAATTTGAACACTTTAAAAAAATTTGAAACGCAAAAATTCAGATATAATTTGTGTTGTCTTTTCCAAAAAAATAACGACTATAGGCCGCAATACGTCACAGATTACTGTACAGTAATGAAAAGTAATAGACTTGTCCACTTTGGGTAAACTTTTCACATGTTTATTTATTTTATATTATAAATGTATTTTTTAAAACTAGAAATTTTCTTCACACTTAACATGAGACCCCTGAGCATAGATGGTCCCCCGGCCGGGGGTACGAAGGCCTTTCCGCCGGCTCTGGAAACACGTAGATTTACTGCAATGCGAATAATAGTGCGTAAAAGTTTGACCCCAAATTTTTCACTGCAGCATCGTCACGAAAGTGTCAATTTGGAGAAAAAGAAAGTTGTCGTCGTAAGTTAAAAAAGTAAACAAATTTCCGACAAAATACGGATGCTCAAAAATTTTAAACTGTTTTTAAACTTTTCCAAGATAAAGTTTTTCGGTCCCAAATTTTGCATTTTTAGACGATAGTTCTCCGCAAAAACATTTTCTGACACTTTTCCTACAGCTCATAATTTAAGGGGCCAATTTCCCCTCTTTACACGCAAATAAACAAATCACACTATACGATAGTATCGGTGTGGCTTACAATAATAACATCTACACGGTGTTTCATAAAAAGGACCCCTTTTTGTTTTTTTCCTAACTTACTCAAATTATGAGCAATTTACACGAAATTTTTACCAGTTGTAGCCGAAAAAATACTAATTCAAAATATTTGAACAAAATACAGCAGTTGATTAAATATTCTTTGCTAGTTGTGATGTAACGCTGACGTCATAATGTTTCACAGGTACAAACTTGCTAGTCTTAACTGGTGCTGTCAGTTGCTACCCTGCTTCGATAGTGAACTTAATCTGGTTTGCTAATGAAAAATGCTTATCGTGTCAGCACTGAGCAACATGGAAACATGAAGTCGGGCGTCTTGTGATCCAAAAACTTAACATATTGCTCGAACATGTGAAAGACAAACTATCCCCACAGACACGTAAATTTGATCGCTTTGCACGTTTTTTTGTGGCTGCAACTGTAAAACTTCAAATATTTGACACCAACGAACCAGATTTTTCACCATTGAAGCAGGGTAGCAACTGGCAGCACCAATTGGGATTAGCCTGTTTGTACCCGTGACACATTATAATATCAGCGTTACATCATGACTAGCAAAGAATATTGAATCAACTGCCAGGTTTTGTTAAAACATTTCGAATTAGCATTTATTCAGCTACAACTCTTAAAAATTTCATGCAAATTGCTCATTATTTGAGTGAATTATGAAAAAAACAAAAAGGGGTCCTTTTTATGAAACACCACGTATACTGTTAAAATTATACTAATTATCTGTCGCTATACCTTGGTTGAAGCGTTGACTGAAGCACCATTGTCGAGTAGGAATCGAATCATGTTGATTTGACCAAAGTGACACGCCGAGTGTAACGGAGTGTAGCCCGCCTGCATCGTATGACATTTTAAAATATTATTTACTGTTGTAAAAATAATCAAGAGTTTACAAACGATCGCGGGCCTGCAAAATACAAAAGAACAACATGATCTTCACTCTGCTACATATCTTTTCATGGCGTAAGTCTATAAGTCAGGCAATCGTCGCAGCAGCGTAATGCTGTTCGCAGAGTTGAATACAAAGAAACAGCAAGCAGAAGAATAAAAGAAAATCAACTATTATGTCTGTACGAAGCTGCGTTTTTCATCAGCGAACGGGGCGGGGCTGTTCACTGCTGACGTCATGTCCATTTACATATTCATGCAAAACGAACGTGGTCTAACGCATAGAGATAATTGAATATTTTAATCTAGTTCAACGTTACATACCATAAAAACCATTGAACTAAATATTATATATAATTATTACATAATGGTTAGGCCTAGTTCAATGATAAAAACCAAAACAACAACAGACACTAATTTACCAAAGTTGCTATGTGATGCAGTGCTGAGCTGAAAACAACGCTTCTAATAACAGCAATTTTGCATGCAGCCTTAACAAAACTTCCCGCCTATTTTCCACGAGGTGTACGGATAGAAGCCTCTACCGTCGCACTAAACCTTCACCCTGTAGTCAGTACTAAGCTCATTTCCCGCCCACTGAGGGTAGGAGGCTGAGTTTGCAGTCGTTCAGCGTCAGTGGTATTGAGTTATACGAAGTGACTCGTACCTTGGTTTGCGCGTCGACGTCTGCGGCGTATCTGGTGAGCAGTCGTGCTATGGCAGTGCGGTCGTCCTGAGCGGCGAGATGCAGAGCGGTTAAACCGTTCTTCGACTGAAGGTTAGCACCGGCCCCACGCTCCAATAGCAGCCCGACCATATCCACGTGACCAGACTGCGCGGCCACGTGCACTGCCGTGTAACCGTTCTGTACCGAAAAAAAACACAAACATTACGAGGGATTGACAGAGATGGAGAGGAGGTTTATTTGCCACAAACACACTCCGAACAAAGCAAAGGAACTCGAACTACGGTAGCTTTAACCCTTTGCCCTATTTCTGTTCCCCTATTCCTATTTCCCTATTAAGCATAATACAACGGAATACCGGTACAATGAACGTCCATGCTACTCAATGGCGTCATTTCAGTGAATCTTTGGGGGTCACAGAGTACGTAACGTATTGATCTTGCAGCAGTAACATTGCTTCAAAGGTACGATTAACAGGGAAAAATTAAAATCATAAATGCTTGGGGTCCGTATAGACCCCTCCAGCCCTCCCCCAATGACAAATTTGGTGGTACTACAGTCACTACAGTCAGCTATGAGGAAGAAGCGGAAAACAAACAATGAGTCTTAAGTTTAGTCATGAATGTTCGCTGCAGACACTGTGATGACGTCATTCTGATGGCATACTGTTCCAAGTTCTTGCCGCAGCGACGGGGAAACGTCGAATAACTGTAAGCAATCGTGTAACGAGTTGCCAAAGAAAAAAGCTGTCTAAAAGGGAAAGCAAAGCAAAGGGTCCGGGGTACGGTCCGTCTGCGAAATCCAGGGGCAAAGTTTCGATAGAGGTATGTGGGAACAGATTCCACAGAAAAACCTTGAATCTCGAGTTAAGCTTGGGTAAGTAAACCCGAGAGTAGTCCTAGTTTCTAATTCTTAAACGCCAAAACGTACTTCAAGATGAACCGCTCGCTTGAAAAAGCGGACACAATTTATTAATTCATGGTCTTATATATTGATCGACTGATTGACAAGTAGCACTGACCACCGATTGAGCATTGGGATCAGCGGAGTGGTTGAGCAATAGATCGGCGACGTCTAACCAGTTCTTCTTAGCGGCCGTATGCAGCGCCGTAAAACCGTTCTATACAATGTCATTCATGCACCAGTGGTAGTTTGGCTTAATACTTTAATTACTACTCAAAAGCTGAACTAAGGTAAACAAATAACGGCCAAAGCTTTCCTAGAAAACCATATGCACTATAAACAGCTATGAGATGGCGTATCTGGCAAGTTCTTGCCATCTCACCTGTAAGCAAAGGAACTCGAACTATGGTAGCTTTAACCCTTTGCCCCCAGCCCTATTTCTGTTCCCCTATTCCTATTTCCCTATTCTTATTTCTAACCCTAACTCTATTGCGTAAGTGCTTTGCATATGATCTGCTAGGAATTTCATAGTTTTGTCGGTGTTAATTTTTAATCGCAAATTTAAATCAACTCAATAGCGCGTTAGCGCGTTCGATAAAGCGTTAATTAAACAGCTCTAATAGCATAAATAAGCTATGGCATAATTATATCAGAGTGATTCGAGAGATTCGAGACCTTTGCGTGTCGCTGCGTGCTGGCGTGATGGGCGAGCAGTAGCACTACGACTTGCTGTCGGTTGAACTGAGTGGCGACGTGTAGCGGAGTGAGCGCGTTTCGACCCTCGATGTCGACGTTGTTGCATCGTTCGAGCAATGTCTCGACGACAGCCGTACGACCGTACTTGGCCGCCACGTGCAACGCTGCGAACCCGCGCTACAAATGAATTATACAGCTTCATTTGTCGAATATTCGATAGAACAGAACATGCATATAGGAATAGTAATAATTATTCACCGCGAAACTATATATAAACCAAATGCAGTCAGCGATGAGTTTAACGCCAGCATTTTCAACGCAAAACCATAGCCACCAGTGGCTTCTATCCCCCCAAATCTGGAATCGAAATCTGGTGCAACTCCCCCAGTTCTAGACTTAGCTCCCCAATTTCTAACTCAAGTTTTCAATCCATTTTGGGCCTCTTCCCCCTCTGAGGAGAAAGTTTTTAAGGGTGTAGTTTGCCCAGTGAAAACTAGGAAAAAGTTAAAAAATGGGGGAAGTTTTGTTAAAGCTGTAGATTAAAAAATAGGGGGTGAAGTAAAAATGGGGGGGGGAGTTTTGATCTGCAACCTATTTTTCACTGGGCGCAAGCTGCGCCCACCAGGGATAGGATTAGAAGCCACTGAAAACCAGCATTTTTTGCTCTCGAGGACTGTTCTTAAGATTGCTAGTTGTTTGTGTTTTTTTTCGATAAGTTAGTATAACGTTTTTTGAATTTAAAAAATATTATTTTGCTTAGGGTTGTCGCACGACTACAGAGGCTCATTTAAGTTCAGCTAATAAAAATACATATTATACAAGGCAATAAGAAACTTATGTCAACTGTTAATACAAAGTGAACAGAAAAATACGTTTGTCGAGTAAGTAAGTAAGAAAAACATCAGATTTCCACATCTCCAATTTCAGTACCTAATCACGTGAAAAAAATAAACGCCGAAACTTGGCACAGAAGATATGTTGGTAACGTGAAGTGCCAAAAATAAGTAAGTAAAAGTAAGTTAGTAACAAACACAGCCCCGACATTTCCACGGTTTCCAGCAAACAAATAAGGAAAAAACAATTTAGGCATCGAAAATGATAAGTCGACAAAACAACAGAAAACGGGAACGCAAAACACTGAATAGAAAGCAATAAATAAGTAAGTAAGTAAGTGAAATAAAAAACTGACGTTGGTCATAAGAGTCTGGTTGGCTCCGTGTTCCAGTAGAATTCTGACCACTTCCTCGTGCCCCTCCTTGGCAGCAATGTGTAGTGCAGTGTAAAGGTCGTGGGTGGCGGCATCTGGCGAAGCACCGTGTTGTAGTAACAGTACGACGTTGTCGATGTTACCCAGCCGTGACGCTATATGCAGCGCAGTCTGACGCTCCTGTGAATAACAAGAAGTTGTTTTAGTTAGTCGGCCCCTTTTAAAATAGTATTTGATATTATATTATCTAATTTTGGCTTATTTAAGACAGCCTATTCATTAAAACGCGGTCACAAATGGTTAAAGTAGGCCATTACAATGCGGCAGATAGACAACTGAACACCAAAAAACGCAAGCACAACCACAAATTTTCAGTGTAATAAAATGAAATTTAATAAAATTGAGCTCAATAGACTTAAATTTAAATATCGCTACAAGGCGTACATTAAGGAGACCTTCTGGAAAGTTCGGGGCATGTATAAACATTTCGACAGATGCATTTCGTACTGCTGTATACGCTTTTTCTCCTGTTTTTTTCTAAATTTTTTACCATATATTTCGTTACGTATACACCAGTGATGATGAATAAAGATTTTCGTAAGGTGAACAACGATACGATATTGAGAGAAAACGTTAGCCTACAAGTTGGAAATTTATACCACGTTTACACGATGAAGCTGGCTAGACAAGCTGGCTCGTCCAGCTAACATATATAAATGCCCGATGTTTGCTCGATGTTTGCTCGATCGCGTAAATGGGGTATTAATTTATTATTCGAAGTTCGAATAGAACCAGCACAGTTACATAGCAACGCTCACCCTGGCTCGTGCGTCGATGGTAGCGCCGTTGCGGAGCAGAATTCGAATGATATCCGTCTGATTGGCCCGAGCAGCCAGGTGTAGCGCCGTCTCCCCTCGTACGGTCGTCGTGTTCGGACAACTGCCGTGTTGTAGCAGGTACAGACAGATGTTCATGTAGCCCATGAACGACACGACGTGCAGGCTTGTCAGACCCGACTGCGAAGGCAAGTAAATAAAACAAATTTAAAAACGTATTTTAGTAAGAAAAAGCTTTGCAAACGCTACAAAAATTGAAGATGCCGGCCCAGTGTCGATGCGACATACGGCCGTCCGCCTCCTTCTACGTAACTGCCCAATGAAATGCGCAACGCTACATCTAGTAACTCTGGAGTAGTGTTGTGCGATATTGTCGATACCTCGATAAGATCGTGAGTACCGAAGTTTTGATACCAGTATCGAAGAGGTTTCACTATATCGCAGTGCCACGATACCGCCAAGTATCGTGACAATACCAGTTTCGATACGATGTAATTTGTAACTTAATCATTTTATTGTTGACAACTACTGCGCACTGCGTGACAGCACCGAAAAAAGCACGTCACAAAGATATAGTGAACAAATATTTCTCAAGCGACGACGGGGCCATCCAAACGTCGTGGGGTGCGAGAAAACTTTACCCCCCCTTTCGATGGGCTTGTAGAGCAACGTTTCATATGAACTTCCGGAATTGCGGTAGTATCGCGATACTCGATAATCGTTATCACACACATCTTTATTCACCGTAATACGGTAGACAAGAAATAAACAGCAAAGAAATAATAAAACTTAACTAAAACTTAACTAAGACTTAAAGATGTAATATAATGTCCATCAGAACTCAAAATGCAGCAAGACAGCACAGATAACATAAAAAGTTATCACTTTG
>Ga0209367_1008824_pt1 | contig 13754 bp, 6 predicted proteins | sample WorMetLIZISLAND2_FD_187412 | JGI IMG/M metagenome (GOLD analysis project Ga0209367, IMG submission 187412) | Marine gutless worms symbiont microbial communities from Max Planck institute for Marine Microbiology, Germany - Olavius geniculatus... ... | reverse complement strand
TCCACGTCCATGTGGATGACACGATTCAGAGGTTGACCTCCGCCATCGCGGGTATGATTTGTCAAGCTTTCAGCTGTGTCTGTGTACCAGCCTAAGCCCGCTTAACTCGTTTGTGGAAATTCTTTTATCTTCATCATTATAGGCCACATGCATCGCGCATGTCTTCTCGTTTCATGCAGGCTCCTAAATTGAAAACGAAAAGACAGAGAAAAATCAAATTGGTGTGAATGTTTTTTCGAGTTTGGAGTAACTGGTGTGGCACTTTTAAGTTCGAGGGTTAAGGTTCAAGCTTATTGGTGGATGCCTGCATATTATGCTAGCATCTGGCTGACATATTTGTTTTTATGCATTTTTACATGCAACAGCAGCTACTGCTGTAGTGCATCTTAGCCATCGCACTTCTGTTCGTCTGTCTGTCCGTCTGTCACACGGGTGGATCAGTCAAAAACGGTGCAAGCTAGAATTACCAAATTTTCACCATCTGTTGCATGGAAGACTCTAGTTTCGGGAACTGTAAAGCTTTTCCATAAATTCAAAGGGGATCACTCCGAATGAGGGCGTTAAATGAGAGGGGGTTAGGCAAAAGTTGCTATATCAAGCCAATACGACATTAGCAGAGCAATAGAGCCGACCTCTGGTGAGTACAAGTAAATAAAACACTATAGCCACAAGTCGTCTGGCACCTGGCGCCTTCTGGTGAATGACTTGGACTTTGTTTTACTGTGTTTCAAACATGCACCCTGGCTGTTGTGCGTTTCTGTTTGTGTTAGCAGATTAATTGTTATTATTTTGCCCCGATAACTAATTTTTGACATTGGTTGGAAAGCAAGGGGTATATGATAAGATTGACATGGTCTTCTTATATCATAGTCAGTAGCCATATTAAACATTTCTACTGCACTGGTTGCGAAATAATAAGTCCAGCAGGCCCATTTTAATTTTAAATACCACTTTGCATTGTTATTGTACTTATTTTTTATATTTATTTGTGACTTATGGCGTATCTGTATGCCAGTATTTGTAGCTTACAATTGATAATATGCCTGCTTTTTTTCACAGTGCATGATTGCATGTGCTCGACAGCTTTATAAAGAAAGCCTTAAGTGTGTAAAATAGTGCTTGAACGTCGAGTGAAGTTGAACAAATGCTATTTGTGGCTTGGTTAGTTGATATGCTTATTGGGGGTGGTCTGGCTCAGTTGGTAGCATCGTTGATTGAATCAATGAAGTTAATCAACACCAGCTCCGGTTAGTGCTTGGATGGGTGACCATCCCAGTATGTAACTAGACAGAAGAGGGATCTAGTTTGTGAAAAAAAACTAATTGCAACTATCCCTGATCAATATTAGCGTAGGTTGATTAGCTAAAAATTATGTGTATGTGTGTTTGTATTCATGATGGTATTCTGTAAAATTTCTGCCACAACATTTTCTAAAATCTTTCTTGGTGGGGGGACCCCGGCATGAACTGCAGTAATTCTGTGAAAATGCAGCCACTACAAAGAACTCTAGGGTCATATGATAATTGGTAATTATTTAATTGGTAGCTTTACAGGTCTGTGTGATTTGGTGGTGTAATGTTAGCAGGCCAGGCTGGTGACCAAAAGGTCCCCGTATCGAATCTTGCCCTGTGCACTGTCAGGTAACGACTCTGGGCAGTTGTTCACACACGTGTGCCTTTGTCACCAAGCAGAATAATTTGGTACCAGGCAAAGGGCAGTGATGCTCTCTGGCTGGGAAGGTAGCCGCAGGCCTAGTGAAAAGTAATAGCAGCCTGCCACCAGGTTTATAACCACGTCACCTGCGGGCTGACTGCCTAGAGACCGGAATCAGCTCCAGACCCTATACTCGTTATTTAGTATGGGATACCTTTATCTTTACCTTTCACAGGTCTGAATTAGTGAGGTGTAGCTTGCTTGTTGAATGTAGTGCAAGCATGTTTAAAGTTATAACTGTGTGTTTTAAATGTGTTGATTTTTCAGCGGGTGAGTTTTTATTCTTTTATGGTTTATGTTTCTTTTTATTTTATATTTATCATATTTACAATTTGTTGGTTGTTGCTACTAATAGTTAGTTAAGACTTTGCGTTTTTAGTATAAGCATATTTGACTCACATTAATGATCTATACACTGGTTGTTCTTTTTATTGTTATTTTTGACATAGTTGGTATTTATTTTTGTGGAATACTTTCTTATTGAGGCACAGGGCCCATAGGGTAGCACCGTGCTTAATTTCCTGAGCCGGACACCAGTTTATACTGCACACCGTTCAGTAGATTCTAATGTACTCAGTGCTGTGAAGATGGTGCATGAAATTGCATTGTATCAGTACACTACTTATAGAGTAAAGGTGTTGATCTCAGTGTGTAAAGTCCTTCTGTTTATAGCCCATATCCATTTTCTCTTAGATGCTGTTTTTGTTGCAATCTTAAAGCATTTTTCTGCAACCTAGCTTTTAGGCTAGCTTATAGCGATGACGCACTGGCCAGTTTCAGGCGCCTGTTTCTGGTACCAGTGGCTATACTGTCATCATTCTCAAAACTCTAAAAATCGGAATCCATCTCTGTTTTTTTCTGCCGGTATCATTTGCTGGCTAAGTGTGTCATGATTTCTGGCACCAGACAACTGGCGCCTGTTTCTGGCGTCGGGAACAGGCGCCAGAAAATGGTCAGTGTGTCATTAACTTTAGTCCCCACCCCACCACTTGCGCCTCAGATTCAGCGTTTTTTCTATTGCCATTATGTGCTGTACAAATTTACTTACTTAATTCAGTTTTTACTGCCAGATCATGTACAGAGGACTAGTTTATCCTTCGTTGTGTTTATTTAATCCTAAATACTCAGATTTTGCCAATATTCGCTGCATCTACTCATGGTGGGATGGCCAGGCTGAGTTGATCTGGGTGGCTGGTTATGTAGAGTGATAGCTATTTGCTTCAAGTGATAACTAATTGGCTATTTTGTGTGCACTAGTTTGCAGCCCCTGATCTGGCATGTCTGGCATTTATGCATTTTTGGCAATTGCAAATTTGGCAAATTCTTGTCTTGTTGTCATTTGAGTTATTTGGTGGTTAGATATAATCTCAGTTGCAGCGAACTCAAAATAATATACGAACATCGTGTTAGTACTGACTCCAGCATTATCTTTTGCTTAAATTCAGCTGGATTTCAATATGCGAAACAGTGGTGAATCCGGTTTCACATGGATTATTTAAATTTGAATCTGTTAAAAACGAAAATGAAATGTTAAACTGTTAAATGTTAAATGTTAAATGTGTAAATTAGTCTGCTCTAAAATAAGTTTGCAGCCAGCGCTTTTTCACTGGACCCAGCTAGGGGAGCTGACAGTGATCTCCAGATTTCTATTATTACAATTACTCTTTTGCTTCGATAACATGGAAAAGTAAGTTTTTGGTACTGGGCAGGCTTGATAAACTCCAAAATTTTTTGGTATTCTTGGGTCATATTGAGCAACTTTATTTTCAACGTTTACAATGCTGTTTTCATAGGCGCTGATGTTGCTGATAGTTTCCTATCTCCACAATGTAAATAGATGTTGTTCGTGTTGTTTCCAGGTGGTATCCGTGGTGACGACCGAGCTGGAGTGGACCTGGAAATCATTCCCGACCCCAAGCATCGTCGTCTAAAGGCAACCGTTGACATTGCGCTGGCCGTGAAACTCTACTACACCAGCCAGTGTGTTTACTTCTTATGCTGTTCTTATGCTGTTCTTCTTAAGCTTAGCAATGTAAACCTATTGTTCATCTTAGTGCATTCGCGACAGCTGCTAGCTTAATATCATATAAAGTTCATAACAAGCAACCCAGCTGTCGCTAAGATAGCCGACCGTACTGGTTGTCAGTGACTTTCAAGGTCATTCAAGTTCGATGATTTGCAGGTAATTTGAAAGCCAATATGCGACTTACTGTTAGTGATCAATAGCAACGTAGGCTCTATCTCACACCATTTAGCTGCAGTAGTGCGTAACGACCTTCAAGATCATCCAAGGTCAATGCTTTTCATTTCATCTGAAAGGGCATATGCCACTTCTTATTAGTGATTAATAGTAACCTTGGCCCTATCTTGCACCATTTCCAAGATATGGCCACTTATAGCTTGAAACATTTTATTCTATAGTGTGTTATGTATGCCCTCTAAGGTCATCGATTTATATGTCATTTGAAAGCCAGTATGCGACTTCTTATTAGTGAGCATTAGCAACCTTGACCCTGTCTTGCATCATTTAGCCACAGTACATCTGTGTTGGATGACAGACGAACAGACGGATGGACGTACGACAACTATGACAACAACTCGATCGTTACTACAGTACGATCGGCTGAAAACGTGCTGTAAAACTACTATATCAGCCAGTACATCACTTCTTGTGCTGCAGCTGCTGTTCTTCTTTTTTCTTTCTGAATCGGCAGAGAATAATCAGCACGCGAGTGGAGTTTATCTTTTGCGCTGCACGTGATGGACACTTTGCTAATTGTTGCCAATGTGTAAGATTCTTGACTTTTACTTTTGTTATATGGACACCGTTGTCCATAAAAACGTGGCACTTTACTTTTGCCCATATCTTTGCCAGTTATTGACCGATTTTCAAAATTTTTTTACCGGCACACTCTGCAGACAATTTGCAATAATGTGGTTATTATATATTCCACCACATCATAAATTGCGTCTCTACATTACCTTGTGAAATATAAATGTAAGGAAAAACTAACGATGATAATGAACATTTAGGTAAATGAAAAAAACACGTCAAACCAACGTTGCGGAGAATGATTTGTATGATGCTAAACTGTGCTAGACCCACAGTTTAGTGTCATACAGACCGTCAACCACAGTGTTGGTCTGAAGTGTTTTTTGTTCATTTACCAAAGTGTTTGTTGGTTATTATCATTATACATATATGTATTTCATTTACATTTCACAAGGTAGTGTAGAGATGCATTTATGGTGTGGTGGGATATATAATTACTGCATTATTGCAAGTTGTCTGCAGAATGTGCCAGCGAAAGAATTTTGAAAAGCGATCAGTAATTGGCGAAGATATGGACAAAAGTAAAGTGCCACGTTTTTTATGGACCACCCTGTATATCTTTTCTGCTAAAGTTTGTAGAGTTTTTATGGATTTTTGTCAAACAGTTGCAAATTTGCGATTACTTGCCACTTTTGATGTCGTCTAAGGACACACTACTTCTAGCGAGCATATCTTATTTGGTCCCAGTAACTATCGATTACCTGTTCGCTGGAGATATCTGTGCAGTGTTGTAATTTTGAGTATAACTGCATGTTTTTAATCGGTTATGTAAGTTGTATTAGCGGTTCATATTTAAACTGATTGTTGTAATCAGCTTCAAGCCAGCATCTGTGCTGCCATTACCATATATTTTCTGTTGATTGATTTAGTAATTGGGTTGGTGGCATGGCATAGCGGTAGCACATTTCCTCCAATCAACGAAGTTGCTCTACGCTGGGCCAGGTTAGTACTTGGATGAGTGACTGCCTGTGGGCATGTAAACCATCTCGGTATGTAACCAGCCACCTAGGTCAACTCAGCGTTCCATCCCTTTGGAGTGGGTAAATCGAGTACCAGCCTATTTAGGTGGGGTTAAGGTGGGGCGCGTTCACCTGTGACGGATGGCAGGTAACACTGTGTGATCCTATATGGCAGGTGATGTTCCATAGCTTTGACTCAAAGCCTTTGAGATTGTCTTTCCATAAAGAGCTATATCACCACCTTTAATTTTTAACTTATAATTGGTTGACTGTCTGATTATAGGCCAGACACGATGTCCCGGGATGACCGAATGCGTAATGCATCAAACTCGCTCCGTCAACGTCTGATGCAGTTGAACGACGCGACTGCTAATGCAATCCGTGGACATCTCGAGTGTGCTGCCAACAACTTCATAGCCAACGGTCGTTGGCGCTTCATTGACGACAATGGACCCAAGATTCCACGTGTTGCCGAGAAGGAACCAATAATGTGGAAGTGAGTTGATCATTGTTTTGTTAATATTTTGTGCACTTCATTAAGTTACATAAATTTATTAAAAGCAGCCTTTTATTGGAAACTGGTCGGCATTTCGGCAACAGCTGCTGCCTTCTTCAGAACGACCATTTACCAGGTGTCGCTGCTGGGGACAGTAAGTAGTTATAGATGAGTTGAAGTTGTCTTGGTTCATCAACTTGTCTTGATCTTTCCTGATGTGTATCGCTTCACTGATCTATCGGTCCATCCTGTTGCTTTCTCTGTCGATCACCTTGGCGCGGTCCCAGTTCCCAGTCTATGACATGGTTCAGAGAGATGGCACTTACTGCATGAGTGGTTGCCGAAATGTCAACAAGTTTTCAATTCAGGATTATTTTTCATGAATTCACATAACTTATTTGGTTTTCGTTTGAACCTGTGAATCTTTCAAAGATACTTTGTGCACCGTTTTCACGTGCAAAAGCAGCTACTGCTTTAGTGCGTCTTAGCATCGCAATTCTGTCTGTCTGTCCATCTGCTCGTCACACAGATGGATCAGTCAAAAAAAGGTGCAAGCTAGGATCACCAAATCTTCATCGTTGGCTGCCTGGAAGTCTCTGTTTTTAGGATCCGTAAAGCTTTTCCATAAATTTGAAAGGGGTCACCCCGAACGAGGCGCTAAATGAGAAAGGGTAGAAAAAATTTGTGATTTTTAGCCAATAAGTCGCTGTATCTCAGTAACAGTACAAGATAGGGCCTAGGTTACTATTTGCATAATCACTAATAGGAAGTCGTACACTAGTTCTTGATTGGCATCTAATTCAATGACCTTGGATGATCTTGAATGCCAAAATAGAGGTTTTTATGGATTTTTTGGCAATTTCGGGCTGCGAGACACATTTCAAGAACAAATTGTGCTGAAATCGATTGAGATAGACATGGACAAGCTGCATATGGAATTTTTAGCGCTGAACGTAGATTGTGATGGTCTAAGTCGCGATTTTTTAAGTTCAAGGAAACCTGCGCACGAGGGCATTAAATAGCAGTATCTGCGAAAAGTCGTTATTTTGCCATTGTTGGCCAATCTTCCATCGAAATGGTTGCAGATAGTCATGTGCATGTTGCCTGTCACAACAATCACTAGTGACAAGCTTTTTAGCTGTATCAACGTCGATGACTTTGAAAGACCCTGAACTTCCAAAATAAGGGGTTTTATTGATTTTTGCGATCTTCTGCTGCAGCGCACACTCCAAGAATGAACTGCGACAAAATGGCTGGAGGTAGACTGACAGTTTATGAGCAGGATCTGCTATAGGCTTTCATGCGTCTCCTGAGCATTAGCTAAAATTTCTAGTCTAAAGGTGTGTAGAAAGCAACAGAAATAAACTGCACACTTGTTCCCTAAATGAACTGCCAGCTTTGTACAGTGCACGCTGCTTAGACACAGCTGAATTCTTCGTCGTAAAAAACCGTGTCGGTCCATTTCAGTTCAGTTGCATTGCTCTGTTCGTGCCTTCAGTCTTCTTATTTCTCTGTGACCTGGTGCTGCCCATAGTTGGGTTTGCCATAGCTGTCATCATTTTTGTCTCGGTATGCATTCAGTTAAGTACAGCTGGTCAATTTTTGTTTCTTTTGCAGCTTTTAGAGGCACTGCTCATTTAGAATCCATTGTAGACTTATAATGTACGAAAACCCTTACCAGATAGCTCAGCTTTTGACATAGAGCTCTTTTATGGCCATGGTCGGTACCGTCGCATGTATTCTAAAAGACAGAAGTTTATTTTTTAATGTTTTGCAGTCATTGTGATTTGCTTTATTTTTGCTTGTGACCATGTATTAAACATTGCAGAACGTTTTTGATGCTCTAAAAAGTTTTGTGCAAATGTTGTAGATGTAGTTGCACATTGTACAACAGGTCAACTCAGCCTCCTACCCTCAGCGGGATGGAAAATGAGTAGTAGCTTTCGGGTTACTGATTTGTGTGGTGGTATGTCTGCTAGCAGCAAACTGTGGGTCCACTTGTGTGCTGACTCGGGCAATGGATGACCACATATTGCGCTGCGGTATCATTAGCTCATGCTAATCAGCTGCCACTTCCGAGATTTCAAAGCGTTTCTTGTCTGATTCATGTAAGCAGTGTTATAGCAAGTACCCGACTTTTACCATTATCTTTAAAAGAGATCAGTTATAAGAAGTTTGTGCAGATGCTTTATTTTATCTGTACCCAAGGCTTGAGCAAAAGCCGTATATATATGTGTGTTTTAGCTATTTTACGTTGCCAAAGGAGAAGATGTCTCTGGAGCAGGAAGAAGAAATGATGAACTCCGAGCGTGGGGCTTATTGCATGGCACACAACGGCTGGGTCATGAGTGATGATCCACTCAGGAACTTTGCCGAGCAAGGTATGATAGTAGCAGTAGTAGCAGTAGTGGTAGTAGCAGTAGCAGTAGCGGTAGTAGCAGCAGTAGCAGTATAGTAGTAGCAGTAGTAGCAGTAGCGGTTGCAGTAGTAGCAGTAGCAGTAGCAGTAGCAGCAGTAGCGGTAGTAGCAGCTGTAGCAGTAGCAGTAGCAGTAGTAGCAGTAGTAGTCTCAGTAGCAGTAGTAGTAGTAGTAGCAGTAGCAGCAGCAGCAGTAGCAGTAGTTTTCTTTGTTGTTGTGATTGTTGTTGTTGCTGTTGCTGTTGTTGTTGTATTGGTAGTGGTAGTAGTTGTAGCACTGGTAGTGGCAGTAGTTGCTTACTGCATGTTCGTTTTTCTTTGTATCTCTGCATGTCTCTGTGTTATTTGGATCAAACATATTCCTGCGTTGTGAGCTGATGTTGTGTGGTGACAACGTGAAACTACACTACAGCTACAAGCCTGAGGACTGTTTGTCCGTCTCTCTGTGTGCCTGTCTATCCATTCGTCGGTTTTTGTGCATCTGACTTTGTATTTGCTGTATATTGGTGTGTTACTAGTTTCAAACATGTGACTGCATCGTCAGTTGATACCACGGGGTGATTTTGTTAAGCTGTGTTACGGCTACAGCCCCATAGACCATATGTCCATCTTTCTCTCTGTCCGCCCCTGTGTCTCTGTCCGTTTGCATCTCTGCATGTCTGTGTATTACTAGGATCAAACATCTACCTGCGTCGTGAGCTGATTCCCTGGGGCGATAATGTGAAACTGCACTATGGTTACAAGCCGGAGGACTGTCCGTACCTGTGGGAACACATGAAGCGCTACGTCACAGAGACTGCGAGGATCTTTCACGGTGTTCGACTTGACAACTGCCACAGCACACCTATCCACCTCGCTGAGGTATATATCTTGCTCAGTGCTGGTTAGTTAAATGTTAATGATGTGACTTGCTTATGGTTTTTGGCTGAGCGTTAGATCGAGACTTTGGCATGATGTGTCATCTGTCTGTCTGTTGTCTGCATATTATCATCTGTAGTGCACGTATTGTGGCTAAATGGTACATCATAGGAGTTTGGCGATGGTGCCGTTGGATAAGGCGATCGCGTCGACTTCAGCCTCACCATTGTAGATAAGGCACTGTAATGATTATGATTACTATGCCATCGTCTTAACAGGAAAATGATTAGTCAAAGGCAAACCAAAATTGATGCAAACATTTCTTGGATTAGATGTAAACCACAGGCCATTTTTCATTTTCGGAGGTTAAAGGTGTTAGGCTAGGGTTAAGGTTGTGGTACTATTTTTGGTGTGTGTATAATGTACTACATGTTGGTTGAGGCGTGCAAGGTTAGGCGAGGGGATTTCTACGTGATTGCAGAACTGTCCACTAGCTCGGAGTACGTGTTGTAGTAGTTGTTGTAGTCGTATTCTCGTTGTGTGTATGTTGTAGTACATGTTGGATGAGGCACGCAAGGTGCGTCCTGACCTCTACGTGATTGCAGAACTGTTCACCAGCTCGGAGTATATGGATAATGTTTTCATCAATCGTCTCGGTCTCAACTCACTCATTCGAGGTCTGTCTGCCCAGCACTAGTCAGTTACTTCGAAGCAGTTGTTTAGGGCTTTTTGTGTTGTCATCTTCACTTAATCAGACGAATGGTTTACTGGATGAATATAAGTGATAGATTTTTTGATTGAGCAATATTTTATAACCACAGCTCATCAGAACTTGGGAGTTGTAACTTTGGATGTAAAATGTTGATATAGTGCCTGCTGACGAAAATTTTTTGTTTCAACTATTCCCACGAGTTTACTTTTAGCGATCTGGCATAGTCAGGAATAACGTTCGATCAATTGACCATTTGCCCATTAGATGTAATATCAAAAATAGCAGCAGCCGCATGTAGTTTCTGCTGAAAACATCTGTATTTTTTTGACTGAGGATTTGAATGTCTGGGTCATGCAACTGCCAGCTTGACCCATCATAGAGTAGTTGTTGTAGTAATTGTAGTAGTATTTGCAGTAGTGTCCTCTGTGATGTGACAGAGTGTTTGAGTGCATTTGAGGCACGTCATCTGGATCGTTTAATCCATCGGTTTGGTGATTTAACATGTAATAGTTGTTGTAGTGGTGTGGTAGTGTTTGTAGTAGTATCTCTGTGGTATGACAGAGGGTTTGAATGCGTGGGAGGCACGTGAATTGGGTCACCTAATCCATCGGTTTGGTGGTTAAACATGTAGTATTAGTTGTTGTTGTTGTAGTTTTTGCAGTTGTTGTTGCATTTGTAGTAGTATTTGTAGTATTGTTCTATGTGATATCACAGAGGGTCTGAATGCGTGGGAGGCACGTGAGTTGGGTCGGCTCATCCATCGGTTTGGTGGCTCTCCGGTGGGCTCATTCATGCAGCCTCCAGCTCGTCCCATAATGCCTTCAATGGCACATGCTCTGTTCTTTGACCAGACGCATGACAACGAAAGTCCTATCTCGGCAAGTTGACTGGTCTACTTTGTCATTTTTACCTCCACCAAGGAGGTAATGTTTTTGCCGGACTTTGTCTGTCTGTCTGTGTCCGTGCGTGTGTGTGTACAAGATAACTCAAAAAGTTATGGACGGATCTTTCTGAAATTTTGAGGGTATGTCGGGAATGGCACAAACTACCAGTGATTTAATTTTGGGGGCGATCCGGAAGGAATCCTGGATTCTGGATCATTTTGAAATTTTCGTTACCATTGCTTTCAATGGGGCATAAGGGAAACCGCTGCAAAACCAAAGATGGTGCTGCCACCTAGCGAACAACATTGCCTTGGCGGAGGTGTGCGGGCTTTGACTGCTTTCTAGTTATGATTATTTTCGTCCGCCCGGTATACATTGTGCAGTATAGACTCCTTAGGCCTATAGTTCTTAGTAGTAGCAGAAGCAAACGAGGATTAAAGGCGAGTGCGCTGTAGGTTTAGCTGCCATTCAGTTGACGGAAACGTAATTTGTCTCGACGCCAGCTCAGTTTACGAACAGTTGCTTAATTCCCGCCTGCAGGAAGCTGTAAGCAGGACCGGCCGGGTCAGCAGGACAGCGCAGCAAGCGCTGCTCGTTAGACGAATTCCCCGAGGACGTCGTCTCCAGTCAGCTCTGATTCGCACACCGCGCGATGCCCGTTCCGTTTATTTGAACAACGCCGACGGCCAGCTGTAGGTTAAACCGAATGTCACATTAATACTGCCAGTCTCTGTAGCTGCTGTAATGTAGTTCTGATTATTACTTGTCACAAAATATGTTCAGAGATATATCAGATGTTTTCACCAAACACGGCACACAATTTTGGCGTAGTTGATTACTTGATGATAAGATTCTGTCAGTTTGGTGACTCGATCTTTGGCCATCATGATATTGTAACGGTAAGAGTCATCCGTCCCAATCTTCCTTCATAATGCATTTTCAGTAGTTTCTTGGTGTTCGCCAGATGACAGAACTATTATTGTCTAGGGCAGCCTTTGAAGTTTCTGTGTCGAGAACATTTCTACGTTCTAGTTTGTCAGAGTATTAGCATACAACAGGCGCAGCTGTCGCAGTGGGGAAACCGCCAGCGACACTTTTGATTGTTACTTGGGATGTCATTACGCGCAAACAGTAACAATAATTCTTGACAAGTCACATTGACAGATCCGTACAGTCATGCACAACACAATATCATAGGTAAAAAGCAGAAATGATATATTTCGGCATCAGGCTCTGTGTGATATGTGGATTTTGTGTCTGTGCAGCCTAATATGTCTTATGTCCAGTTCACACCGGCGATGCCGACGCGACTCAACTGTCGAGTTTAGTCGCGTCGTCGGCGTCGCTAATGTGAACTGAATTGCCGACGATTGCCGACGGATTTCAGTCGAAAATTTGGAAACTGAACAGGTTCAGAATTTGCGCAATGTAACCGTGTGCGAAAACTGTTGCGACCCAGTTTCCATTTCTAACTCTTGAGTGAGTGGTGCTAAAACGATACAGCGTACGATGACGTCATGATTGGAAACTTGGTCACGACTGTTGAGATTCGTCGAGTTGCGTCGACAGTTGAGTCGCATCGGCCTCGCAGGTGTAAATTCAGTATCATTCGCTGTTATGTTGTGCAGTTGATGATGGGCAGCAACGCGAGCATCCAATGCATGGCATTCGGTGACCCAGTACCCCGCATGTCATGGTTCAAGGACTCGCGGAGACTGCACAACGACGGCGTCCGACTGGTCGTCGTTGACACACGTGACGTCAGCGATGCGCGTTACGTCATCAGCCACGTGATACTGAGTCACGTGACCGACCACGACGCCGGCGACTACAAGTAAGTAGCGGAGACTGTCGGAAGAAACGGCTGCAAGTTCGTAATGTACAAGAAACTATCTGCTCAGTTTCATGGATGTAGGCTAAGATCACTTTACGTGTTCATGGTTACAGTGGCGTATTGAGGGGTCAGGCAAATTGTCTTGGCCCCTCTTGGAGCTTAATATTTGCATAATTTTGCTTCGTAAAACATCGAAATATATGTAGGCTATTATTTAACAAACAGGCTTCACCTTCTTGAAGAAGACCCCATACTCCCCTTCTTTGAATTCCAAAACGTCACTGCGGCGTTGTTTCGACTTCTGGTATATAGCCTACACAGCACGATGAATACGAATGCGATGTTAACGGTGACTGTTAGGAACTATCGCCGTCATAATCATATATCGACGGGTTGACTGAAAATGGAGAACCGGAAAATGGAGTACCGATTTTCCGGAGCTAAAGAACAAAAATGTTGCTGACACATCATTAAGCTCGGGAAAGCACATCACGTATAATTATTTAACTTTCTACATCTATATCGACTGATAAGTACGACCACTTGTTGAGTAGGTCACAATGTTTGCGTGCAGATGTGTGGCAGAGAACTCCGCCGGTCGTTCGGAGGTGACGTTCAAAGCTTGGTTCAACCCAGCAGACGGTTATCGCTCGCTGGATGACGACAGACTCGCAACTGACGTCGCCCGTGACGCGGGCAATGACGTCAACTCCGACGACAAGTCGTCATCCGAGGTTCTGATTGGTGCATCGCTCGGTGCTGCGGCTGTCGTACTGCTGGCCGTGGCGGTGGGCGTGGTCTGTGTCGTTCGACGTCGGCGGCTGTGCCACCGGAAGTACGCCTACTACGTGCGCGACGACCAGCGCCATGGCAACGGCGCCGTCAAAACGTCGACACCGCCACCACACTCCACGCCTGCCTGGATCCGCCGCCTGCAGACGCGCGGTCGCCGCATCCTCGGGATGACGTCGCCAGTCGCAGAAGATCACGGACAGATCGGCACTGACCGTGACGCACCTGATGATGATGATGATGATGACAAGCTGGT
>Ga0209367_1008823_pt1 | contig 13754 bp, 8 predicted proteins | sample WorMetLIZISLAND2_FD_187412 | JGI IMG/M metagenome (GOLD analysis project Ga0209367, IMG submission 187412) | Marine gutless worms symbiont microbial communities from Max Planck institute for Marine Microbiology, Germany - Olavius geniculatus... ... | reverse complement strand
GTTAAGATTAAAAGCAAAAAAAAGCAAAAAAAAACGTTCAATGCGTTAAAACGTTAATAAAAACGTCGACTAATATAACCTTTAGTCTTCACGTTCACAACGTGATTAATATTATAGTAAAACAAACAAAAAAGTTTTAAAATGCATAAACATTATCGACGCAACTAAACACAACTGAACACAATAAACCTGTCTTGTTTGTTGCAAAAATTTCGCAATGTTTTTTTTTAAATATTTGGATGTTTATGCTGCGAATGTGCGTATTACAAATGTTTGCAAAAATAAAATACATCAAAATACGCGCATATGTTATTGAGAAGTTAAGATAAAAAAGTGCGTGTGAAAACGTTTTAGCAGTTAGGCCTACATCGTAAAGTGTGGCGACATCGGTGGCGCTTATATCTGCCGTGACAATTAGTCGCTATATAACGAACTTTGATAACGAACGACATGCGATAAAATGATGACACATACGTAAGGCTTTACCTGGCCGGGGTTCCACAGACGAAGCAGAGCTTAACACGGCAATACCCAAGCAGAATTCGATCTAAATTGCGATAGAATCGTACAGGACTATTTCATTTAAGCAACAAAGTTTTGTTTTAAACTCCCGGATTTGATTTAACAATAAATTTTAAAAATTCACGATTTTATTTACAAATTTTTCAAATCGCAGGTAGTCAATTGGTTACATACTTAGTGCTCGAAAGTCTTGTCTTACTGGACAGACGACCGAAGCTTTCCTAGTAGCTCACGTAGACCAATGCTAACTTGAGCAACAGAAAATGAATGAAAGTGAAAGACTTAAGATTTGAGCTTGCATAATTTGATTTGAGATTTGCTCGTCAATGCAAAGCTTATTAAGCCATAGCAACCTCTTACAAACGTAATTATTATGCATATTAGATTACTGCGCAGTGTGTAAAAAATTTGCAGGTTATCGACTTGAAGCCCCAAAGCCACCAAATAAGATATGAAAATAGTAACCAAGCACGCACGAGGAGTATTGATAGATACGGTGCGGTAAAAAGTTGTAGCAAATCAAAAATACACTGTGTTCAGAAAAAACACACCCTTACGTTTTTTTATATCTCCGTGGAAAATGATTAGATTTCCACAAAATTTTCAGAGTATGTTTAAGAGGAAACTAGTATTCCATCAACCTAAAAGTTAGATATTTTTTGCTTTTAATGAGGTCATGCTGACATCATATTTTCGTGTTTCTAAATTATGGGTTTTACGTGTTTTTTACCGTCGAAAACAGACATTGATAAATGTTTGTGAGTGAGCAACAGTTATGTAGCCGCAAGTTTGTGCAAGATATTTTTGGGCAATAAACAGAGAATTGAATGTTGATGGAATAAAACTTTTAAATAAAAAAATTGACATGTCCGGCAGTATCAAGCCGTTCGACTGATAGCATGCAAGTGGTAATCCACGCAGTGACGCAGTGCACGTATGTTTGCCAACATCAACAAAGCTGAAGATCTCGCACTCGGCCAAGAAGTCAAACCACGGAAACAGTTCACAATGATTTGCGTGATGGATTAACATTTTTGAGTTCGGTCATCACACTAATCAATTTATGTGTTTTAACATTTCATCAAATGTCTCCCTTTAACAATTGGTAAAATAGAATATTTAACTTTTATACTGATGGAATACTAGTTTCCTCCTAAACATTTCCTGAAAATTTTGTGAAAATCTAAATATTTTTCACGGAGATATAAAAGAAAACGTAAGGGTGTGTTTTTTTCTGAACGGTGATCCGATGTAGCGATAAGTCCTTTAGGGCTTGGCCTCGAAGCGCCTCGAAAACAAAAACAAAGTTTTGATCTTGAAAAAAATATTGTTTACCGGTATATCATTATCTCCAACTACTTGCCATATGCTACTCTAGACAGCTCCCGCAACAACTATTCACAGGAAACATAAAAATATAACTACAATGACTGGCGATGCGAGCTATCGTTTATAGCCATCATTAAATTCACGCAGCGTTTTCGCCGCTCTGTCGTTGTGTCTGTCCGAAATAGCTGCGTCGACGTCGATCGCCAATATTAATGTCAACAGCGGATGTTCATTGTTTACACCCCGCCCCCTATTGTAATTTCCTTTAGGAAAATTCTTTCTTCAGTTTCGTTCACTTTGCTGGACAAATTTTTGGCCACGTTGTTCGCTTAAAACGTTTATCTTTTTAACAATGACATTCATAGCACCTTATGTTTTTATATAGAAAATAATGAAATGAAACGTACAGTCGGTTGATAGAGCCGGACATCTTCAGTTGCGGCGGTATTTTACGCAGTCCGACACCGTTACAGCGGATACTGCGACTGTAATTGTTGAAACAGACGCACTCAGAGGGGTAACTCTGATCCGCTGTGAACAACATAAATGTACAAAGCACGAAAACGTAATATTGCTTGCATCACATTGAATATGTGTCAATATGCTGCTGCATAATATTATTTTTATGATTTTGCAGTTTTCGATGTGTTAGTTTTTGAATATTGCCGTTAACAAGTGTAGGCTTATAATCTGCTCTTTTTTCTGTCATACAAATGGTCAGTTGAGAAGAAGTGGGGTTTCAGATATTTTCACAACTTTTCCATTTTGGGTCATGTGACGTCATCAATCACGTAACCATTGAACCCGCCGTAGGCAGTTTCTTATAGATGGTCATTGGTCAATGATAAGCATGCGTCTATTTTGCATGGTTATGGAGATATGGGGCCTCAGATATTTTGGGGTCGCGACTTTGGTTTTTTGCTATTGTACAAATACTTAGACTCATATACTCAGAAATTGTAACGCGCACAAAATGTCCGTGAAACTGACAGAATCAGAGGCCTGGGCAGTCATATCACTGGCAGCACATACGGTGATGAAAAACAGCAGCAAAGCAAAATATTGTTTTAAGACGGCGTTTGAAAAAAACCAGTTGACTGCAAATTAAAGAAATGATACCGTAAAGTGACGTAAAACTGTATGCTTACCGCAAGTGGCGTATGAGTATCTTTCTTTGGCGCGATGACATGTGGTTCTGAACGTGAAGTAATGATCCCAACTGTCGTCTGCAACAGCGTATAATAAACTACATAACTTTATAAACATCACGATCGACAGTAACAGACTTCTTGCATCCAAATAGACCCCGCTGTAATATAATTATATATTCGTATGTACATGCAGTGTTTCCGTGACCGGTCCCTACTTTAAGGAATTTTGTAGACTTTGCAAAAATTTAAAAAACGCAAGTTTTCAAATTGGGTTCATGGCGGCGGCGGGGCACGGTAGTAGGTCGGGGACAGCCGCCAGAAACCGGTAACATACCTATAAACTTATAGCAATATTTTCAGCAATTTTTTACCACAAACATGAAAGAAAAAACATAAAATTATTTAACAGATTAATTGATGTCGAAGTTCATTATAGGCCTATTTAAAATTCAATTTATTTAACTTCTCTTGCAAGCGTTTGAGCAACAAAATATTTGGTAAAATTTGGGCTACACATTTTTCTGTACGGGCTGCACATTTTGGTTGGATCTCACCCCTAAAATATGCCCCGGCACGGTGTGTTACAGACATACCGCAGTGTTCGGGGTCCTCGTCCTCTTCGTTCGGACAGTCAACGACGAAGTCGCACCAGCGCTGCCGTTCAACACAGAGCGCACCTGTTGAGCTCGAGTTACACGGGTACGATCCAGCGGGACATTGCCACAACGGTTCGGCAACCGACAGAAGATCAACGTTGTTCACCAACACACCTGCGGCCCAATAGACACATAGGCGTCATTTCAGTGAATCATTGGGGGTGTCTCACTGTCTCAGTCTACGTAGCGCATTGTTCCTGCAGCAGTAACACCGTCTTAACAGTACGATTTACAGAAAAAAATTAAAATCATAAATCAATGGGGGGAGGGGGTTGGACACCCCTAGCATTTCTCTAAATGATGTCTCTGAATAGACGAGCAACTAACCCAAGTCATTATTTTGTAATTGATAGACGAAATCGCTGCATGATTGGTGCTGTCCCCTGGTGAACCACACGTAGTTAACTGCGAGTTTTGGCTAGGGGTTCAACCCCAAAATCTCCTCTTCCCTGGCGAGTTAAGAACCCCGTGTTGACAACGTGTCATTGGACCGCACAAATTTACCTGACGAATGGTTTAAGCAAAGAGCACGAATGTGACAGACAGACGACAGACAGACGGACAGACAGATTACGGTACGGAAAATATGTAGCTACAGGTGGAACGGCTTGCGCTAAGGAAACTTCGCCTAGAATCTGACATGTTATTGGGTTCATTACTCAGCATGCTTTAGACGTGGTTGCACTTAAAACAAAAAGCAATAGCATTTTGGAAGTGTTAAATTCGCTGTGTATGCAACCAAGAATTTGATTTAATTTTGCAAAGTACTAACTAATTTCGAATGCAAGCGGTAACCGAAAAATAATAAAAATAAAAGCCAACAATTCCAATAAACGAAAAACCCTTGCATTTCAGTTAATCCGTAGTGGCTTCTGGCTGGATTCTTATGGCCTTTAAATTTCACTTACCGTTAAGTTACGAGATTGCGTTTTGGCTTACGCCTCGCGTCAAGGGAAATCTGTTATTTCCGGTATGTCAAGCAATATGAGAAGGAATAAAGTTAGTCGAAAATAAAACTTCTTAATTTCACTGGAACGATTCTACTTATGAACAGAGAACTAAGTGACTTTACTGCAAAAACAATGTTTAGTTAAATAATAAAAAGCTAAATAGGTGAATGCCAAGTGTACACAAAAAAACAATATACTTACCCAGTAAAATAAAAAGTAGGCCCCTAGACCGTTGACATTGGTAGTTTTAGCATATTCTTAGACAAGCCGTTACTTTGATCTCCGACCATAGACCCCCATAACGTAACCGGTTTTTCTTAATCCAAAAGTATGACAAAAGTTTGCTAAAAATTAGAGCTGTCGAAACGTTAATTTTTTAACGCATGCATTAACGCGTTAATAACGCATCATTAAATATTGCTGATATTGTACGAGAAAGTAACAGGATGACAACAGACGAAGTCGTGCCTGTGTCGCAGGACCGTGACAGTAGTGATAGAACGGCAAGAAAACAATTTTTAATTACTTGAATATTATTCGATCGTCAAATAACCTCGGTTTAATGAAATACTGGAACTTCTGCTTCACAAAATTTAGTAATAATTTAGGCCTACGTATGTGAGTTATTTTTTAACGCGCGTTAATTTATTAACACGTTAACACGTTAAATAAACGCGTTAACTTAATTTGACAACTCTACTACAAATCTATCTATGCCCGCCACAGAAACAATAAAAAGTAATTTGAGCAAAACTCACGTGACGCGCGATAGCAGCGGTCCTGCCACTTTGGCAATCAGTGTAGGCCTATAGCAATAAGATATTAATGCATCTTGAAAAGGTACTTAAATGTGAGGCCTCCGTACAGAATACTGCTTAAATTTAAAAGATCGAAACTTAGATTTTTAAAAATGTACGTTCTGTGCTACAAATGTCATACGCAGGTTGTCCAGGTCCCTCTCCAGCCATTTCGGCACAATTCACTCTTACAATGTGTGTCGCAGCCGGAAATCGCAAGGAAATTCACAAACCATTTTAAAGCTCAAGGTCATTTAAGGTCATCGACGTTGACATCAATAAAAAGCTTGTCACTAATGCTTGTTATGATAAGCAGCATGTCTGTGAATATCTGCAACCGTTTTCACGCTACACGAGATAATTGCGCTAAAATAACCACTTTTTAAGGAGTAGCTGTTTTTGATGCCCACCTGTGCCGGCCTTTTTGAACCTAGGGGGTCGAAACTTAGACTGCTGAAATCTACGTTTAATGCTAAAAATTTCATATGCAGGTTGTCTTGGTCTATCTCCAGCCATTTCGTCTCAAATTAGAATTGAAACGTGCACTGCGTCCAAAAATCGCGAAAAATTTACCAAAACCTTTCTTGGAAGGTCTAAGGTCGTTCAGGGTTATCGATGTTGATGAACCTAAAAAGCTTGTCATCAGTGCTTGTTATGATCAGCAGCATGTTTGTACTTATCTGCAACCGTTTTCACACTATACGAGCCAATAACGGCAAAATAACGTCTTTTTAGGAGGTAGCCCTCTTTGACGCCCTCGTTCGAGGGGAACCCCCGCACCCAGAGGCACGAAATTTTGTCACGAAAAACTAAAGACCTTGAGACATACGCAGGTTGTCCAGGTCCCTATCCGGCCATTTCGGCACAATTTACTCTTAAAATGTGTGTCGCAGGCGGAAATCGCAAGAAAATTTACTATAAACCATTTTAAAAGCTCAAGGTCATTCAAGGTCATCGACGTTGATACCGATAAAAAACTTGTCACTATTGCTTGTTATGATAAATTCACCAAAACCTTTTTTTGGAAGGTCTAAGGTCGTTCAGGGTTATCGATGTTGATAAACCTGAAAAGCTTGTCATCAGTGCTTGTTATGATCAGCAGCATGTTTGTACCTATCTGGAACCCCCGCACCCAAAGGCACGAAATTTTGTCACGAAAAACTAGAGATCTTGAGGCAGCCCACGATGAAGATTTCGTGATTTAGCTTGCACCATTTTGACACAATACAGCAGTGTGACGGACGGACGGACTGACGGACAGACGCCCAGGCCATAGCTAAGACGCGCTAAGCATTCTGCTATCGCGCGTAACAACAGCACGGTCAGTCACACCTATAATAGGCTACATGCACGGACCCACGGAAAACACAAACATCGGGTCGATCAAATTAAAACCCGATCAGGCCCTTTTGGTAAAAATGTTTAAGCACTCACATAAATTGGACTGTGACGTGTATATGTTTTATTTTTGCTTTTCTTTTTTACCACTTTTATTGCTTTTATTTTTTACTTGTGTTCTATGGACGTTTCTGTCTGAAATAAACTTGATTGATTGATTGATTGATAAATCTGCTTATATTAGGCTTAATGTACAGAAATTAACTTCTGAGTTCAATGTTACAAATGTACGCACTCTTGTTGTTACATGCACCTGATTTGAGGTATGGTTTCCGAAATCGGAAGCCTTATAATATCGCGCTGCGGTCCGACATTTTTTGGCCTGTGAGGACCCTTTTCATGGGACAGCTGTCCGTGCTCGATCGAACATACTAAACATGTCCAGTTTACGTGTGACAACGTTTTGTTTTCGTGACACACAGACGCGGTTTTAGTTCGAACCACTTGAGTAGTCGCATATCAATCCACCTATAAATGGCTGTGTGTGGTCCACTACATGTTATATCTGTCGGTTCTCCATTGAGGAAGTCAGTTGAACCTGGTCCGTTGAGTTTATATCAATTTCTTTCGAAGTTGCTGTCAACAGGCCGACAAAGGCGCCCTACTGTTTCGTTAACGACTCCGTACGCGTAATGTGATCTACATTTAGGTCCAGTATGATTGCAATGTGGTATTTCTAGCGTTGCCATTCTTAAATAGCGCTTTAAAAATTCACACTGCTTTCTTCTGGTTTTCTATGTTGCTGTACTTAAGTGACAGAGATTAAGTAAATAAAAATAAATCAGTGATTCGATGATGCGCTGGAACGGAGTTGAGCGAAACCAAAAAGTGAAGTATCGTGACGTAAATAAGCACTGCGCGGCATTGCGAATAAGGGCTTTTATCGGCTTGGACTTTTTTTATAGCACGCGCATTAACACGAAACGTCACGCGAGTTAGGAAAGTGACGATAGGCGACGAATATCCAGGGAGGGCGAGAAACAGATAAATACACATACAGACACTCAGACGCACGCAGAGAGAGGGAGAAAAAGAGAGAGATGGATGGACTAGAAACTGATCAACTGTCGCAGACTCTGAAGATTAAAGGTCCATGGACACCAAAATTAACGTATATATTTTATCTTTTTGCTTATAAGTGTATAATGTTGTGATAACTTTGACAGTAGTATCGAGAATTAAGATTGCGCAGTTCTAAGCGAACTACTCACAATATAGGCTATACACAACGGAGCGACATACTTTTTGCATAGACCTAATAGTGGATATTTCATGACTTACTTTGTCCTTTTATCTTTCACCATAATGTCTAGAGTACTATGGAGTTTTAGACCAATAAGTGTCCATAATCTCTACCCATTCAAGCGTGACGACTGATAGTTTCGCCCGTCTATATATACAGGATGTTCTAAAAAAGGCACAAAGTTTACGGCACCATAATTTTGCAACCGTACATCACAGAGTCAGGCGGTTTTCAGCAAAATGTTTAGAAAGAGATGCTTCACACGACAAAAACCAGTGTTTGAATACAGCAGTAAATATTCTCTGTTTTGTCACATTTGTGCATTATTCGACAGATTAACATGTCATATGGCAGGTACATGAAGTACAATAACTCGTGATGTTATATTGTACGTGATGGGAGTCCCAGGGACTCCAGTGGATAGAAAGATTTGCAGGTCGGACCCCCAGTCAAAACATGCAATTGCAAATAAATGCTGCCACCTGGCGAATAAAGACGAAAAGCATTTTCGCCTTTTACCAAATTACGTTGATGTTTTTTTCTCACCGGAAACAATTCTAACAACGGAATTGTGCTTTAGTCTGTGAATTGAAATATTTCCGAATCCTCGCCGCTCAAAATGTCCGCCACGTCGAATGGAAATTAGGCCTATACGGGAAAAAGGGCGTAACGTCAGTCGATCAGTCAGTCATGATTAGAATTCGTCATAGACAGGGTGGACACGCAATCCGCTGATACGACATTGCATACCGTGACAGCTGAATATCAATGAGCAAACTGTGACATTACTGCAGAGACGAACTTCTCATTGCTTCCTAGAATACATGATCGTCAAGCCTTGGTTAGAACTAAGTACTGCCCGCGGGCCATTTCTGTGAAACATTTTGCGAATTTAGGTCAAATTTACGTTACAGGAACACAATCGCTATTAGCGCCACCAAGCAAATGCGCTTGTTGCACAGCTACTCATTGCCTAGCATGTCATCTACACACAAATATCCACGTGACCTTGACCTTTGACGTATGGCCTTGATATTCAACAGGGGTTTAAAGGTTGTCAAGATACATGTTTGTGCAAAAGTTCATCAAGCTGAGTGCATCGGTTCATGAGTTATCGTGTTGACGGAAAGAGAAAAAATCAGCGACAACGCTGAAACAATACGGCCGTCACTTCCGCGGGCAGTAATAACAAAACACATACCGACGTAGAGGCTAAGCGGAGTGATGATAGCGATGAGCAGCAGTGCGCAGTGACATCTGGCGAAAGCAGCGGAACTTGTTCGGCGTTCCATTATGACGTCACAGTGACGTCAGCAGTGACGTCACCGGCTTCAAACGTCCGCCGCTGCAACAGAAAACACAGAGAGTGGCGTTTGAGTTTCTATACGGCAACGAATAATACTTTGCAGTCTGCGACATTCGAGTTTTAAAATATTCACAGACACTCGCACAAGGTAACGAATAATACAACACAAAGCAAAAGTCGCTAAGGAAAGAAGACCGTACTGCCTGTGCCAGAAGGCTAGCAGATGTGAAGCGAAATATGTTACTTATTTAAATATGTTATTTTAACCCAAGATATAACCTGAACAGGTCGTAGCATAACTACGTAAGCGCAACCATTAGTAAGGTCGGCTAAAATCTGGTTAATAAGGCCTAGATGAGATACAAAAATTCATCATTTTACGTGATTAGTCCTTTACTGCTATTTAATAAACGTTGTAATTTGGCGAATTTACATAGCTTAGCGGTCTCTTGTGACCAGTGACTTAATTATAGTATACAAATTTAGTTAAAGCTTTTCTTTCTGGCTAGGAAATAAACGAGCTTATTTTATATTTTCCAGTATCCGCAGAAACAGCAGATTGGTAATCCACATCGCACCGACAATTCTGTTGCCGTATATGCAACGCAAATGTGGAACTTGTAGAATCCTTCGTCTACCTCAGAAGCGCACAGCACAGAAATGGAAGCAGTGACACAGAAATCTGAAGACGAATCGGCATAGCTCAGTCGTGACTGCATGACACAGCCATATTTGGAAGTCATCAATCTCAGTCAGCACAAATGTTCGTCTCTACATGACATACTGCCTGTCCTACTGTACTGTTGCAACACCTGGACAGTAACCAAGCAACTCTCAGAGAGGATAGATGTCTTCAACATGCGGCGCCAGAGGAGAATATTCCTCATTCCATACACACGCCATGTCACAAATGCCGAAGTGAGAAGTACCAAAGGCTGCTCCGCTGCCTCCAAGTTGATGCACATGAGAAAGCTTCAACTGTTCGGCCACCTGGCTAGAAGATCATATGAGGAAGACCACCACAAGGTCGTGGTAGCTGCAATGAGCAACCCGCCTGCAGGATGGAGAAGACCGAGAGGACGTCCTCGTGATACATGGTCGAGAATCGTGTCCAGGGACGTCCAGCCCTTCAGCATCGGCGTTCACTCGGCCTGGCGTCTCGATGCAAATCGCCGGCAGTGGCGTCAAGTCGTCGACACTGCAATGCTCCAATAGGAGTCTGTCAAAAAGAGGAGTATCCACAGGCGACTCAAAAATAATAAATAGGGTAGTGTCACTAGTGTTCACGGTCGCCTATGCTGCATGTTAAATTCCTGTTAAGGCTTCGCTGCTCAGTCACCATTGACCGATATGTCAAACATTTAGAGCGCAAAAATGCAGCCAAAATGTCACGTTATAACTTCAAACGGCAACACACGAACCCCGTTACCACTGCCAATACGTCATGTGGCAAAAACGCATGTTTCACTTGCTTCGACTAATCGTAGGACTTGGAAAACAGGTCAGGATGTAAGTCATAAAAATCAGTAAACTGCAAGCTTTAAGCTTATACATGTAATCTGTTATTGTTGGCGTTTCGGCAACCGCTGCTGCCTTCTTTGAAAGGTACGACTATCCGCCTGGAGTCACTGAGCTGAATTTATATAGCACAGCCTATAAATTACTAATTTAATTTACCCGGTACGAGTCAACGAAAGATTTAGTTCAAATGTTAAAATGTTTCAAGCTCATTGTAAACTTTCAATCTTTTAGAAACTTATTTGGCAACTTGCTTTGGACATGGTGCAAATCTAGTTGTAAGGCTAGATTGCTCTTCAACAAGTCCACAACACATTGAGTAATGTAGTTCGGACTTGAAAGCTCATACAAAAATCACAGATTTCACGTATGACACTCTTGTGTCGGCACGCACGATATAGTGGTCTTCGGTACTTATGAATACTCGCATTACATTTATGACCCGTTTTTGTTTTTTTCTTTTTAAGTACACAACACACAGTGCATAAGTCTATCATTAGAACATTGTGTCGTGCAGTTTTACATCAGCGCTTATACAGCATTAAATGAATTGCTTGCATTTTTTATATATAATTAACGTAATAACGACGTCGGTCAAATAAGTACGTGTGCATGAACTCGTGCCGAAATAATAGTATGCCTAACAGTTATGTATAATAACGACAACACAAAATGACGGTGCCATTGTGGCTTATCCGTTATAGTAATTTTTGATGAATATATCGGGTGAGCCACATCCTTTTAATTGCTCCAATAAAATGCTGCATAAACTGCAAAACATCATACCTTTATAATGTTTGAACAACTGCAATTTTTGCCATTAAGTAATTTTACTTAAAGTTAAAAATTTAAATGTGCTCATTTAAAAAATCACAATTTTTTTCCGAATTCCAGTGTTTTCTGCACGCAAATTGCGAATTAGTGTTTATCGTTAGTAAATCCAATCACTGTGTTAAAATTACAATTTATTCGCTTAAAACGGAACTTGTATACTTCGGTCGACAAAGAACGACGTCGTTTACTGAGAACGATTCGCGAATAAACAGAAGTTGCAATTATAATCCATTTAACAATACAAAAATGTCAAATATCAAACAGGCGTTATTTTCGGATCTAACTTGTAAAAGAGCATTAAGTGCTGACTGCTGACCAAATAGGCCGCTTATCTTCATGTCGTGCTTTAGTCGTGCTAAGGACATTTTAGTGGTAATAACATAATACTGTTCACGATCGCCTGCGCCGAATGCCAAATGGCTAGTTTGTTTGCATAATAAATTATAAAAATTCATCAAATTACAACCAGTTTGGCTGCAATTGTTCATAGGCCTATATGTTTCAGACGTGACTGCAATGTAAAATAAACACAAAACATTTGTACAATATTTGTGCAAATGTTTAGTTTGTTTTACGCACACTTACGATCACGTGGCGGCTTCGTGCCAGTGAATTAGGGGAATTTTATAGTCTGTCGAAAAAAATTTGTTCTTGTTTGAAAATTCACGTCCAAAATACAAAATTTGCTGCTAAAATACCTTATTCAAATATATAGAAAAACAATAAAAATTTTCAGCACTTATAATCTTTTCTGACAGACATTTTCAGCAGTCTGTCGGCAAATTGCTACTTTCTGCATCCCTTCCTACTTTTTTAGCTCACGAATGCCACTGATCGCGGTCTACATCTAAGCCTGCATGACAGTCGCCGGCTTGGGAAACGAGATCGTCTACTGAAGCTGTCGTCGTTCTCAGCAATTTATCACCATTTATTATTGATACAATGTCCGCAATGCTGACACTCGTGATGGTTACAGACAATGCATTACGGCTGTGTGTACGCAGTATTATTTTGTCTGCATGAGCAACTGACCCTCGTGTAATCGCGTACCGTACAGGTTCCTATTCCGACAGCCATTACAATGACGAATGACGACGAGCAACGGCGCACAAACCATAATTGTTCGGTGCGCTTATCGTGCGTTCTTCATGCGTTCGCTTGGTGTGACCGGGCCTTTACGTTAACTTACAGCACGCCAGCAGTTGTGGGAATAACGTACGGTGACGATTTGGATTAGCCGTATAGAGTCAAAGATGCAATTTATTTTTACTCTTAGGCTTTTAATTAACCTTAACCCTATCCCTAATTTATATGTCGTTCATTGCTATAATAGGAAGTGTTCGAATAGGAACTGTCAGAAACTTGAAATATCGCCTGTCGTAATAAGAATAGTTTTTCGTTCAATGCCTGAGAGTCGTCAGCAAAGTCATTCTAGTAAATACAAAAAAATGCACGCCATATATTCGCTATAGGATTCGTGCAATAATGTGAAGTTTCACGTTTTAAACGAAACGAGGAAAAAGTGAATAACTGAATAGGTGGAAGCGAAAAGTATAAATTTACACCAAAAGCAGGACGAAACTTTTTAGATCCGTATAGCACGCTATCGACTAATGTTAAATCTGAGCCTACTACAAATATGTTTCTTTCGTTTTTTGAAGTGCCAATTCTTCGGAGACCATATGAAAAAGCAAATACTACACTGTGAGGCATAAAATACACCAAAATTTTGTTCATCAAAACTTGAAGAAAAATGATCCAATTTTAATAAGTTTTGGTAAGAATATTTCTGATACAATTGGCCATCAAATGACTGTTTAGTTATTCACCTCACTTACTGTCTGTTTCTGCACTACCTGGAAAAAGAAAACGAAGAAAATATTGCATTTTTAACCACTGGTATTATTGCTTAATCAAAAAACACACAAACATGGGCGTTGGAACAGGGAGAGCAGAGGGAGCAGCTGCTCCCCCAACTTTTGGCACGGGAGAGCAGGCCATAGCTCTTGCTCCCCCAAAAGTTTGAGCCTTCTGCACTGCGATGTTAGAC
>Ga0209367_1008822_pt1 | contig 13755 bp, 6 predicted proteins | sample WorMetLIZISLAND2_FD_187412 | JGI IMG/M metagenome (GOLD analysis project Ga0209367, IMG submission 187412) | Marine gutless worms symbiont microbial communities from Max Planck institute for Marine Microbiology, Germany - Olavius geniculatus... ... | reverse complement strand
TTTCCCAAGGTAAGACAGTTGCACTAAATAGATGAGGTGGGAAATGAAACCACCATTCGATGACATATAGTCTCATTAATAAGTGTGCCAAAAATTATTATAATCGGACATTCATTGTTCAAGTTATTGCAAAAAATGTAGTCACATGCTTTTTTTTGAGACACAGTGTATATATATAACTTCAAGAGGATGACGATCATAATCTGTTGGACAGATCGAACTGCATCTGGGAGATATCTTTAGATGCTCCCAACAATAATAACGATTTTGACGAGCCCGTGACATCATTGTCAGATATCACGGACACAGCTGATGACAACAGGGCAGATGAACTATTGAGCCCATACAATGTAGCTCAGTTGCAGGGCTGTTGTCCGGACTGCAAAATCTTTATTGACTATCTCCAGGATGGGATACTTCCTCGGGACGATGCAGGTGCTAGGAAGATCGTATATCAGTTCGAGAGATATGTGCTCCAAGATGGATTGTTATACCATCTAGATGTCCCACGACAGCGTAAGAGATTCGCTGCAGAGACTGTAACTCGTCAACTGGTATTACCACAAAGTTTACGAGAACTGATTTTATCTAGTTACCATGACGACAGCTGTCATATAGGTGGTGAGAAATTGTACAATACTATACGACAGAAGTACTACTGGCCAAATTTATTTGTCGACTCGTTCAATTGGGCGCGCACATGCTCAGCGTGTCAGAGAAGTAAGGGCAATGTGACTAACAAAGCTCCTTTAAAACCTCTACCTCCGCCCAGTACTATTTCTGAAGTTTGGCATATGGACTACGTCCAATTACCGAGATCAAACGGTTTCAATTACGTCCTGGTTCTTGTGGATAATTGTAGTTTATTTTCCATTCTCTTACCAGCCAGAACGACAGGAGCTGCCGAAACAGCGCGTCTGTTGTACGATTCACTTTTTACGGTCTACGGCGCTAGAACTTTATTGTCCGACAGAGGTAGTTGTTTCCGCAGTAAACTGGTGAAAAGTCTATGTTCTTTACTAAACGTAAAACAAATTTTTACAAGTAGCAGGCATCCCCAGACTAATTCTCGAGCAGAAAGTTATAACAAAAATATACTTAATAGTCTTCGGACTCGGTGTGAGTCAGAGCCAAATTGGCCTGAACTTTTGTCGACTATCGGGAATAGTTTTAGAACTTCTGTTGCTAAGAATCTTGGCGTTAGTCCGTACCTGGTCGTGTTTGGTAGGCAACTCCTATCAACCATCGATCACTTGTTAATTCCACCGCAAAATTTACCCATTAGCGCTAAGCAATATTTTGAAAACATGAAACCACAGCTTGAAATATTGAGAGAATCAGTCAGACAAAACCAGTTACAATCAAGCAAAAAACAATAAAAAACAATGCCCACGGTAATGTAAAAATACCAAAATTTGCAGTTGGAAATCGTGTATGGTTGCGAGAACAACAACCCTCAAAGGTGAAACTCGGACATAAAACGAGCCAGAAATTTAAAGGCCCGTTTTTGATTGTGGAAGCTAATCCAGACTTTTTTACGTATAAACTTCAAAATTGTACAAATAACAAAGTCCACCCAAGCCTTATTCACGCTAACTGACTACGCTTGCGTGACACAGAACGCGATGGACTTTATTCTAAAATTGCTGTTCAGTCTGATGTTAAAACAAACATGGATGGAAACATGATTTCTAAGACGGCAACAGACAGCTCTATGGAAGCTAGCCATAAGCAGGCAGATGTAACTAAAGCTTTAACGTTACTGTTGCAAACAGCTGATAATACTGCTGCAGCTACAACTGTGCCTGCTGCGCCAAAACAGAGCGCAGACGCAGTGAGAAATCAGCGCTGCAAGCAGCGTATATTTTATCGCAGCAAAGCAAACGGCACTTCTCAGACTGCTGCTACGGCACAATGTGCTACAAATGACATGCAGGCGCAAGTGCTAACTAGAGATAAACAAACCAGTAGGCCTACAGTCTGCAGCCCTACAGCCGCACCGACAGGCGAAGAGACTGTATCTAGTCAGCCTACAGTTCAGGATGGACTACTGTCTTCTTCTACACGAGACGAAGGTTGGTTTAGTATTAAACGGATTTTAAATCACCAAAAACGTGGCAGCCGTACGTTTTATAAAGTGGAACGGAGTACAGGCGAGACGTCGTGGGTGTCACAAAAAGATGTCTCAGACTTCGCTAAAGACACCTATTGGTTGGAAAAGCGCGAGAAGGCTAGACTTCGGAAAAATGAGAGACAGCAGAGATTAAAGCAATAACAGGTTCTAAGCTGCACAGACTATTATTATTTTCTTTACGTTTCATTCTAAATTGTCGACACACTTTTGGACTGAATTAATAATTTTTATATTTTTATTTTTTGGTTTGTGCAGACTGGAGCGTGTGGCGTTTTACTCTGACTGTCTTTATATTGATGCGTCTTGCTCTGCCGACGACCTGCGTTCTAAAACACACGGACACATTTGATGTGGTAACAGATGTTTGGACACAGATGTTTGTCCTTCAAACACCAAACGTTGACTGCTCTAGACTGCAAATGTCTGAGATTAATTGTCGACGTTTGGCCAGTGATCACGACAATGAATGCGATCATATCATACACCTAGTGGAATTTTTGCGTAACATCAGCACGCATTAATCACACATTGACGGAAGTAAATGACTTGATACGACAGTTTGGTGACGATGACCAGACTAATAAACCACGGCATTCATGACGTGGGTTATTGAATTTTGTCGGTGAAATAACCCATTCACTATTCGGCACCGCCAGAGATAGCGACATCAGTAAGATGCATGCTGCGATGCGACATTATGAGACAAATCAAGCGTCTTTGACTGCTGCATGGCGTCAAATGAGCACAAGACTGGCAAGTCTAAGCAAATCGGTTAACAGCAGATTAGATCATATGACGAACATGATCGATTTACAGAGACAGACAGTAACTGAACTTTACACTCAAGTGCGAGAAGAGACATCCGCACTAAATCATGCAAGCTCTTTGATAGCTATGGCCCTCGCAAGATTTGAGGAATATTTTTTGTTGTTGAACAACTTAAGATGCATTTCGGTTTGGTATCGAATTACTTACCAGTGGTTTTCTCAGCCCAGAGCTCATTCGACCGAATGAATTGCGCAACGTGTTAGATCACGTTAATCGAAAAGTAGATGTTCTGACAGTTGATGGACTGCATGTTCTTCGTAAAGAAACTCTACACTACTATCGCATGCATGAGTTCATGACTACTAGAAGTGGCAGGGACATAATCGTGAACCTACAGATACCATTAAGCCCATTGCGACACACACTGGCTTTGTATGAAGTTCATGTGAGGCCCGTACCTGTTTCTAACTCAAATCATGCCACTACTCTGATACAGGTACCGAAATACATTGCCTATCATCCTGATTCAGAATACTTCATACAATTTGACACGAAACCCACTGTCCCGATGTCTAAACTATTGTTTTTGGATCAGACACATTCATTCTTGCAGTCAGTCTCGGGAAATTCCTGTATTTTGTCCTTGTTGCATGATAATTCGACAGACATACACAAAAATTGCCAATTTGCAGTCCTCACGCACTCGGTTCAACCTGACATACTTGTTTTGGATAGTAAACACGTGATGCTGACAAACGTGAAACATGCTTTTATAAATTGCTCTGGTGATGGATCACGTAATGTGACTTGTTCGGATTCATGTCGTGTGACGATTCCTTGTGGTTGTTCTTTGGAGTCGGATTCTTTTTACTTACCCAGCCGTATTGAAAACTGTCATTCAGATAGAAGAGGTCGAAAAGTTCTTCATGCTGTCAATTTGGCTTTACTTCAAAATTTCTTCAAGGCATCACAATTGGCTGATTTGTCGGGAACAAGTTTGCTTGAAAATTCTTCAAAAATAGTTACACCAAAGTTGAAAATTTTGGAAGCAAATTACTCGCACGAATTGGAGGTCGACAAACGTGCTAGACTTGACCTTGCCAAATTAGCCAATCTTACCAAACAAGACGAACAGGCATACCCATCTTTGGTGCATTCAATGGTTCACAGTTGGCAAGAGTACTCAAGTGGCTCTTACGACTTGTCTTTCAGCTTAGTCAGTTGGCGATCATGGATATTGGTTATTCTCGGACTATTAGCTGGAGCCAGTTTTGGACTGTCAGTTATTCTAAGCTACAGACTGCGTATTTTGGCCGCAACTGTCACTACTTTTTCTTTGCCAAGACATTCACATGCACTACCAACAATTCTAAATTATTTTCCGTCAACAACTCCTGCTTTGGACACTCAGAAATTTTTTGTTTTCGAACAAATTCGTGTTGACTGGACTTTAGACACGGCAGTGGTACTTTTGCTTGTACTGATTGGTTTCATGACAATTCTCAAAATTTGCCGTTGTTGTGAAAAACGACGTTATGAGTTCAAACTTTATGCTCAGATTGGTTATCAGAATCATTCTGTACAAATTTGCATTGAAACTTTCAAACTTCAACCTGAAAATTATCAATTTTCTGCATCAAAATATGTTGAATCTCTCCGTGTGACTGGATGCTTCTTGCCGCATTTGAAAATAAACTGGCCTACACTTCATATCTATTCAACAATCACCAATGAAAATTATCGTCTGCCTAATTCAGTTTCCCTAACTTGGAGTCAGGCAAGATTTTTACGTTCAGTTCTTTGCAAAGCATATTGGTGCATTTTTGTCACAAAAGTGGGGGAGACTGACTCGATTATGTCCCTTCCTATACGAAGATGGGACTCTGCACCGTCGTATGGACACATTAATGAAGGAATGTCAATGCTGAATGTGTCAGGTCCTGCTTTATATCCCTCACTGGGGGAGGCAGAAACCAAGTTTTGAATGACAAACACTGATTTTGTCGAATGGTTCATGTTTTGCTTACCTGTCTTAGTATTACGTATTATTATGCTTGTAGATGTGTGACGAGGCTTCATTTTTTCTGTGACATTTATCGCAGTTGATATAATTTATTGATGTTTGGCTTTGGTGTCATTTTATGATGTTGAGTGCTTTTATGGCACATTGTATTTTGTTTAGATTTTACTAGTTATGGCTTGAGAGATATATATATTGTAACTTTGCATTGACGTTTGATGGATATAAGGCACGTGAGAGAGGCTGATGATTATTGACTGACGATGATTATTGACTATTGACGATATTGCTTTGCATTTGATGACTGTCTTGATATAATTATGTGTTGTTTCATCATTATTGTCATTAGAGGCATCATGTAACTTAATGTTACACTTGTAGAACACGTTTACTGTTGTTTGAAGTGTTGTGGATTTGCCTAGTTTCGTGCTTACGTGATTCGATGTGTACACTCTGGCTCGTCGACAGAGACGGTGTAGTCAGCAACGACGCACGCCATCGGCGTATTACTTGTCCACTGCGTCGTCAACGATTCTTTCTGACGTTATATCACCACTGCGTCGACGAGGCCAGCTAGTTGATGCTTTCTGCATCCTGTAACCTATCCCGATATGGACAAGACTGTACTGTATAACATGTTATTCGTTGGACATTATTTTCTATCCTGTCTCTTCTTATTATGAACATTTTTTCAACTCCATACCAAGGCATCATGAACATTCGTAGGTTAGTTTGAGTGACGTCTTAGCTGCTAGTATTCAAGAACTTTATGTCTAGTTCGAAGTTATAGATTATTTTGGCGTGGATTTCCTGGTAGCCCACTTCGATTTTTGCGGACGAAAATCATTTTCAAGAAGGGGAAAATTGGAGGAAAGTTCTTTCACAGTATAGCTAAGCAGCTACTGGCTTTGCATGGAATGTTTTCGCGTTAGGTCATTTGGTGCTATAAGCTTTGTATAGCAAGGCGTCCTTGGTGGTTGGAACGCCAGCTACTCATAAAAACTAAGGTGAAGGTCGTAGCTAAGCTTAGTTCCTAGGAATAGCCTGTGCAGGCTAGAGCCACGAGCGATACTGTCGTCGCTCCTTAAAAGGTCATCTTGTCAGTTCGTATCCGCCTGAAGGAGGGGCTTAAGAATGTGTTTGTTTGTTTCCTGGCTACAGCCCTAGCCAGGAACTCGGCAGAGTAGGCTTCCGAAAGTACACGCCTTATGACGTCACTGGTAGGCTATAGCTATAGCTATAGCGCCGTCTGTCTAGTTGATGGACTCACTTCTTCTTGCTCGGACCGTATGAGTGTTGCATTCGACGAGTTCTACGTAATAAAAGTCGCGTTTGGATTGTTATTCTGAACCCGAATCAGCTGTCCTACAGATTAATGAAGCACAGTTTAACTGAAAGGTGCACCGATTGGTGGAAATAACAGGCTATGTGTAAAAAGTGGATTGTGCGGATTTGCGGTAACTCTCAGCTGCAACTTCCAACTATATCACCTCAGTCGTCACTGACAATCAGCAGTGGTAAGAGAAATGTGTTATATGGGATTATGGAAATTGTGTAGTATATGTATTGGTATACGTATGCAGTAGCTAGGATTTGTGCATTTCACGTTTGAATGAAATGTAAAACAGCACTTGGCTTATTTGGCTGGGGTTAAGGCAGGGCTCATTCACCTGTGTTATGGTAGATAACACTGTGAGATCCCGTAACGCAGATGATGCTATGTAGCTCTGGAATGGGCTTCCATTCAGAGCTATAACCTTTTAAATAATCATTGTTTGTGCTTCTGCTGTTTTGTGATAATAACGGAAGTTATTGGTGCTGAGATAGTGATGTTTGTTTAAATACAAAAGGAGATAAGTTGACATAGCAACCAGTTAACCTTTGATACTTACTTTAAAACAGAATGTGCAATTCGTTCACGTGTATGTTTTTAGCATTCCAGTCACAAGTATTGCAGAATCAGATTATGCACACCAACGCTATCAATGACATGAAACAGCAACTGAACTTTATCATCTCAGTTGTGCAGGACATGCATGGTAATACAACTTGCTGTCAACAGTCGACATTGACAAAGTTGACAGTTTTTGTTCAGTTATTGTAGTTGATACTGATTGTTGATTATTATTATGACATATGTTATGTCATGTTGGAAGCTTATTTAGGGCACTACACCACAGAACCATTAATGTAATGTTGTATTAGTATGCTATCAAATCTTGTTTCTCTACTGGAATTGCCAGCCATCTGTGTAAATATTTCACAGTTAATATAGCATTGTAGTTGACCTGTGCTGTCTTGCAGCTGAATCGAATCAAGTACGGTCAAATTGTGTGTCAAAACCAAGTTTGCAGTTGAGTGCTTAACATGTCTTACTAACTGTAAATTTGTTGTTGGTTGAACATCTAAATTTCTAACATATCCTGTTTTTTCTTGTTAATGCTTTTGATTACCCAGAGATGAAATTGTGCACTGCTAAATTGGTCATTCTCTGTGTGTGCTGTTGTTTTACCCTTTTCTGCTGTGTCTCTGCATGCAGGTCAAACTGACAGCACTGACGAACTGCAGTTACCATAAGGCTTGACACTGCCACTGCAGAGTGCAGACGGACCTTGAAGTTGCAGCCTTTGATTCAGCCTTGCGAGAGGATGCTGATATGCGAAGAGCATTGGTAGCTGCGTTTCGGATGACCGAGCAACCTAAACTTCATCTAATAGACACACTACTGCATGACAGTCAAACCTTGTAATAGACCTGCTGTTGGGGCCCACAGATTAGGATGGATGGAATTTATCGACGTTTTTCATTCATTTTAACACGTATTATGTTTGGTCTGCTTTCCCAAGGCAGTGCAAAAGCAAACGTTGGGTGAAGTGGAAACTAAAACACTTATTTAATAGCCAGTTGTGTCAGAAATATTTCTGCCAAAAATTATTAAAATCTGCAAAATCTTTCTTCAAGTTACGTTCGATAATGTCAGGGATGTTTCTTAGGTTTTCTGCTTATTTCAACACATATTTCGCTTGATCTACTTTCCCTAGGTAGTGCAGAAGTACACATTGAGCGAGGTGGGAAACTGAATGGTCATTTGATAACCGGTTGTGTCAGTAATATTCATACCAAAAATTATCAAAAACTGTTAACTGGTTTTCAAGTTACAGTCAAAAATGTTGAGGATTTTTTTTGAGACACAGTGTATATATGAATTATGGTGTCTTCCTGTTTATGTTTTACTGAAACTGCAAACTTTGTTGCTGGTTATAGATAAAGAAGCTAACGAGGCTGGGTGGCAAATCACTGCAGACTGCAGTGAAACATCAGCTGAACTTTCTGCTCTCAACCAGTGCTCAGAGACAGTACAATTGGTTCAGCAGAAAAGGGAAGAAAGCATTCGTCAGTTTGGTGATTGCAGCTATCACAGCAAGTAAGCCATCACAAAGTTAATGTTCTTTTGTTTTGAAAAATAATTATGCCCCAAAAGTGTTGATTGGCTCTGAAAATCCGTCTGATAATCAGCTTGGTCAGCAGTGTACTTTTGAAGCATTTTCTGCAGGTAACTTGTTCTGTCTTTTCACTACATGTTTTACGGCTAACAATTTCCTGTGTCCATTTGTGCATTAAAAAAGACTGTCCCTAAAATGTGTATTAGATCTTTAAAAAATATTACGGTAGTGAAGTTTTTAGTTTGCTGCCCCACGGTGACTAGCATGATCAATCAGAAAGGCATCCATCATGAAGCAGACACCAGTAATGGGACTGGCTGCAGTTGCTTCAGCAGACAAAAGTTTATTTCATAACAGACCATTTTCTGTGGCTGTTAGGGGCAGGTGGAGTGTATGCTGTTAGATAAAGCTTTCACAGTGGCGAATAGCTCAAAACCTCGGCATGGTGTAGGTTTGTGTAACGATGTGCAAGTGAAATCATAAAATCAGTCCCTACTGCATTATGTTCTGCAGGTATGAAGAGAGAAATGTCTTGTGCTTGGCGAGTACTTGGGTGTACAGTGCGGATGTGCCAGAGTTTCTGAGGAATAGGCCTGTGCGGACATGTGAATGTCCGGACTGGAAACGTCGCTGCTTGCCATGTAAGCACCTCCTGACAGTTATTATAACCCGAGCTTCTGATGGCTGGAACAGCCTGCCTGACACTTACCGACCACTGCCCCAGTTCAGTCTTGACCCGGACACTGCACCTGCTGCTGTCTCAAGAGATGCTGACTTTGCCACCACATATGACGAAGCAGAACCGTCTTTGCGGACTTTTGACAACATAACATCACGGGCCTCACCAACGCCGACAAAGATTTCAACATGCATGCAGGTTTGTGTTTCAAAGTCAACAACTCAGCAGATTCCGACTGTAGATAAGATGCAGACAGCCACACGCCAGCTGTCCTTACTTACTAGCATTCATAACTGTCGGCTGCACCTGAGTCAAAGTTCTCAACTCTGGAGCACCCAGTGAGCATGAAACTCAACCAGACTGAATAACTATTTACTGGAATCTATAGACACAACTGTGATGACTTTCAGATTAACTTACCATAATGCCCACAATTATATTCATGAACAGAATATTAATATTATGACAGTCATCACAAATAACCATTGTGGTTTGGGTTTGGCAATCCACATGAATTGATATTGCACTGCAGGTATGTTTAGTCTATCTGACAACAGTCTACACTCTTGTTACTGCTACAATAATGTCATTTATCTGCTAACTAATACGTCCACTCATTACTGGGGAAATGCAGCAGAAATGCAGCAGCTCAGAAAACACGGTCAGCGATTCAGTCTGAGCTTCAAAGAGTGGACGTCAAATTGCAACCGTCGACACGTGTGTCAGTGTGCATGTCAATACACAGTTTTATACACAGATTAAAACTCTTGGCATAACCTATGTCCATGGCTCAATGCCTGCTAAACGGCGTGTTGAGCTTCTCAAACAAAAGCTCTCTGACTTTAGCCTTAGTCTCAGCAAGGAGCAGACGTGAACTGTGTTTATAAAGAACACACAGCTCTATCGTGCTTGTGAAAGTTCAATCTGTCAGCGATTCAGTCGTGACGTGATGTGACGGTAAATAAAACCTCACTATATCAACCTGCAAAAATAACTGAAATCTGTCAAAATACTTCAGAGAAAAACATCATTCAAACTAAGCCAGACTACTTGGAAACATCAAACACTATACAATCAATGCTATGATTCTGAAGAGAGACATGCCAACATTATGCCGTCTGGCTTAGAATGCACAAAGCAGTTCATGCTTTTGTGCATGAATGTCACTGTACTGACTGTGTTGTTGAGTCTGACGGCAGACTTTGCATTGGTACTGTGCATAAACTAAGTAGACATTTGTATTACCATTCCTGCAAGCTTAAGAGTATTGTAACAAGATTGCAGGAAGTCTGAACTTCATGGTCACTTGGTCAGGCCAAAGAGCTGCGTGACTGACACACTCACACTCAGAAGACAGATATCAGTGGCACCAGACAAAATCATGCTGAATTTGATCGCATCTACAAAACTGGTAGGATGCTTTGCAAGTACTCACAGCAGAATATAAACTATGTGCATGGAACTGAATGTACAGTCGACGTCAACCCAAGAGCGGGAGATATGTACATCATCCAGCGCAAAAGTCCAGACAAGCCGCTCACCTCGTTCATTCGTGACAGAATACAGAGGAGAAATAATGGCAGTGCTATTCATCCAAATGCTGCAGATCCCACAGTAATCAAGACTAATTATTCCAATATCGAATCTGGATTAGAGCGTCTGTTCTATCATCAGCCAGAGAAGCAGATGTCCTTCGTGGATGCACGACTTTGTCACAATATTGTACATCTACCAAAGACAAGAGAATAACATTGAAAATGATGCCTTGCTAAAAGCACTGTACGAGCCTGATGACGAGGTGCTGAAGACTGGTGTTGAGTGATGACTTGTGCTGTGAGCTGCACGACGAGGTGGACAGTTCGGAATATCCATATGCTCTCAATTTCTTTCCTCCAGATGAGTTCAAGGACTTAATGGAGCAGAAAGCGCCAGAGCAGCCAAAGGTGAGTGTGGCTTTTCCAACACAGACAAACTAGAGGAAGATATGTGGAATCTGGTTCCTGAGACAAAGAACAGTCTGCTCACGGCACAGCTATTGCCATCACCAGTCGCAGAAGAGGACTATTAATGGCGGACTGTGAAGCTTGGTACAGACACGACTCAGGTGTTCTATCTGTGTGGCAGTAAGACTGCAGTAGCTCTAAAAATCTGCAACAAGCTTCGCCGCGATTATGTTCAGGCAGCAACTGTCACAGTTAAGGCTGCAGCATTGCGGTATGTTTCTTTAAATTGCGAGTGGTAGATGTAGCACAGCGTTTGATGACAGTTTTTGCATGAGCCCTAAATTTAGTGTCGAGATTGCGATACTTTGATCAAAACACAGAGTGTTGACGAGCTTAATACTGTCTGCTGCTATGCTTGCTCAAATGCATGACGTTTTGACTTTTGTTTAATTCAATACACGTTAAAGGGTCAGATGGAAAGTTACTACCATTTGTGGGTAAAGTTGTATTTTTGGACGATCCTGCCCAGTCTAAGCCTGTAATGGACGAGAAAATTTATGGAGAAAGTTACCCTACCGCTAGCAATCCAGCAAAGCTACCGGGTTCATGTAGTAAGCAACAAATGCAGTAAGAACTGACAGCCAAAGGCCAAGAGCTGTATAAGCTGTATTTGCAAGAAAAGATTGTAGTGCCTAAGAAAGCCCAATGCAACTTGGGTCTTCTGCAGCAGGTCTTCGATAGGTTGCAAGTCAGTAAGCAGAAGGCTGATGATTTGGACAATTTGATGTGCTAGCAACACAAATATCTGACGTTTACAACAGACCTCACGAAAATATTTGGACACGCATGGCTGACTATGTAGTATGACACGCCATTCTGAATGGGAGACTTTTACGTGTCTACCGGCAGAGAGTGTTCCAGAGACCTCCAGTGATGAGACTAGTGCTGCTGCTACATGAGCACCAAACAACAGACAGTCAAGTATCAAAGCTGTGTTTACTGAGTCAGCATTGTGTATCTAAGTTAGTCAGTGTCTTCAATGTTTGTAATTATATACAGCCAGGACTGCCCTACTTTGGTAAAACGCATTATCTCTATTCCATGCGTTTTTCAAGAAATTAAGAAAGTTTATTTTCAGCCGTACTGTTACGCTAGATGGAAACTTAAATATTAGTGCTTAATTTACATACCTAGGCTAAGATCAATTGGCTCATATAATGAAATTAATCTGCAGCTGAATCTGTCAGTGATAAACTTGTTAAAATAACTGTATAGAATGTGTACTCGTCTAAACGCTACGTGGCAGCCACATAATGCATATTATTACGACCGATTAATGACAATCGAACTTCCTCTCAGCAACAAGAAAAAGGCGACATTAATCAGTGCGTATGCTCCCACAATGACGAACCCCGATAACATCAAAGACAAATTCTATGAAGAACTCGATACCATCATCACTGCTGCCTCACCTTCAAACAAACTCATTGTCCTCGAAGACTTTAATGCGAGGGTTGGGTCTGACCATCAGACCTGGAAGGGAACTATTGGAAAACACGGCATCGGCAAGTGCAACAGCAACGGTCTTCTACTGCTCAAAACCTGCGCTACTCACGATCTCGTCATCACTAATACACTATTCCGTCTTCCAACTCGGAATAAGACGTCCTGGATGCACCCCCGCTCCAGACATCGGCATCTGATTGACTACATCATCACAAGGCAAACAGACAGGCTTGACGTGAGGGTAACCAGAGCCATGTGCGGAGCCGATTGCTGGACCGATCACCGTCTCATTATATCCAAATTTAAGCTCCACATCGCACCTCCAAGGAGGCCCCAAGGACAGAAAACTGTAAAAAGACTAAATGTCTCCAAATTGAAGTGTGATGGCGTCGCGGCAGCGTTCTTAGAAGATCTTGAGAATACACTGCCTGACATGTCGCAAGAATCTCAAGGCAGCTGCGAGGAACAGTGGACGGCCCTCAGAGATACAGTCTACTCTACTGCCCTCGAACATCTTGGGCCAGTAACCTGCAAGCACCAGGATTGGTTCGACGAAAACGACGACGAGATTGACCTGCTGCTAGCAGAGAAGCGCAGACTGTTCATAGCCCACCAGAACGATCCCACGTCTCAAGCAAAACTAGATGCCTTCAATACTGTAAGATGCACAGTGCAGAAGAAACTCCGTACGATGCAAAACACCTGGTTCAGCAACAAGGCTGACGAAATCCAGAGCTACACCGACAACCACGACACCAAGCACTTCTACGACGCACTGAAGAACGTCTACGGACCCCAGCCCTCTGGATACTCTCCTCTTCTCAGCGCAGATGGGTCCCGCCTGATAACAGAGAAAAAACAGATTCTGGAACGTTGGGCCGAGCACTTCAATCAGGTTCTAAACCATCCTGCCGATATCAATGAAGAAGCCATCACCCGACTGCCTCATGTGCAGATCAATCGGGATCTTGACATCATCCCTTCTGTTGATGAAGTCCACAGAGCCATCAAACTGCTCGTCTCGGGCAAAGCGCCCGGTTCGGATGGAATTCCTGCTGAAGTGTACAAAGCCAGAGGGCTGGCCGTTGTGCAGAAACTTACCGAACTTTTCCAGTCAATCTGGGAAAAAGGAAAGGTACCTCAGCAGTTCAAAGATGCCAGCATTGTCCACATCTACAAGAGGAAGGGAAATCGACAGTCGTGCGACAACCATCGTGGCATCTCACTCCTGTCCATAGCTGGAAAGATCTTGGCTCGTGTCC
>Ga0209367_1008821_pt1 | contig 13755 bp, 7 predicted proteins | sample WorMetLIZISLAND2_FD_187412 | JGI IMG/M metagenome (GOLD analysis project Ga0209367, IMG submission 187412) | Marine gutless worms symbiont microbial communities from Max Planck institute for Marine Microbiology, Germany - Olavius geniculatus... ... | reverse complement strand
CCCTAACATACTGTCAAATTATGTTCTGGGGGGTCAGCTATATACTATATACATAGGATTTATTTCACAATTTTGGTCGGGTTCCAACCGTCGAAAAGTTCAACCTCCAGCTAATTTTTCACAATTCAAACACTGCAGTAAACTACAGTTCGCGGAATGAAAGAGTACATGAAAATATCACAATGGGTTGATCAAAAGCGTCGCTGTAAGTTTACGGCTCCTGGATGATATCAATGGAAAAGATGTGGATTGTGGACGAAATAAAAAAGCAACGTTTGCAAAACGAAGAACTTGTCGACAGCTACACTACTTGTAGCGCTGCGGCAAGAACTTGGGGCAGTCTGCCATCAGAACTGACGTCTTCATAATATCTGCGAACATTTAAAACTAAACTCAAAATTCATCTGCTTTCCGTCTCTTTTCCCATAGCTAACTGTAAAGTGACTCTAAGCCTATTGTGTTGTACTGCGAGCGAGAACGAATAACGCCGCGAATCGTGGATAGAGAAGAGATAGCGCCATCGTCTTTAGGCCCCCCTACCACAGACACATTGAACTGCAATTGAATGTAGATTTCATTCGGCCGATGACTGGGTTAACCAGCCTTCGTGTGTTGGTTGCTGAAAGACGTTCAGGATTTTTTAGTAAATTACATCAGTCGAATCTGTTTAGATCGCAAATGCCTCTGTTTTATAATCGCATCTTCTGAGTTTGTGCATTTCTGTTTTTATTTAGGTTTTAGGCCTGAGTGTGTTCTTTTTGTGTCCGTTTCTTTTATTCTTTTTTATCTGTAGGATACATTGTGTTGATGCTGTCTGTATGACGAAATAAAGCTATATTATTTAACGGACAGGGTGCCGTTCCAGATCCCACAAAACGCATCTCATGCAGCGTGCATGTAACAAATGGAAAAATAACATATTTTTTGTTGCTTCTAAATATAAAAGCATCATATATACGTCTTTAGGCCCGAGTGTATACGTATATGCATTCTCACTTAATGCACGCTGTAGTTTTGTAGTTAGCCTATGGGCCTAGGCTATATCAGCGTTTCAGACGGCGCCGATGCTCAAGCAAACGATGGTTATCGTTATTATTGGATGTTGTGCGTTACTCATTGAATGGCTGGAATGCAATTATCTTATTGCGATGACAGCTGAACGGGTGCGGCCCGCTAGAATTCAGTTGTTCTAGGACATAAGCGATAACGATAACATACAGCGTATAGGCCTACAGACTACAGTTTTCAAGTTATCCGTCCCAAGTCAACAGAGCGTGTAAAAACGGCGCACAAACTCTGCAGCAATACCGGCAAAACAGCAGTTTTCGTTTGATCTGCTCCAGCGTCCAGTAAGACTTATAGAGCCGACTAATTGAAGTGACTTCAATGTTCATGTTAAGTCGATGAGTGGACGTGTTTACAGTGGCGAATGAACTGTCGACTTTGCGGATGCGGCGCCGAGACTTTATTGTAATCATCTGCCTGCCTAGGCGCCGTCCTAGGCATCACTGCAGCTTGCTGGCGGCTGCAGCGTCTGCAGCGTCGAATTAGCAACAGATGGAACGCTGAAGCTCGCAGAGTGACAGAAACTTCTCGACGTTCTCGTATAAGCCACTCCAGACAGTAATTCGTCCAACTTCTCTCGTTATTTCCAAATGTTTCGCTGTAGGCATACCCATAGTCTACTTACCCATAGGCCTACTTACTTCACGAATCATCTTTGTTGAACGTCACCGCTACCTGTTAGCCAATAGGCTTAGGCCTTCATACATTGATTTCATTTGTAAACCTCAAGATTTTACACTGCTAAGTAGGCTACTCGAACTTGTAATTATCAAAAATAATTCTAGTAAGCTTAGAGGCATAGACTGCTTATAATAATGGCCTACGTCAGTGAGATAACTCTCGAGTCATTCGCCAGAGGACGGCACTTTCTGAGATGCAGATAGGCTAAGCCTGCAGGGTGAAGAGTGAAAACGGACTCTATTCAGTGATGAGTTAGATCCGTCATCTGCGTAAAGCCGTAAAACAATGAAACTGAAATATTTGTGTGATGTACAACAAATCACAGAGTTTTTCAGTTTTCGATAGCATTATGCGTGAGTTTCTTTTTCCTTCTTTTATCACTCCATCAAGTGATTTTCTTCTTAGTATTGTTCCCAATTCCCCTATTTCTCTCACGGACGGAACTCACCAAAGGCCTACTCACAGATCACCGACCAGCTCTTAGAAGTCTTTGACGCCGATGTTAAATTTGCTAAAGTGCCTCAGATCAAGTCAACTCAACTGGTTTTTCGATGCACTATAAATGCGTATTTATTTATTTACTAACTTACTTACTTAATTCAATTCTTGTAAAGCCACACCAAATACTGTATAAGCGCACTACACGTGTTGGGGAAGCCGAAAACGCTGTCCACTCCAGGGAGCAGATATGCTTCTCGTAGAAAGGAATAAAGTAGACTTCAGAACGAGATGCTGATGGTGTCACGGAGCGAGGAATGAGATGAGGTTAAGGACCTATCATAACTATCTTGAATCTTTAGATTATTACCACATACGTATAAACGAACGTCAATGGTAAAAATAGTTTTCTGCATAAGATTGCGAATGCTTTTTTGAAGCAGTGGGCTAAAGTATCATTTTCACTACGGCTGTGCGTTGCGTTTCGTTTAAAACAGAAACGCCGATAGTATTTCTATTTTTTGTTTCCTATCCGAGCGATAATTGTGTTGACTAATGAGAACGCTCAACTAGCCCGAGTATCAACCTGATCGACAGACAGCCGAAAGTATCGCCGGAAAAGAGATGGGTCGGAGCGTAGCTTTTGTATCAGATGCTGATATTCGCCTTGCTCATCCCGGTTGACGATGACGGGGTGAATCCAAAATCTAGGCATACGTTTTCTTTTTTTTCTTACGCAACACGTATGTGCAACAAGCTGCTGCTTTCAACAGCAATAAATTTTTGTATCTGTTGGCCATATTAATTCATCAATATTTTTTTTACAAAATAATGTCTTCGCCCGTTTTAACGCGCTGCAACGCTCGTTGAAGCGCGTTAAACGCGTTCAAACGCAACGCACCGCAACGCGCAGCCGTAGTGGAAATAAACCTTAAAACCCGTAACAATACATTTATTCGCATTAAAGATTTGTTCCGAACGTTATGCGCTACATTACTTACTTACTTAGCACTTAGATCATCCAGTCCTTAACAGGACAATGGGCAGCAAATATTCGCCATCTGCTTCTGTTTGTAGCAACAGCCCGGATGCTGTTCCAATCGACTCCTCGGTTCACCAGGTCTTCTTTAAATGTAGACCGCCAAGTCTTCGTTGGACGACCTCGTCGTCTGCCACTACCACGAGGGGTCCATGACATGGCATGATTGGCTGGTCGACCAGGTGGCATCCTGATGATAATTATGGCCTGCCGTCCGAAGTCGTCTCTCTGCTACAATATCCTGTAATCTTCGCTACCCAGTCCGGCTTAGCACCTCCATTTTAGTCACGTGGTCCTTCCAAGTAATGCCCAGAATTTTTCGTTAGTTGCGCTGGTGAAAGACGTCCAGCTGCTGACATATTTTAGCTGTACTCTTTCAAGTCTCGCTGGCGTAAATGGCTGTAGAGGCAATGAGGGAGGTGTAGAGGTCCAGTTTAATCTTGAGGCCAAGCGTGCTGGATCGCCACACGTGGTCAAGTCGTCGGAAGACTGCTGCTGCTTTTGCCAGTCGAGTGTTGATATCTGCTTCAACATCTCCATCGCTAGATATTACACTTCTCAGGTAGGTGAATCTTTTTACATATTCTATGTTCCCTTGTGCAACGGCTATTGGCTGTGGTGATGAGTGCTGGGTGATTCCCATGGCTTTCGTTTTTTCCCGGCTTATATTCAGCCCAACTTGTGCACTTTGTTCTTCGAGCTTGGTAGTCATCTCTTGGCATACGTTCTCTTCTTCCGCCACTATCGCTATGTCATCAGCGAAGTCCAAATCCGTTAAGCGGTTCCGCTTCTGCCAGACGATGCCGTATTTTGACTTGTCCATAGTTCTGCGCATGACGAAGTCGATGACTATGATGAAGAGGAATGGTGAAAGGATGCAGCCTTGTCGAACCCCTGAGACAATATCAAAGAATTCTGCGTACCCACTTGCAGTCTTGTCACAGCAGCTGGAGTTGTCATACAGTGCCTTGAAGATTATTACATTAACGTACGTTTTATTTAGTTGTTTACCTATTTTTTTCACAAAAAAATCCGTATTTAAAGCGTTCTCCCACCAGTGATATTTTTGATTTAAGTAAAAGTCAAATTTAAGTCAAATGAATTATTTAACTTAAAATTAAAGTCAAAGCTTAAAGGTCGCTAGGTAGCTTAGCCTACCAGGCTTCTGTCGTGTCAGAGACGATTGACCTACAATATTATTACAGTGACAACAGCGATAACGGCACCATTAATGCCGTCCTGACTATGTCCTGTGTCGCTTGTCGCAACCTTCAGCACTGAGCTAATCGCGCTGCAGCTGTTTATACACCCCACGAGACACGTTGCACCATTATGTTATTAACGCATCTAGGTCTACATACATCTGCGCACAGGCGACTTAATGCTATGTGCAAGCACTCAATGTAGCTAGCGTTTAGTTTAGTAGTTGGCCGTTTAAACGATATGTACAGTACCAATTAGTAAGTAAAGAAGAGCGCCAACAACAAAAAGTCACTACTCAGGTATGCTAAAAACTGAGCCTAGGCCTCTAGGCTAAGCTAAGCTCACCATCGATATTTGTGTGAATTCCGTCAGTTTGTAGGCCTATCAAAATTCCACAAGGCAAACACGAAAAAAATAATGTTGAACAATATCTGCAGTGCATTTTGTTCATTGCGGCTGTGTCTGAGTTGCAAAATGCTCTCGAATATTGTTCCACCGGCAGGAGTTGACGGTTCTTAATTGTCTCAGAATCCAGCTGTTCATAATTCAAACCAGCTTATTCGTTTTTAGTTTAATATAATAACATTTAAGTAGCGCTGCTATATATGTCATCTATGATTGACTGATTGATTCAAAATGTGATAAGATTGAACAAAAGTAGACCCGTATGTCTATAGTGAGATCACGCTTCGTCTGGCTATTGTTAGCCAGGTGCGTCTTAAGCAAATCACAACTTTAAGTTCACAATGAATGAATCCAACAAAGCAGAAGCTGCACTCACAGTTGCTCTTGAACTCAATAAAACAGGACAATGCACGCAAAAGGGTAAAAATAATACAAACACACCAAATACTATAAACGTAAAATATATTGAACACGCATACAAAAACAAGAAATCTGAGTTAATGCTCATGAGACGCACGAGAACCTATAGCAGTTCCTGTTTGCAGGTAATCTTGGTCTATTTTCATCCATTTCATCGCAATTCACTCTCGCCAAAAATCACTAAAAACCCTTTTATTTAGGGTTCAAGGTCAATCAAGGTCATCAATGTTGACAATCCTAAGAAGCTCGTCGCCAGTGCTTGTTATGTTGAGCAGCATGTCCGTGTCTATCTGCAACCATTTTCACGTTAAACAAGCCAGCAGCGGATAAATAACCACTTTTTAAGTGGAGAACCCCTATTTGACACCCGCGTGCGCAGGCCTCTTTGAACCTAGAGGGTCCGGACTTAAATTGCTAAAATCTACATTCAATGCTGAAAATTTCATATGCAGATTGTCTTGGTCTATCTCCAGCCATTTCGATGCAATTCATTTTTGAAATGCGTGTCGCAGCCCGAAATCGCAAAAAATTCACTAAACCCCTTATTTTGGGAGTTCAAGGTCATTAAAGGTCATCGATGTTGACATTTCTAAGAAGCTCGTCGCCAGTGCTTGTTATGATAAGCAGCATGTATGTGTCTATTTGTAACCATTTTCACGTTAGAAGAGCCAATAACGGTAGAATAACGCTTTTTAAAGGGGGTGCCCTTCTTTCTCCCCCTCGTTCGTGGGGATCCCCTTTACCCAGTGGCATAAAATTTTGTCGCAAAATACTAGAGACTCTAAGCTATCATATAACAAAAACCCGAAGTTTTCTATCTCACCTGGGCTCTGAATCCGATCGGTACCGGGTTGTAACAGACACCAAGACAGAATTACCTTAGCTAATATGTAAGACGGCTTCTGAAAATAATTATAAGGCGGTTTCTGTAGAATTTTTTTCGATTTTATTACAGCGATATTATCCGAACAGAGCTCAGGAAGCGAAGTCCGTCAATCAACTGTCAGAAAACTCAGTAGCCTAGAGTGACGTCAAGAGACGTGAATTTCTCGGGCCTAACTGAACTTAGGTCATAGCGATTTCCTGGCTACAGGCTGTAGCCCCAAAAATGTAAACACACTCTTAGGCTACACATCCAGGCTAACACGAGACTCAGAGGAAGCCTTTTAAGGAGTACGACGATACCGTTCGTAGCCTTAGCCTACTGCTACTATAATTCAATTTCTTCCCCAGCCTACCACCCGGGAACTAAGTTTAGCCATGATCTTCACCTTAGCAAAGCTCAGACAGCTAGGGAAAGTCCAGTATGTCTATTTTGTATAAGTAGCTGACGTACCAACAGCCAAAACGCCTCGCTATACCAAACATAAGGCACCAAACGACCTTTGAGAATACTTTTTCCTACAATAACAGCAACCGATTAGCTATTCGTTAAATTAGCTTCCCTCCAAATACGCACTATAGATGCTAGCTCTCGCGCGTAAAAACACAAACGAGTAACAGTGAGACCTAGTGCTTTAACGTCAACGCCATCAAGCGAAACTCTAAAATTACGCAAAGAACTAAAATCAGTAGACCAGTCGTTTTGATGGACTACTCTAGAAAATGACAGACCGAAAGCACAGCAAGTTAGCAACGTAAGAATAGGCCTATGCATTAAAAAGAACATTATCTCAGTAAGATAAGCCGATGCTATAAGGCAGGAAAACCAGCGACAAATTCGTTGTTTTTATAGCAAGTCAAATGGATCGGTTTTCTGCTATATGGATGAATTTTTTAACTGCGAGTCTGGGATAAAGTGTTTGAATAAACGCCAGATAAAAAATGACCGAAGCAAACTTTTTTTCAATACTGAGCAGCGGTCAAAACAGCTGCTATGCTGAATGATGTTAACATTAATTAACTTTGTTTAATGCAGTGACATTCGCACTTTTCAAATTTTCTATATATAGACCTTGTCATATAATTTATTAATAACGTCTGCCAAAAATTACAAAAAAATGGCAGTAAAAAACTTTAAATTGTCATAATAACAAAGAAATAAATCTATAGTACTTTCAACTGCACTGCATATTTATTAGTTATCTGTAAAAAAAACAAAGACAAAATGGAAATTATTGTTACAACTTTATGTGTGACAGCTACAGCTACGGCCATTTCGGTTAATCAATCGAACAACAGGCTTTCATCGGTTGTGTCGAAATTGACCAGAACTGCACAGAAGTGACTCAAGTAGCTGATACGATGAAGAGGGGTTTATTAGAAAAAATTAATTTACTTTGTATAGCTCGCTGACGACGATAACTGATGCATTATTTATGTAAATGTTGAACATTTCGTCCGCATCTGAAACAATGACCGATTAGGTCCGCACATCGATTCGAGCAATATGAATCGCGCTGACACGTTCTTCAAGCACTCGACACTGTTGTCGCTATGAAGTCGATCACAAACTTCTGATTATCTGCAACAGCCATGCAGAACTGGAAAACTGGTCCAAAAAACGTACGTTTTTTAAAACCGGAAAAACCTCAAAAGTCTAATTCTAGTTTTTTAAAAGTTTTGTGTTTGTAGTAAAATTTATTACATGTCATATTTTATTTCATATTTTCATCGTAATTTTTAGTTATAACGTTAATCACGTCATTATGTCTTTCACTCATAAAAAGGTAAAAAAATGTTTTCTTAGGTTTTGATTTTGTGTACGGTGTTCATTGGACACTAAACCAAAAAACCTGAAAAATTGTTTAAAAAACTTTTAAAAATTGAAAAAAAACTTTTAAACAAAACTTTAAAAAATTTCTCCATAAAACATAAATTTTATTTAGCTCTGGCAACATCATTTACAGGTATTCAGTCTGAGTCAAGCAGAGTTATTGTAGAATAAAACCGCAGCAGATTATCAATAGGCCTGTGCAATGTGCTTGTTGGTGGGGACCGTGTATCACTAATCACAAGGCAAACGATGAGCAGCCTTCATTGACAAAGCTCATCAGCAGTACAGGATATTTCTTTACATTTACCTTTACCTTTCCGCAGCAGAAAGACGTGTCGCCAATGCTGCTTGCATAAGTCAGACACTTGACTAGAAGTGCTTTACAGCCTCGGAAGTGGCAGCTGATTGGCATGATATGGCAGCGCACATAGGGCTACCCATTGCCACCCTGAGCGAACAATTATTAGACTCGTGATGCAGCCAGCAGACATGCCACCGCTAGAATTAGTCAGATTGGGCAATCACCCGGAAAAAGTATAGCTCTTTACAGGAAACTTATCTCAGAGCTACTGGGCGTCGATTACCTGTTATATGGGATCAGACAGTGTTACCTGCCACCCGACATAGGCAGGCAGGTAGGTACTCGTCGTACTCGATTTACCTACCCCGGAGGGATGGAGGCTGAGTTGATCTGAGCACACAGGGCGCGTTTGATCTCGCTATACTGAACGCCTGTGTCACCAGCCGGGCAGTTCTAAACTGGCAAGGTAACTTAAGTGTCTTCGGCGTATTTGGAAAGTATAGTTTACACGGCGTGACAGTTTCCAAGTTTCCATCGTTGACAAAGTACAAAGCTGGATCAATTCCCGAGTTCTGTTTGACGCCGCACAACCGATACGGATGAACAATAGGAGCACAATTAAATAGCACAATAGCACGGTTAGAGTAGACGTTCGAGATGTCGTCCTCTAGGTAGTCATAGGTTTGGCTCAAGTCTAGGCCTAGTTTTTAATGCCTCACAAGTCGAAATTGCTGCAGTCATACCAAATACGTCAAAAATAAGCCGCAGCACAAATTATAACGCAATCCGTTAGTATAACTACAGTACTATAGCTTTATAGGCTTAACTTTTTGCTCGTTTTTAACGTCAGCTAAAAGAATATTTAAAAACATTAACTTTCAAAAACTGTGATATTTAAACATGATATATTGTTTCGACAAAATTTTCTACCATCTTAGTAAAGCGCAGCCGCTAGATTATTTATAACAAAAATTAAACAAGTATAGGCTTTACGTCGTTTGCGTTTAGCAAACAATACTGAAAACTATTGTTTTCGGACACGATGTAGTTCTAGTAGGCCTCTACTTAATCTATTCGCGTCACCCAGTGTTTGAATTGTGAAGAATTAGCTGGGGGGTTAAACTTTTCGACGGTCGGAGCCGGACTAAAATTGTTATGTAAATTGTATATATATATAGTATATAGCTGACCCCCAGTACATAGGCTAATTCGACAATGTGTTAGGGGGGTTCAGAAAACATTTGGGGTGGGTTCAGCCCCCTCGGCAATTTAAGCACTGGCGTCACCACAAACTTAAATGCCCAATTCCGATCAGTATCCAATCTACGCCCACCTTATTCTCCAGTGGAAAAATGCTGATACAAGCTAGCCAAAGCAAAATATTTTGGAATGCTGGGTGCAAACGTTTGGCATGATTTAAACATCGTTTTTTGCTCGTACTCAGAAAACACTTCACATTTCTCCTAAATACAATCCACAGCACAAAAACTACAGAATGGGCGAGAACAATTTCGTACAAGACAGGAGGCAGACATGCAATTTGGCAATCGTAAAACGTTTTGAGGTTTTGCGCCGCGTTTTAGCTGCATGCGTCCCTTTCACTACGCGTGAACCTTTAATCCGCCGAGTGGACGATGAGTCACAGACTTTAACCATTGCTGACAATCGTTGTGTATAGGCTTAGTAGTGAGTTGTCAACGCGCAGAACTCGGCATCGGGGGCATCATTTAAAGGGGGCGCAAAGATTTGTGGTTTCAATTTTTTTTCTCTCAGTGAGTCCTGCGTAAACGAGAGACGACACTCTTTTGGTCTCCAATTGACCTTTACTGTGTAAACTGCATAAAATTTGATTAGTTGATTCTCAAAAAATCATTCAAATTGTTGCCACCAAACGTCACATTTTAAAACTGAAATGCATCAAATTTGATTCTGGTTGTGGTTCTCCCCATAGCTTGCTGCGGGAGCTTACAGCGCTCCCCCAGATCTTCTAGCTGGATTTAAAGAGGCCTACTTCTAAGGAGAGAAAAAGGAAGGGAAAAAGAGGGAAAAGGAAAAGAGAAAGGGGAGGTAGGGGAAAGAGAAGGAGATGGGAAAGAGAGATGGAGAGTGAGAGAGAGAGAGAGAGAGAGAGAGAGAGCGAGAACCCCCCGGGGATTTACTGAAATGATGCCACTGCTCGGCATCAACAGCAGCAGCAGCAGCAGCAGCACGGCATCATTTGGATGTCGATTGTTGGCGTGAAGCGCTCAAGGTTAGAGCGCGACGATCGCCCTCCATGCAGCAGTTAGCTTAATAATCGGCTGCGACACACGCGCGCCTGCCAGCACATAGCAGCGATGTGACGGCACCCGATTCTATTGCAGTCAAGTTGCCTGTCGACGCATAAACGACATTCAGTGAGCAGAAAGTCGACGTAGCAGTCAGTCGCTTTCCTACAACGACTGCTGCAACACTTGCTACTGTCTGGTACACTTCATGCTACATAATGATATATGACTTTATTATGCACGGTAGTTTATTTCGCATAAACGTTGCATGAAACAGTACAATTATCACAGAAAACAGACTAACAAATAAAAAGATTACACCAGATAGACACAAAAATGAATGAAGTGTGTTTAAAATTAAGTAATTAATTAAGCCTCAAAGTCTGTTTATACGTGTATTGTTGTCTTTTTGCGTAGTTTGCCAATAACAAAACATTGAAATGATCTTTCAGTTGCAACACATGAACACGAAAACCACTACATTTACCAGTGTTAAAATATGTTTTTTGTGCATAATTTCATGCGAGATATTTGGCGACAGTGACTGCTAACGCCTGGCGCATAATCAAATAACTCATACATGTAGGCGTCGATTGACAAATGATGTGCTGACGGTAAACATTTTATAAATTGAACACATGACATAATGTTATAAACGTATTTACTATTTACATTAAAATATGATCTAAATGTAACGTATTATGTAGATATTTATTTCAACCAAAAACTGTGCATGACTTTTCTGGGACTGAAGTTGTACAATTAAACAACGAAATTTCGCACGCAATGCCCCAACAGACTTGACTCAGGTAAGGTAGAAAATTATATACACGGTGGGCCAAAAAGTAGGCTTTTGCACTTCGTCCAAATCTTCGCTAAATATTGATCAATTTTCACAATTTTTTATTGGTAAATTCTTTAAAAAATTGTTAGACTTACGTAAAAACGTACACACCACACTTATTATGTTGCTACACTACTTTGTAAAATATAAATATTAAAAACATACAATATCTACAGATGGACAGAAGGCTTAATGATAAATTTTTGAAGTATTAAACTTAAATGTTAAAATATGAGTTATTGTAAATGTCAAAAACATCAGAGAACATATTAAACATTTTACTGTGCACTAATTTTCAACGTACACTAATGCTGGTTGATGGCTGCATTCTTGCTCAGTTTACTGCATGAGCATACAGAGCAATTTTTTTCAATTGTGCGGCCTTACAAGCTGTGCATTATTTTTTGAAAAATAAAAATTTACTTTGTAGCTGGCTACATTTAAACTTTTTTGACACTTATTATAACGTATATTTAACATTTTATTTAAATAATTTAAAAATTTACCACTCGACCACTCGTAGATGTTGTACGTTTATTGGATATTTATATTTTACAAGGTAATGTGGCAACATAATAAGCGTGCTGTGCATGCCACTGAGTAGCAAATTTTTTCCTGAGTCCACTAATAAAAAATTGTGAAAATTGGTCAATATTTAGCGAAGATATGGAAAAGTACAATAGCTTACTTTTTTGGCTCACTATGTACAAGAATTTTGTTTGTAGTCTAAATAGTTATTGATTTTATTCGTACATTTGTCAACGTACTCACACAAAATCTTTGCGGTTTTTTTCTGTTTTAACTTAAAACTTAAATTACGAGCAATATATCTGTTTCCACAGTTTTTTTGTTACGCTTACGGGATTATCTCTAGTGTGTTCAGTTGATAAATTTCTGACAATAATCACAACCAATACCTAACAAAGATTAATGTAATTGTGTATTTATTATAAAAAATTAAAACAGTCATCATAACTGCACTATTCTAACTTGTGAGCAGATAGCGTACGGACTATTCGTTATCACACCTCAGGCGATAGTGTGAGTGTTGTAAGGACGACCTTCAAAGTCTATATATGTAAGAAAAACTTACCAGTTTACAACTGTGTGTAAAGACGATGTGATGATATCAGTTCTCTAAAACAGCAAAAATCATTTGGGTAACCTTAGATGGAGCTATGCATACGGCGTCCTTACAAGCTGACTTTAGTTGGTAGTCATTAACATAGTCTAAAGCCTTCTTCATTTGATGTTATTTGTCGTATTAGGCCTACTTGCTCAAGTAAAATTTATTGTATGTGCTACACTGTGAGGCATGAAACACACCAAATTTTTTACAGAATGGGCGAGAACAATTTCGTACAAGACAGGAGGCAGACATCCAATTTGGCGATCGTAAAACGTTTTGACGTTTTGCGCCGCTGTTTAGCTGCATGCGTCCCTTTCACTACGCGTGAACCGAGACCTTTAATCTGCCGAGTGGACTTGAAGAGGGGTTATTTAATTTTAATAATTTTTGGTACACATATGCATGACACAACTGACCATCAAATGGCCGTTTAGTTTGCCATTTCACGGAACATTAGCTTCTGCATTACCTGGGAATTAAGAAAAACAGAACAAACAAAATATGCGTTAAAATCAACAAAAAAAACTTTATAAAATTTTATCTTTCCGGATATGTGGCCACCAACAGCCAATCAAGTACAAGGTTTCACTGTTGTGCAGCATCAAATCTATTCAATAGGCCTAACATTTAGGAATATTGATGAATTCAAGAAGCGACTAGTGAAGTCTGGATTGGTCTGGAGCAGAACGTTATCGACGCTGTTATCAACGAATGGAGAAAGTGTCTCCGAGCCGAGCCCACGTTTGCGGGCCAGCATTTCAAACATTTTTGTAGGCAGTTAAAAATAGACAATTAAATAAATTATTAGCTAAAACTATAGAAATATGGATAAAATGTGTGTTTTGTGTGTTGTGCAGGGATGTTAACAAGGACTCAAGCCTCAAGGCCAAGGCCAGGACCAAGGACTTGACCTCCAAGGACAAGGACTGGACCAAGGACCAGATCAAGGACTTATTATAACATGCACTAATTCAATACTCAATACACGAAATCTCACTGTTACTTACACGTTCATTATACTACAGTATGTCAACAGCTGAAAAAATACAAAACCACTATATCAGCAGTATATTACTGAAAAATCACACCATATGACTTGAATAAACGTCATGATTTCAATTTGTTTGTAGACCTATTCTCCACTCTCTATCCTGACACTTTTCTTGTTTACTGTTTCAGTGATTATTTGTAAACTTCAAATCGCCACAATCTTCACAGTTATTAGCCCGTCCTGGTGACAAGTCAGC
>Ga0209367_1008820_pt1 | contig 13756 bp, 12 predicted proteins | sample WorMetLIZISLAND2_FD_187412 | JGI IMG/M metagenome (GOLD analysis project Ga0209367, IMG submission 187412) | Marine gutless worms symbiont microbial communities from Max Planck institute for Marine Microbiology, Germany - Olavius geniculatus... ... | reverse complement strand
AGGCACATCCTTGCGCGAGACCGCGTCGTTTGAGCCATCGCGCGCAAAAATCCGCCGAAGGGTCTGACCTGTAGGTGAGTTTCTGAAAAAAAGGTATATGGATATCTATAAAAATTTTTGCGTATATTTCACCCATTTGCCGGGAAGCCCCCATGGAGAGATTTCCATAAAATTTTGCATGACGGGTCCCCTCGCCGACGTAATCAACCGTGCCAAATTTTATCTTAATCGGGTCAGGGGTTTTGATTCTGTGGGGGGCGAATTTTTGGCTTTCCCATAAGAAAGAGAAGTCGCCGTTAACACAGGGCTTGAACTACCGTTCAGCCTGTGATAGTTGTAGCACTTATAGTCCAATTTCAATGCAATGCGCTGTTTTGACTGAATGTCATTCTTGCGTGAAATAATGTTTATGCTCCAACATTTTGCAGCAGGTGCCATTTCTCATTCTCCAAAATTTTCAGTGAAAATAATGTAAACAGCAATCTGTTGCTAAGTCAAAAGAAAACAGCATCAATCAGCAACAGTTTTGAACTGCTATGTCTCGGTTAACAGTTTGCTTCATTCAGTTCTTTAGCAGACATCTTAAGCCACTTCAGACAATGGTAACAAGAAACCCAGCTGTCGATAGGATAGCCGACCATACTGGTTGTCACTGACCTTCAAGGTCATCCAAGGTCGATGATTTTCAGCTCCCCTGAAAAGGCGAATGCGACGTCCTATTACTGACTAGTAGTAACCTAGACCCTATCTGGCACGGTTTTTGAAATATGGCCATTGGCCACTTATAGCTTGAAACATTCCATTGAAAATTGCAGCCAAACCGCTGCAGATGTAGACCTGGTTACTACTGACAGGGCCTTATCTGACAGTACCAGCGCCGACCCCCTACAACTTAACATTTGGCCACAATACCGCACAACTGGGATACCATAGTACATTATGACCCTTCAAGGTCATCCAAGGTCAATGATTTTGATGTAATTTGAAAGCCAGTATGTGACTTCCTACTAGCAATCAATAGCAACCTAGGCCCTATCTTGCACTGTTTAGCCACAATACATCCGTGACAGACAACTGACAGATGGACGGACAAACGGAAGACAACATGCCAATAGGTTGACCATTATTTAAATACAGTCAGCTAAAAATGATCCGCATCACACCAGCTTGTGCTAATTGGTGCACTGAATAATGAATGTGTTGTAGCTGGTTTAACTGGCTTAATACCAGCTTATCTACCATGATCACATTTTTCAGTTCGTGTGTGCACAGTTTGCTGTTGTTGTGCTTCAATTGGTGCAATCTTCGAACATATATGCTTCGCAAAGTAGTGTAGCGACATGTTTTAGGTGTGGTAGGATTTCAATGATATTTTTGTCGCAAATTTTCCATAGTCCGCCAGTGAAAGAATTTAGTAAATTCATTGTAGCTGGTTTAACTTTCTTAGTACCAATGATCACAGTGGATTCTATGGTTGTCAGTTACAAAATTATCGATCGAGCTTGGTGCATCATTTTTTGGGACAAAGTGTAGATCTAGGGTACGTGATTTCTCCAATCTAGCTACAGAGTTGTGGCCAAATTTGGAGCAAAATGGTACACATATGTAATCAATAGTTTTCTACAACCAAGTCAAGAAAACACAATAAAGTCCTACATGTACAGTTACTTACACTAAGAAAAAACACAAGAGAATGCTATGTAGACATGCAGTGTCAGTGTGTCAGTTCAGAGCAGACCCAGGACTGATTACTAGTGCAACAAACCGTCAAAGTTCATACTCCAGAGTTCTGTTACCTTTCACTACAAATAGTCTGCATGCATCGTCTTGCCTGAAAAAAATTGAAATGCACAATTTTAGTTTTAGCTGCAACTGTTCCACATGTTGTTCAGAAATCTGTGAAATACGGCGGAAGAATTACGCCAGAGATACCTTAAATAGGGATATGCCAAAAATGGCAAAATGCCAAATTTGCTGTAGCTGAAGATGGAAGATGCCTTACGTATCCGTTACATGGTCACAGTAAATTCTGTGGTAGTCTGTGCATGTGACGACGTTTGACTTTGAAGTGTCTGGCCATGTGTTTGATAATGAATTCTTTCTGTTTGAAACATTTGTCACACATTTCACAGCGAAACAGTTTGACATCAGAGTGTACTGGCTGATGACGTTTTAGTTCACGTGGTGTACAAAAACACTTTGGACATTCACTGCAAATGTACGGCTTCACACCTTCATGACGAAGTAAATGTTCCTGAAGGTGACCTTTCTGGCCATATTTCTTCCCACAAATGTGACACGTGTAACCTTCATCGTGTGACTTCCGCAGATGTACATCAAGTTGTCTGCGACATGTAAAACATTCTGCACAGTGTTTACATGAAAATGGTTTTGCTTTTTTAGTAGTGTGAACATTATGAACATGACAGTTCAGCCTGCTTTTGTTTTTAAACAGCATCCCACAGTACTGACAACCATAAGGCATTTGGTTGTTGTGTACAGCACGTTTATGTTGCAGCAAATGGCCGGATTCGCCGAAGCTTTTGCCACACGTAAGGCATGTGTATGGTTTCTCTCCCGTGTGGACTCTCTTATGTCTGCGCAGACTTGATGGCCATCTAAACACCTTATGACACAGGTGACATGTGTTGTCACGTTCGGAACGTTCACCTACTGGTATCTCACAAGACTCATAGGCACCGTTGTCACACAAAGAACTCACGGACGGTACTGGTATCTCAACAGATTCACCGACAGTTTTGTCACACAGAGAACTCATGGATGGTTTGTCCTCCTCGTGGATTATCATATGACTGTACAGGTGAACAGGCCGAATAAATGTTTTGTCGCACAGCGAACATTTGTAGTTGTGTTCAGCATGTTTATCTATATGTTTCTTCAACTTATAGGATTCACTAAAAGTTCTGTCACACAGTAAACACTTGTGTGGTTTGTGTCCCATGTGGATTTTCGAATGTCTGGTTAGTGCCTCTGGCCATCTGAACACCTTGTCACACACATAACATCTGTTGAGTCCAGATGTTTTATGTATCTCACAGGATGGTTTATCTTCCTTGTGGACTAACATGTGTCTGTGTAGGAGAGCAGGCCAAACAAATGCTTTATCACAAAGTAAGCACTTATAGTCATGTCCAAGACGTCTGTGTCTTTGGAAAACAATGGGGTCGCTCAAATTTTTGTCACAGAGTAAACACTTGAACTCTTCCAAGTGAGCTCTTGAGTGATTCTTCAGATTCTGAGGCTGTCTAAATGTTTTCTCACACATATGACATTTGTACAATTTCTGTGTAGTACTGCGAATCCTGCTGTGCTCAGCGAGTTCATCTAAAGCTGCAGATCGTTCTATACGAACAAAACACTGAAATGCTTTCTCGCCAGTATGAACCTTTTCATGTTCAGTTAATGCAAGACTATTGCTAAAACACTTTCCACATTCACCGCACTTGTATTCACTGCTGTGAACTATCATATGTTCGTTCACCTCACACTCTGTAGTGAATACTTTTTCACACTGGGTGCATGGATACGACTTTTCTCCAAAGTGCAGTACCCGTTTGTGTTTATCCAAATACCACTTCATTGTAAATCGTTTGCTACAGACTGTGCATAAAAATGGTCTTGGCTTACCATCATGTGGTTGCCCAGTCTTATCGCTACTAACAGCTTTAATCTTCACCTCAAAAAGACCGTTACCTGTGAACAAAATTGACAGTGACCACTGCAACATAGCCATTGTGCAGCCTTACATACAGGTGGCCAGATGGTGCAACAGTTGGGTGTTCGACTTACAATCGAGAGGTCGTGGGTCAATTTCCGGTTGGTTTGCTATCAAGTGGTTACTACTTGGATCATTTTGAATGGACGAATGTATTCGGACAGGTAAACCATCTAGGCATATAACCAACTCACTCTTCAATTCCCCTGATGTAAGTAAATCGAGTACCGACCTGTCTAGCTGGAATTAAGGAAGGGTGCATTGCCCTGTGCTGGATGGCAGGTAACACTGTGTAATCCTATGTGGCTTTGTTATGTGTTTCTTATAAAAAGCTATATACAACCTTTAACCTTCAACAAACTGTGACAAAATTTAAAAAGATGTGTTCAACATGTGAGGCCTCCTGTGCCAACAATCAGCAAGAAATTTGAGCTAATGCTCACGAGACGCGCAAAAGCCTATAACAGTTCCTCTTCGCAAACTGTCAGTCTGTCTCCAGCCTTTTCGTCGTAGTTCATTCTTGAATTTTGTGCTGCAGCAGAAGATCGCAAAAAAATTAATAATAAACATCATGTCTGTACCTATTTGTGTTTGGTCAAAAATCAGACAGAGCATTGTTATGTTCTAAACACATACTGAAACAGTAGTTTAGAATGTTATTTATAACAGCATGGTAATGGTCCACCAAACATTTCTGCTAAATTTATCAAATTTTCCCTACATGCTGAAATGCCACACAATAAAAAACAAAGGCTCCAGTTATTCTGTGCCACTGTGCGATAACATCATGCAGATGCAGGAATTACACCTGTGGATATAATATTTACCGATCTGTTCTTGATCCACAGCTTTGTTGGGTTCATCCTTAACTGAGGGTTCAACATCATCCTGATGCACTAGGTCTGGCGGAATTTCCTGCGCCTGAGAGTGGCAGACTGCCTGAGTTTCCCATGCCCCAGTACGACAATCCACTTCAACCTGATCCAACCACTGTAGTGCCTGTTGGAATCGTGAAGGTGATAATAGCGCAAACGTGGATGCCACCTGATCAAGCTTGGACATTGCAGCCATGTACATCTGTAGCTGTGTGCTGCATGACTGTGTCAGTGTCACCGTATTGACTGTGCCAGCTGCACTCATTCCACTTACTTCTGGCTGAAGGTCTTTAAGATTCCAACTGCACACAACAACATGGAAAAATCTTTAATATGTACACTGATAACCTTTCACAATTCCAAGATGACTAAACCAATCAAAACAAATAAAGTATGTCTCAGATACCACCAATACAATGGGCGACTTCACTTTTTGACTTAGACTTTCGCTGAGCCTAAACTTCGGTCTAAGTACCTACTTAAGTCAAAAAGTGAAGTGATTTCGCTGAGACTTTCGCTGAGCCTAAAGTACCTACTTAGACCGAAGTTTGGACTCAGCGAAAAGTCTCAGCGATTCACTGAGTCCAAAAGTACCTACTTAGACCAAAGCCGAGCCGAACTAACCTGGCTAAAGTCGGTTCGATTTGCATGGAAGAGAGAGCATTAGCCCTTAGGGCTTAACTTTCGCTGAGTCTGAATCCACTTAAACTTTTGACTTTAGCTGCGCGAAAACATGGCAACCATTTACAGTCCTATGCGTACGCATAGTTTAGTAAATTAAAGCAGTCTGGTACCAAAAATAAACGCCTTAATAAATATGCAATGACGTCAGATGTTGTGTAATTAGGCCCTACGTTATTTGCGTGCGCGGCGCAATTAAATAAGCAAGTCCAAGCGTAAATGGTTGATTAATTTCCTGTTAGGTTTACGTGTTTTTCTGCCATTTTTAATCGTTTTGGTCTAAGTCAGTAGACTTAGACCAAAGTTTAGTTGAACTGTGGTCTAAGTACAGACTTTAGCGCTCAGCTTTAGCATTCGCTCAGCGAAAGTCTAAGTCGCCCAATGATTCACAACACTAATTGAATCTTAAAGTTGAACAATATTAATGTTGTTTTATCCACAGGGTATCTGGCTTTATCGCCCCTTTGCCATTTTGCTCCCTAGCTCTTTTGTCCCCTGGCTGATTCACCCACTGGACCTGGCTCGTTTGCCCTCGACCATGCATGTTGGACAACTCCCCCTTGTACATATGTTAAACTATGTAGTGCTGCTAAGGCGTTAAGATTTTAATGGCATGAACACATGTGTTACTTTTTTAATGCATGTGATAATGTGTTAATTAATGCATCATTATATTGCTGATATTCTAGTGGACTACATCAAGAGGGTGACTAAAATGATGACCTACGGACTCGCAGCTGTGTTGCTGGACGGTGACAGTAGTGATGGAATGGCAATAAAACAATTTTTAATCATTTGAATATCATTCAATCGTCACATAACCACAGATAAATGGAATGTTGAAAGTCCTGTTTCACAAAATTTGGTAAATTCTTTAATGTGTTAACATGTCAATTTAACACATTAATTCGACAGCTTCAGTTTCACGGCTGGTATGATCTGTTATCTAAACAACCCAATTAGTGTGCCAACTTCATGCATTAAAGTGCTAAAAATGAATTATGATTTTAAAAACTTAATGCAATTATTTTAAATATTAACACACATACGTACATTCTACAAAACAGTTCTGGACTATTATATAAATAACAATGACAGGAAGATTAAGTCAATAAATCAACTAAACAAATCACATGACACACGATCGTTTATTTTCAACATTGTGCAAACTGGTTCAACAGCGGACAATGGTAAAAGGCAGATGTGCATATCTGTGGATGTGCCAACGAGTAAAAGACTGATGTCAATGCAGAGGACTCGACGAGTACAGTTCACTGGTGAAATATGAATCAGTAATCAGTAATGTAGAAAAACTGATGCAGACACTAAAAGTCCCTCTATATCCGTATCATGATATAATAAATTATACCAATAATCTAATCATTTTTTTCAACATACTCCGATCTATCTCCGGTTCCGGCTAATTCAGCGGTCCAATCATACATAACTTCTTGTTGTGCCCAAAATCTATCAAGCTGCACCTTAAATAAATCAACAGACTGTACATCAACTACCCAATTAGGTAAGCTATTCCAGATATTCACAATACGTGCTGAGAAAAAAATGTTTTCTGAAATTGTGAATAAATGTTTGATTATATAATTTAAATTTGTTACCTCTTGTTACTGAAGTCTTACTGGTCTAAATAAGTGTATGTGTACCTGGACGGAAAATAGCCTCACATTTGTTTACTTTCCGTCCACCGCGGACGAAAAATAACATCGACAGTTAATAACGGAGCGAACAATTAAAAAACTCAACGGCTATGCTAAACTATGCTCCCGAGGCTCCCAAGGCGGGCGATGGTTACAAGCCATAAGTAAAAGTGCACTGAGCATCTGATATCTGAAGCACTAGCTGCCTAGACGACACAATCGGCACTTAGCAGCACCTTAATTACTCGATCTATAGTAACTGCTCAGTCATTACGTAACGCCGCCGCGCGGCCGTCGCCCGCCTCGGCGTATAACCATCGCCCGCCTCGGGAGCCTCGCCAGCATAGTTTAGCATGACCCAAACTCAACAACTTTCATGACTGGTAGTGTACGTGACAACTGTTATCCGCACATCTGTCTTTTACCCACACATCCGCACTTAAAATCCGCAAATTTTACCCGTTGCCACATCCTCACATCCGCTTATTACCCATAGCCTTCAACAGCAACGACAACACGCACGAACCTTTCATCATTTCTTTCAAGTCTATCATCCATGTCGACGTTGTCTTCAGCAAACAATACTAAACGTTAAGATTCTCATTAAACACAATCAACGCCGTGTAATCGCTGTCAGAAAATATTTACTGTCTTATACAACTAAATTCGATTCAAAGTTAAAATTAGTCAACAACAACCGGAACCATTATCGAAATTATTATGTAAAAGCCGACCTTTAGTGCAAATCAATAAAGAAGTAACGAGGGATGGGCTCGAGGCCAGCAATAGCATTTACAATTTTCAAGGCCAAGGCCAAAGCCAACGCCAGTAAAATTCAAAACCAAAAGGAAAGCCAAAACGAAAGACAATGGTTGTTGAAGCCAAGGTGAGTCAAGTCACCCTCCAGACCAAGGCCAGACCAGGAGCGCTTATCCAATATGACATAGGCCTGCCTAGATGAGCCCCCTTCAATGTCCACTGCAAGTTGCAACCTTTCCCACCTGCCTTTTCGACGTCGACTTGTACCCCTGTCATGTCAAACTAAGTCAAATGGTGCATTTTCTCCAATGACAGATAACAACATCCGTAGTTCCGTAGTTACGGTGCCTGTAGAAAATTTTCCTAGAATAGGTGAGCAAGGGTTACGAGAGGGGTATTTTCCTACCCATCGCATTGAAAATGGAGATGTGGAAAGGGTCGCAAACACCACATTTTTAGCCTCCTTTACAAAACTGCCTCCCCTGATCGAACTAGGTTGCCTCCTAGCCCTTAAGAATGTAACACGCTTTGAGTGCAGTTTTCAAAAAATTGACATATCAATGCACCTGTCATAGAGACCAAGGCCATATGGCCTAAATAAAGAAATAAAGTACCAATCACTGCTCATCAAAAGCCACCAATTTTCAATCCTCTATACGAACCACAAAAATTCGGAGACAAACAGTTTTGTTTTAGTGGATAAATCATACAAAATACCAAAAAACTCACTGCACACAGCACTATTTCCTTCCGACATTTTTGACTGTAACTTGAAAACCAATTACCAGATTTTGATAATTTTTTTGGGTACAAATAATCCGGACAAAACTTGACATGAAATGACCATTCAGTTTTCCACCTCACCCAACGTTTGTTTCTGCACTACCTGGGGAAAGCAAAACCAGCGAAATATCACTTTTTATCCAATGCAATATGATTGCTTAATTAGCATAAAGAGTAAAAACACATTTTGTTCACATTTCTGACACTATGGCTAACATTTCATTCAGTTGTCTATTTTTCAACTGCCGACAGTAAAATTGCTTAGTGTTGGCCCACTATGCAAACACAGGCAAGGAGACGCTTTCTCCATTCATTTACAGCAGTATCGATAATGTTCTACTCCAGACCAATCCAGGCTGTACAAGTCGCTTCTTGACTTCACAAACATTCCTAAACTTCATCTGATAAACACACTGCTGCAAGACAGTCAAACCTTGTAACAGACCTGCTGTTGTGGCCCACAAATTAGGATAGATGGAATTCATTGACGTTTTTTTTATTCCTTTCAACACATGGTCTGCTTTCCCAAGGTAGTGCAAAAGCAGGGGTTGGGTGAGGTGGAAACCAAAACTTATTTAATAGCCAGCTATGTCTGAAATATTTCTGCCAAATATTATTACAATCTGCTATCTTTATTCAAGGTACGGTCGATAATGTTGGGGATGTTTTTCAGGTTTTCTGTTTATTTTAACACATATTTCGCTTGATCTGCTTTCCCTAGGTAATGCAGAAGCATACATTAGGAGAGGTGGGAAAATGAACGGTCATTTGACGGCAAGTTGTGTCAGGAATATTTGTGCCAAAAATTTTGAGAAAACAACCCGCCTGCAAATCAAACACTGCCCCTTTGACAGGCCTGTGGACTAACTTTTCACATGCACTTCCGGTATCGCGATGCTCAAACCTGAGACGGTATCACCATTGTGGCTCCAATTTCAGGTATCGCACAACACCAGTGTGAACCGTGGAAGCAACTAACAGTAAAATGAACAAGCAGGGTTACTATTACTCAAGATCTTCAAAAGTTCAGAGCAGCATTTCTCACTTTCTGAGACAGTGCAATTATGAAGGCACGTTATAGTCAGCCCATCATTTGGTTTTGTCCAATAATGGTATAGGCACATAGCATATGCTTCTTATTTTTTATTTTCTTCGTAATAATCTGTTATTATTCATATCCTGTGCTGCCTTGCAGTAAAACGCAAATGAAGATTATTGATACAAAGACAGACAACAATGAGGAACACAGTCAGAATTAATGTAACATTATTAGTCAACAGTCAACACAACATGATAATTATATTTATCATCACTTACATAATGTACTATAAACACAATTGCTGACAAATACTTTGCCATCATAAAATACTCTATTCTCTCTGAACAATATATTAATATTTATCCAACACTGCTCACCAGTTTTCATGATGTTCTGTAAGTTTACAGACCGAGTGACAGACTAAAATAACACATAATCAGACAAGATTTGCAAATGATAACACATCTCCATTATTATATAACATTCTAGCTTAAACCACAGTAATAAATATGCCACACTCTTCCACAATAAACGAAACTAAATATATTTATATAAAAAAAATCCAGTGGCATACCAGTAAATACAAAATAGCCAAAAGTACACAATAATTAATTTTTAAAACTGACAATCAATATAATAAACATGTACTTACATTCTTTTGTGTGATTTTATATTGTGTTTACATGTTGGAGGGACTGTGCATGAAAACCCTAAAACCAAAAAAGGTTTGGAATGGAAAAAACGAAAATAATGCTGATTTACAATTATAATTAGAGACTTTATTAGAAAGTATTAAAAGAAAAGATACACAGATGAAATTCAACTTTTGCTTCTGTCATAACAAGTAACAGAGAAAAAATACAAAAACTAGAAAAATAACACAGTGCAGCTGTCCACCTAACTATACAATGCACTGTGCAACTCTAACACTAAAGCTGTACTGAACAGTAATTGTTACTATTCAATCAAATAAAAATAACTGATGACATTATTCGGCTGAATACGAACAGAATACAAATAGTTGACGTCAGTTCAAACACACTGTGCAACGCCCTGGTTTCATTGCAGTGTGCTGAAATATTTTTCAACTAGACATTTTGTAAGTTGTGTCCATGTTGAACGAATGCTACTAACAAAAATTACAAACATTAACAAAACACGACAATGATCGACAACAGACTATTGAGTGAGTGAGTAGGGTTTACAGTGAGCAAATGAAATAATTTAGGAAATGCTATAAAGCATCACATGTTGTGTAAATATTATGATAATAATAAGACACAACTATCTATAAAGCTAAATGCAGGTACAACTAGAGGTGATAGTGTAGTGCTCATTATTTGCATTCGGCCTGTTTTCAGCATTACTATTCAGCCGAATACAAATACACTATTCAGCCTACTTTTCGAACAGAATAGAATACAAATAGAACATTTGGTACAGCGTTACCTAACACTCACTTCTATCCTGGAAAACGTTAACACCAATAATTTGGTTTTTTACATATTCTTGGAGTTTAGGAGCTTACATGTAACAAGGAGACTGGCGAAACAGACACAGCATGTTAACAGGACAGCTGCAAAATATGCAATTGGTAATCTGCAAATCAAACAACTCAGAGCAAAAACAATCAATACGATGGCTCAACAAATATGAGAAATCTAGAGATATGACTCTTCACAGAAGGTATAAAATATGCGACTAAATGGTTCTGTGCAACGTGAAATACACCCAACATGGACAGTGACCACATAAAATAATAATAGGGACAAAATTCTGAGTTGCTCTGTAGAATATCTGGCTGAGTCAATAGATGGCTCTAATGGCAAATATACTGTGCCTAAAAATAAGTCACTCTCTGTATATTTGCCGATGATTTACACCATGGTTGCATGCATGACCAAACATAAAAATGCTGCAAAACATTTTATCGCATTTATCTCATACCAGTGGCCTATCTTCAAACATGCATGCAATATACAGAAATGCCTTGCAAACAAAGTTCAAACCAAATATAAACTAACTTTTCGTCTTGGTGTACACCAACTAGAACTTAGGGCCATCAACTGCAGCTGTAATTTCCCAAATCACTCCACTTACTCAGTACAAATGACATGAGGACCTTTTAGCAGTTAGATGGGTTCCAGCTTTGTAACATCAATAGCATCACCGCTGGTACTCCGCGACAAAGCCTCGGACATGACAAAATCGTTGGTCGCTAGCTGCTCATGTGTCACCGATGCGTTCGCAGCATTCGTGACAACATTCTGTCGTGACAGCAGGCTCTGCAGCACGTCCTCGGACGTGGTCTGGTCGTCGTACAGGTACGGCTTGGTGCGGACGAGTAGAAACTGTTCCCGAGGCATCAAGCGGATGCCGTTCACCAAAAGTTCCTTGCCGTGCCGCGTGCGAAGGTGACGTTTGTAGGTGTTCCGCGTCTTGAACCTCATCGGGCAGTCGTCACACGCATACGGTGTCTCCCCAGTGTGACGACGCAGGTGCTCCTGGGACAGAAAATAAATAAATTCACACATATGTAATATAATAATAATAATAACAATAAGAATAAGAATAACATGCCAACTCCCTTGTGTGGCAATTCAAGTGCTCCTGACAGAAAATATGTAAATTCACACACAGAGATTGAGTGAGTGTGGATTAAAGAATAAAGTAGAGTAAAGTGGGTTGTGCCCATCCAGATACGTGTGACTGCAGAGCGGCAAGACTAGGCATGGCCAGATCTGCAGCCAAGTCACAAACTAGCCTGTGGAAAGATCGCTCACTGAACTTACAGCAAAAAAGCAGGCTTATGCAAACAATGGTTTGGACCATGGCAATGTACGGGTGTGAATCCGGCACAATTGTACCAACAGACAGCAAAAGATTAAAAAAATTCGAGACGGACATGTATCAAAAGATGACGTGAATCAGCTGGACAGAGCACAGAACCAACAACTTAATACTGGAACAGTTGCAACCAACACATCACTTCCTGGCAGAGGTCAAAAGAAGGAAGTTAACTGCAATACTTTGGCCATGCAGTATGAGCGGACAATTTATGCACACATGTGCTGCATGGCACCATTGCCGGGAATAGACACTGAAGCAGACCTAGAATACTACTGGACAGATGATATCAAGCAGTGGACTGGTGCATCAGTGGCGAAGTGTGTTCAATGTGCAAGTGACCGAAACAGGTGGAGTGCCTTGGTGTCCATGTCGGTGACATCCGATTCTCAATCATGAGAAAAGACTAAGTCAAGGCCCCATCTGGAGCATAGGTCACGTGTTCATTTCCCAGCTACGGCCAATTGGCCATGATGCCGTAAGTACATGGCAAGTGGAACGTCAGACCCACGGTTACCTTTCCAACCACAAAACTTCACTGGCTGTTGGCTAGTATCTGCACATTATAAATTTCAATGCAGACACTAACAGAGGTTGACAACAGAAAAATGTCACAATACTGCAACACTACTGCTGGTATTACTAATATTACTACTACAACAACAACTACTACTACTATCTATTACCTACACCATTATCACTATTCATTAGAATCACAGATTGCTCACCAACGTTAAAATATTGCATTTAGAAAAGAAATCCATTAGTCTTATTATTTCTCTTTATCTTTCTACTAATGCCAACAAACTTTCACATTTTTGGCAGAAGCAGACTGCAGGAAACTTTCACCACATGGATATATAGTCAGCCTGCCTATCACGGTCGATGTAACCACATTACCTTGTAAAAACTTTGTCAGAAAGGTTATGGTAAGAATTAACATGCGACTGCTTATTTTACTGCTACCGCTATTCATCATCATCATCATCGACAACCGTGGGCTCAATGCTCGTTGGTGTCTGACGCCATTGTTACTATCGCTGCCCACTGCTGCCTATCTACGGCAGCGTGGCTTAACTCCTGCAGGGTTGCCCCACACCACTGCTCAATGTCATCGATGAGGCCATCCTCTTTTGTTTGAACCATCCATCATTCCGAACACCAGGGTCTTTATCTTTCTGCTGTCGTTCATTCTGCAGATATGCCCGAAGAGGCGCAACTTTCTCTGTATCACTTTCTGCAGTAGGGTTTCTGCCAATTGAATCTTTCTGTACAATTCTTCATTAGTGACCTTTTGTGTCCATCCTATCCTTAGAATCTTCCGGTAGCATTTTCTCTCAAAGGACAGGATTCGGCTTTCGCAGCGTTTTGTAACTGTCCA
>Ga0209367_1008819_pt1 | contig 13756 bp, 9 predicted proteins | sample WorMetLIZISLAND2_FD_187412 | JGI IMG/M metagenome (GOLD analysis project Ga0209367, IMG submission 187412) | Marine gutless worms symbiont microbial communities from Max Planck institute for Marine Microbiology, Germany - Olavius geniculatus... ... | reverse complement strand
TTTTCTGTATTTCTTTTGTTTCCCTTAGTAATGTTTCCAGTTTTTTTTCTTTCATTCTTTTCCTATGTTTAGCATGTATTTTCTGTGTTCCTTTTGTCTACCTTAGTAATGTTTGTAGTTTTTTCTTTACTGTTTTCCTACGTTATTGTTCTTGCGCGTTTGTCGCAAGTGTTTATAACATATTAAAGTAAAAAAAAATAAAATAAAATAAACGTATATAAATGTTTGTTAGGCCTATATCTACGACGTCTGACTTGAACAACGTACGAGCGAGATAGAGCGACAGAAGCCATAGCATCATTAGCATCATTGCAGAACCGCCACTTGTGTGTTTCATTACTATCACGATCATCATCAGCAGCAGCAGCATCAGCTGTAGCAGCAGCAACAGCAGTGTCTGTCAGGACGTCAACAAGTATACTTCTGGCTCAGTCAGGGCTTGACCTATGAAGCAATACTCTCCGCAGCGGCTTATCGGCACTTATTTTGTGGACGCTACGATGTACCGACAGTTCTTGTTGGCAGTACGATGTGCATTTGCGCGGTTCTCAGCATTCTACAAAAATACCAAATTGGTACGGATCAGGCAAATTTCTCAAGCTCAAAATGTACTAAAACTAGTTTTCGGCCGGAGCACCGCCCCCGACCCCGCTTGAGATAGCCAACGGCGCTCGTCAGATCTCTAGTCTGATGGAAGGTGATACCTCTTCCTCATTTATACCTTTCCATTTCTCACCCCTTGACGCTTTTGTCGTTTCGGTCATTATGGCGCTTTCCGCATCTCGACTGACAGTATCTCGATTTGTTTTTGTATTAGTTAGGCCTACAGCACCACTGGAATATGCTGCAAATCGAGCTTATACCACTCCAGACAGTGCGATATTGCACTTAGACCTCGCTGAGATCGCATAGACTGCACTGTCGCTTGCTCTGCGAGTTATAACGCACGACTGCAGCCAAAAGTTGCGAGAGCAGCTGCTGTACCAGTGCGACCTGAGTGTGGTTTAACCACTAATGAAGTAGGCCTGCGTAGCCTACACGGACTCAGATTTTCACGAAGCTCAACTGCGTCCGACCAACATGTCACCAACCCATCAACAAATGCGTTTTGCAAGTATACAATGCAGCGGATTCGACTACGGACCGCTGGCTCTGCTGGGAGAGCTTACGGCGCTCCCACAGGTCCCCAAACCTCTTAGCTGGTTTTAAGGTGGCCGCTCTGTGGCGGGAAATATAGGCCTGAAGAAAAGAAAGAAAAGAAAAGGAAAAGAAAGGGAGGGGAAATGAAAATGGAGGCAAAAGAAGGAAGAGAGGGGAAAAGAATGGAAAGTTGACTCTGATGCGCAGTTCGAATAAGCTTAGTCTCCGACAGTTTGAAATTTGAGAAGAAATGTGCGATTGCTTCTCGTGTCCCCCTTCCTGGAACTGAACACTCGCTTCAGAAACGCCCGGTTACCGTACTTAACTATATAGGTAAAGGTAAAGGTGCCATACCCCAACTGGGGCGTCGGCGGGGTGCTCATTTCTCTTCCTTAGGCCTTTGAGCCCGTGGGTGGATAAACCACTTGAGTCCGTGACGCATGGCCAGTGCGACGCCAGACCTACGGTTACCTTCCCAGCCGCAGAGCGTCACCGCCCTTTGACTGGTACCAAATTATACTGCTTGGTGACAGAGGCAGATATGTGTGAACAACTATACAGGGGGGGACTTAAACCTGACTGGGCCCTGTTCAAAAGATAAATGTGGGACCCCACATAAATCTGACATTAGTAATGTACAAAACTCTGCATGAATTCAGGGCTACAACTGCGCGCAGTTTTGCCGTTAGTACCTGATCTGAAATAACCTACCATTCGGCTAACGTAGCCTAAATCCACCAACGACGACGACTAGCAATCTTCGGCCAACTGATTCGCCACTGGACAGTGGACATGTTCACAACCGATCCGCTGCAGGTGATCGTGTACGCACTGTGAGAAACCGTTCTCTCGTGACACACGGGACGTTGCACCAAGCAACAGCAGCAGCAACAGTGCAGCAGCAGCAGTTCGCGACGTCTCGAGTCTGTTGCGACGATCAGTAGACTAAGCTTCCATTACGTAATTACTTCAGCAGTCACCAGGATCCGGTTAAGATCAAATTAGGCTAGGTGCTACTGCCCAGAAATGGGTCTATTTTCTTCTTGGCATTCAAGACCACCTTTTGCTGGACGCGGTAACTTACATAAGAAAGTACTGACATGATTATAGAATGGTGATAATATAAAGGACTTTTTCACTTTTATATACTTATGCACTACAAAGTAACAATGTTACCATTAGGCCTATGTTATATATAAACTTAATAGTTTTTACATGAATCACGTGAACGTAATAAAGTTTATCTTGGGCTACATACAAGCACAGACGTAGCCAGGAATCTATCGTTGGGTACTCCACTCTTGAGGCTCTTCCGTTTCCTCTTTCTTCCCGTTCCTTTTCTCTCCCCTTCCTTTCTCTTCATCCGGGTCGTCTTTCCAAAAAATCGAGTTAGAGAGCGTGAGGAACACTGGAAACTCCTTTAGCATATTAATGCATTTTGGGGCTTCCAAAAGCACATCTCATGGCAACATTCGCAGTCGTTTATGTGCAATGCAAAATACTTACGCGTATGAATTTTTCGTCCACTTCGTGGCCGTGGGCTTATTACAGAAATGGCCTGCAGCGTCAATAGCATCCACCTCCGGCACTTGCAGACGTATATGCAATATTCACATCGCAAACAGAGGCTTTGCCTTGTTCTTTAAATATTAGCTGTATATAGGCCTATAGATGCACGTATCGTTCAATTTGCTATACGTTTAAACGAAACTAGTAAACCTTTAATAAACGTTTAAACGCAATACGACGGCTTTTCGTCTCCAGTTCAACCGTCACGCCAGGTGGCTGAGCTATTACCCGTAGGCCTACTAACTTTTACAGAGTGGTCCAGAAAAAAAAATGGTACAAAGTTTACGGCACCACAATTTTGCACTTTCGCAACCGTACATGTAGTCACAGAGTTATGCGGTTTTCAGCAAAATGTTCAAACAAAATTGCTTATATGTGACAAAGACCAGTGTCTGTATACGGCAAATAAATGCATGCATTTTTCGTGTTGTTACTGGTAGTGAACTCTTTGAAAAAAAAATATTAACCACTGCATCTTTAGGGCAAGTTCGTGACAGAAACAAAGTTCCCGCGAAGCCCATTGTCCAGAGTTAAGAGAAACGGTGTTCGATGTGTTCGCAACAAAAATGAACAACAGAAGATGCATGCGTCAGAAGACTAAGAATGCTGATCATTTAAAGCAAGTTTTGAACAGTTGCTGGAACACGATCAGTCAAGAACTAATTGATGGTGCTATTGAACAGTGGTTCCAACGACTATGGTCGGTTGTTTGTTCTTGTGATGGACACATTGAGCACTGTTTCTTTTTATCAATCTGTAAAATTGGTTTGGCACTTTTATTACGAACTTGGCTTGAAGAACAAAGATGTACTGTTTTGGATAGTTGACTTGCCAACTACAAAACAAAGAATATTTAACTGACCTATTCAAACCGGTGTCTGAATAAAGCAAATGAACACATGTAAGCTTATTCTTCGTATTGTTACTGGCAAGTGAACCTTTGAAAACAATATTAACCACTGCATTTTTAAGGCAAGTTCGTGACAGAAACAAAGTTTACGCGAAGCCCATTGTCCAGAGTTGAAAGAAACGGTGCTCGATGTGTCCATTACAAGAATGAACAACAGACAACAGTCGTTTTTGGCATTCTGTTATTATTTAAGCAATAATGTGTCATTTAAGCAATTTCTTTTTAAGCATTTTGCTGAAAAATGAAAACCACTGTGACGTACGGTTGCAAAATTACAGTGCCGTAAACTTTGTGTCATTTTTCTGGACCGTCCTGAATATTAATGACGTATGCCTACTTTGCAGGCTATTGTTAGAACGTCCGTACATCATATAGGCCTAGCCTATGCTACCACGTCACGCAGGTGTCAGCCAACCCCAATGGCGCTTTACAAACTTACATAGCTGTGCACACTGGGAATATAATGAAGCTTGGCCCTCCCAGATAGGCCTACGCGATAGGCAAAGCGCGTTATTAGCCTATGCCGTTTGATTGCTGTATAGACCTAAGTCAGATACAATCGGTGTACGGACAAAAGGTCACCAAGCCGGTTTTTCAGTAGAATTCTACTTGCAAATAAAGTGCACATCCTTCTGAAAATATGACTCAAGTCGCCACACTGTGGGATAAACTGACATTTTTTGTTGCTGTATTTTATTGAACCCATTTTTCTGTATTTTTTTCTGTTTAAAGTGTCACCGGCATAACGTCGCACGCGAAAAGTTCAGATACAACATGAGACAATGTTTTTGCATAAAAGTCGTGGAAATTGGGTTCATTAGTTTGGCGAGTTAACCTACGCATAGTGAAAAACCAGTTTGGTGGCCTTTTGTCCGGTGGCCTTGTATCCGGGATTCGATACAATCCGCTACGTGTAGCTTGGTTCTTGAGTTTTCACGATCGATTTAAACTGCACTCAGCTCGCACTGTACTGTTTGCACAACCTTCAGCTGCAGTCGTGCCTCATAAAGCAAACGACAGTGTAATGTATGCGATCTAAGCGTGGTTAAGGTACAATACCGCACTGTCTGGAGTGGTATAAGCTTGTACTGCATACTCGACAAACTCGACAAACGCTTATCAAATACGCATTAAGCAGTCGTCAAGCGTGTTCATGTGTATTGAACTACAGATTGCAATGCCATAGTTCGTGAAGCACTCATCGACCAAACGACAAACACCGATCGAACTGGATTGACGAGTGCTTAGGCCTAATGTGTGCTCGATGAATGTTTGTCGAAGCAGTTTCAAGACTGCTTGAATTATCAGACATGTTTGATGATATTGCAGGCATTTATTTACCTGGTTTAACGAGCTGGCTCGATAAGCCAGCTTTATAGTGTAAACGGAGTATAAACGTAATAGAACAAGAAATTTGAGCAAAGCTCACGAGACGCGCGAAAGCCTATAGCAGTTCCTGTTCGCAGGTAATCTTAGTCTATCTCCATCCATTTCGTCGTAATTCACTCTTTTGCAGCCAAAAATCGCCAAAAAATCACGTTAAATCAGTATTTTTTTGGTTCAAGGTCATTTAAGGTTATCGATGTTGACATTCGTAAGAAGCTCCTCATTAGTGCTTGTTATGATAAGCAGCATGGCTGTGCCTACAACCATTTACACGCTAGACAAGCCAACAGAGTATAAATAACCAATTTTTACAGGGGTACCTCTCGTTGACACCCACGTGCGCAGGCCTGCTTGAATCTAGAGGGTCCGGACTTGAACTACTAAAATCTACATTCCATGCTGAAAATTTCATACGCAGGTTGTCTTGGTCTATCTCCAGCCATTTTGGCGCAATTCACTCTTGAAATGCGTGTCGCAGCGCAAAATTGGGCAAAAAATTCAGTAAAAACTCCTTTTGGGAAGGTTCAAGGTCATTCAAGGTCATCGGTGTTGATAAATTTAAAAAGCCTGTCACCAGCGCTTGTTATGATAAGCAGCATGTATGTACCTATTTGCAACCGTTTTCACATTATTCGAGCCAATAACGGCAAAATGACGTCTTTTTAGGGGGGTACCCCTCTTCGACGCCTTTGTTCGAGGGGAACCCCTGCACCTAGTGGCACGAGATTTTGTCACGATAAACTAGAGACCTTGGCGCAGCTACAGTGAAGATTTCGTGATCCTAGCTTGCACCGTTTTAATACAGATCACGAGTGTGACAGACGGACAGACAGACGGACGGACAGACGGACACCCAGACGATGGCAAAGACGCGCGAAGCATTTTGCTTTCGCGCGTAAAAACGTGTCGTAGGCTAATGGAGACGGCGTAAGCTCTGCACGCGGAATCAAAGGCGCTGCTGAGCTTCCCCGGCACGTTGCACATCGGTTTCGATGAGCTGGAGACCGCTGAAGCGGCCAGAGCTCGCTGTAAACTAGTTTGCACGAATAAGGCCACGACTGGTGACGTTCAATATGACGGCAACATGAAGGAACTGTTCTTACCACAACCGGATTTCACAAGTAGGCATGTAAGACGGGCGGACAAAACGTTTTGCAACTTTTTGATAAAAATGTTTGCAGTGAGTGTCGTGAACTACAGTCATTTTTCTCGCGCGACGTACATAATTTCAGCTGAAGAGGACCAAGTCCTTTGAATGAATGAATGAGTAAATGCATGTGCAAGCAGCCGGTGTCGCATTAAATAGTCCCCCATGAAATATCCGCCGAGGGGAGACATAATCACGGTGTAAAATTTTTCCCCCCTTACTAAAATCTCGCCGACCCCATTAAAAAGTCTCCCCCCATTAAAAATCCGCCGGAGTCAGTGTGATAAAATCGCCCCCGTGCAAGAAGTCTCCCCCATGCAGTCCAATGATATAATCACGCAAGCAGGCAAACAAAAGCGTTGTATTACAAAGAAGTTGAAGTTTTGTAAACGAAGTGAAGCATCTATGCTGCATAAATTACGTAACTGGCGCCCAGCGTCAACTGACAGATGTAAGATGCGTGTCGATTGTTACCGTGTTTGCTGAAGTTCCAATGACACCCGGCGATTCATTAGGATGCAGACTGAAGTAGCTTGACCCACATATGTGGAGACGTATATGTAAAGGCCTTCTGGAATCAGTTCGACCGTGCATGTTGATGAGACATCGTTGTGTCATGATCATAGTTACACGCGCCCGAGCACTGGGTCACAGTCGCCGACGTCGACGAGGCGGTGTGCTACATTGACAGCCTGCGGCCACACCAGCCAATCACCGCCTACGTGATACGACAAATGCTGCAGCTCTTCCCTCATCGCCTTGACGACGAAGGAAAGCTGCGTATATCGATACTTCCCAGCACGTCGCAGACTCAGGGGGATGACTGTGGCGTTCTTGCGGCTGCCTACGCCACGGAACTAGTAGCAGGTGACGGCGTCGCTGGCCTACAGGCGCCGTTTGAAGTTCCAGCAATGCGGCCTCACTTGGAACGGTGCCTGGAGGAGGGCGTGATGGTTTCGTTTCCGAAGATGACAAAGGGCGTGCGTGGACGTCGTCGTAGGGTGCTGCGTGTTGCAGTTGATGCGAGTGGCGTGATGGTGCTCAATGAGTAAACCGCTTATTTGTCAAACATGTGCTTGGATTAACGTTCTGCAGTAGCGTTCGCTATTTTTCAAATCACCAGAGCATTTGGACAGACAATTGCTATTTTGCTTAAAAGAGCATAGAAGATGTATGACTTTATAGTGTTTGCTATTTATCGTTGTAATGGACAGAAGATTGCCATGTTGACTTGTGTGTTGACGTTTATATGAAGAAGTGATGAAGAATATGACTTGAGATATGACACACTATCGGATCTCATTGTTATTTGCTTTAGTTCATGCTAATGAAAACTAGCACTTGCATGAAAATTAGGCTGTGCCATGACGCTGTAAAGACAGACGGGGTGAAGTGCGCCATAAGAACTTAAGGGACGATATTATCACGGGGGGGGAGGATTTTTCGCTGTAAAAAAGCCATACTAATGTCACAAAAGCCGTTTTCGAGAGGGGAGACATTTTAATGGTGGGAGAGAATTTTAAATAGGATAGGCGGATTTTTCATGGGGGCGACTTCTTAATTAGTATTAATTCGTGTGAAAAGTCTCCCCCGGCGATTTTTTACCGGTAAAAATATCCGCCGGGGGCAAATTATTACCGGTATGTCGCCGGGGGGCGACTTTTCAGGGGGGGCAATACTGTCATAGTACACCGGCTCTGGTAGATAATGGCGCCAGGTGTGTGCGTGTGAAGGAACACGCCGAACAACATCACCAGGGATACGCTAATCTTCGTCTACTTCTACTTAGCAGCCGCAAATGAGAATGTTCATCATTATCTGACAAAGTTTTACGGGCTCGGCCCAAGGGCTTGGAGATTTCGCTACTGTAGCAGTTGCTCTAAAATTGTTCTGAGGGAGGCACTACAATTTAGGGACTTACATTTTTCAAGAGCAGGCATTTCTAATCATGTTTCAAAGTTTCACGGTGACTGCATGGCGGAGACAATACGGAGATAGGCCTATTGCGCCACAAAGTGCCAGAAATAAAGAAACATTAGCAGGAAAACAAGACCGCCAGTACGGGCGGCCTAATTACGCGCTGCCAATGCTATCGATATCGCTATAGTCTGCAAATTACCTTTACGCTTACTTAGACTTAGACTTAGTTCCTCCAGTTCCGTGCGGAACATTGGTCGACGATTCGTCTCTACTTGGCACGATCGCTGGTCTCCATTTACTTGTATTTACTCGTAGGGTCTCCATTCTATGCCAGGCTCGTTGGTGGTGACGTTCTGTCAGTAGCCTATAAGGTCTTGCCTTCCTTGTTTTTGAACGGGACACTTTAAGTGTTAATTGCTTGTTCCAGTAAGTTCTCTGATGATTCTATACAGCGTTTTGGAATCGTTCTTCGCTGCAGCTTCTTCTGCTTGTTTCTCTTTATGTTCAATTCACTTCTTTTTGTCATTTCTACAACTTTTTTTCACGGCTTTCTCTGCTCGTCTATAGTCTTCATTCATCTGTTGTTGCTGAGTTCTTGTTCGTGCCTGTTCTCTCGTGATCTTAATTTGCTTTTTTGTCTGTTAATTTCTATGATTTATTTGATGTCTATTTCTTCTTGTATATGATCCTCTTCTCCGCCCTAAGGTTGTCTCGGCACTCTTTTTCGAAACTTCCTGGAATGCCTGCCAATTCTCCATGACATCCCAGAGTCCTGCTGTATTGCGAATCTATTTGCCAGTTCAATACGGAAGCTACTAGAGGTCTCAGGGTCTTTCAGTTTGTAGGCTACGCGTTGCGTGCGCTGCGTCACCACGGCCTGGCTGACGCTGGCCTACACATAGTCTTCCGGTCAGTCGTCGTCGCGGAGCTGCTGTACGCCTGCTCAGCGTGGAGCGGCTTCATCACGGCATCTGATCGTCATCGCGTCGATGCGTTCCTCCGCCGCAGCAAGCGCTCGGGCTACTGCCAGCCAGATCTACCGTCCTTCGACGAACTGCTGGAAGACGCCCGACGATAATAATAAGCTCTGTAATAATCCCAACACTCACTCCACTATCTTCTGCCACCACGTAACCTGGCATCACAACATTACAATATCCGTCCCACCTCATCTCACAACAGACAATTACCTACACGCACCGGACACCTGGTTGATGCCAACTTCATCACAAGACTACTGTATAAGGACTGTTACTGATCTCGGACACAATAGTGACATTTTCGCTGTTTATTTCTCATTTATCGCTCCCCTATAATTCCTAGAAAATGTTTTTGAGCTTGCTGTGTTACTTAAGTCTGTACCTTGTGCTACATTCAAAGTTTGTTTGGTACAGATTCGGATCCCTACGACTCTCCATTTTCCTAAAACGGGGCTACCGTTTGCACTCCCAAAATACTTGCATTGCAATTTGCGGTCAAACAAATTGCCAGACAGTACGGTCGGCATAGCGACAACCGGGCTTTTTGTTCTTCTTGTTCATCATGGCGTCGACACTCTGATCAAATTAGTAGAAAATAAAAAAAGTGAGATAATGGTTTAGAAAGCGCGGAAAAAATGTGTTAACTGCGACTGCGAAAGTGTGAGACTTGCGTGAGATGCGTAAGGGACTCGTCTTAAAGCATTGATTGAAGTGCAGTAGACCTAAGTGATTTGAGAAGTGGCGCAGAAACTGCAGAATGACATGCAGTCACGTAACGGTCCAATCCAATCTCCGCTTATATACATAGATGGAAAAGTCATACCTAACATAATGCGGGTCCACTCAGAATCCACTGAGCTTAGGCTCTCTTTATAGCAATCGGACACACATTGGCGCAAAACATGGGCCATTTGGCTAAAAAGAACTCGGTTGAGCTTTTTTGCCCGGTGTAATGCGGAATAATGACTCCCAAAGAGCAAAGACGCTAAATATATACGTTTATTCACCACTCAGGTAGTAAAAATGAAATGACAGAGGATAAATGATAGAGGATAGGAAAAATTTGCCATTTTAGCCAATAGGTCGTCGTATCTCAAAAACGGTGCGAGATATGATCAAGTTACTGTTAATCTAATGAAGTCGTAATACGCTTTTGATTGGCAACGAAAACATTGCATTGCATTACAATGCATTGTTGTGATACAATTGAATTGTACCTTGGATGACCGTGAACGCCGAAAAAGAGGTTTTATGACATCACGCGCAACAGGTGTTAAGCACGTTTTATCGAGATGTCCGTCTGTCCGTTCGTCGATCCTTAAACCCCTAAAACAGGGGTTTTGATAAAAAATTTTCAGTTTTTGGCTGCAGCGCACATTTTAATCGTGAATTGCGACGAAATGGCTGGAGATAAACCAAAACAACCTGCGTGAGAAATTTTTTAGCATTAAACGTAGGTAGATTTTAGCTGTCCAAGTCCCGACCCCCTAGGTTCAAGGAGGCCTGTGCAGTCGGGCGTCAAAGACGGCTACCCCCTAAGAAGTGGTTATTTTACCGCTTTATAGGCCTATAGCGTGAAAACAGTTGCAAATGGACGTAAACGTAGGCCTACTGCTGAGCAGAACAAGCACTGTAGATGACGAGCTTTGGAACGGTGTCAAGATCGGTGACCTTGAATGACCTTGAACTCCTAAAATAGGGAGTTTTAGTGTTTTTTTTTTTGCAATTTTCGGCTGTGGTGCACATTCCATAAGTGAATTGCGCCGCCGACATGGTCGGAGCTAGACCTGGACAACCTGCAAACAGCAACTGCTAAGGCTGTCGCGTCTCTCATGACCTTTGCTCAAATTACCTGTTTTTGTTATTGCGTTGTAAATTTTTTTTTGTAGCATTGCTGTTTTTCTCCGTTTGTGTGATTTATGTAAAAGCTCAATCACTCATTGAGTGTGAAGAGTGACGCTGGTGGGCCTTGTATTAACCAGTGACGTCCACTCCACTGATAGGTGAGAGCAGGTTGTATCGTGGAAAAAGCTGGGGACTGTTTGATTTGGATGATAGGGAAGATAAAAAGGCAAAAAAGAGGGCAGAAAAAAGACAGCTTAACGACTTGGTGGCGGTTGCTTCTTGGTGCTGAAAGGGGGGGGAGTTGAACGCCCCTGATCTTAAATTAGCGTCTACACTTTACTGTGATACTTATGTCTCGCTTATCGATCGTCTACCCTGCGCGGCGCGATTGATTTTTAATCGCCTTTTATTTTCAAATCTTTAGCCCTGAAATTACGTCGTTGCAACGTTTACTGGAGACAAGACAACTAAAGCAGTCAGCGTCAGCAACTCAGTATCATGCAGTTTTTTTTACTTACTGCAAGAGTTGCGGTTTTTAGCAGAGCATTATATATCACGTGTCCGTTTCTCAACTTCCGGTGTTTTTGTTTCTGATTTGTGTTTTAGAATTTCGAATTGCTTGTTTTTGTCGTAATAATGTCCGATAGTAAAGAGAAAATGGACATGAGTTTGGATGATATAATAAAGATGAACCGAGGGGGAGGTCGTGGAGGGAGAGGGGGTAGGGGAAGAGGAGGTCGCGGTGGTGGTGGCCGCGGACGTGGTTTTTACCGGCGGAGTAGCAGCAATGGCGAATTTCGCGGCGTCAGCAGAGGAGGTGTACAACGGCGCAGACAACCGGCGACATTCACTAGAGTCAGTGTTTATCAGTTAGATTGTTCTAGAGCGTTAGATTTGTGATTTTGCTGTTAGCGTGCGGGGAATTCAAAGCTCTGAATATTATGTGGCACTATTTGCTGAAAACTACTGAAAACAACCAAGGTTGTGGCTGGCGTTTTGGGTAAGAGTTAGGGTAATTGTTTAGAATAACTACGCCACCTTAAACGGCTGTGTAGATATATGACAGTAATGTGTATCAGTAGAGTGACTTTTTTATGCATGTTTTTTAGTTGACATCTTGGCGAATAGCGTTAGTTACCTTTTGATGACCGATTATAAAATTTAATGGGCGAAATAACATGGTTACTTACCCACAAATGTTGTAGTAATTACACCTTATTGCACATTTCATGCATGTTTGTCGTCAGAGGTTTCGTTTGAGTGGAGGAAACAATTACACCTTATTGTACATTACGCCACCTGCCAAATATCAAGTTGATCAGACAACAGGCAGCGAAGTTATGGGGATTTTTCGCCAACAACGCAATTAACCGCTGTGATCTTGACCTCTGACCCCTTGATTTTGTAATTGGTCCACAGGGTGCTGGTGTCCCAGGGACCCTTTCTACCAAGTTTGGTATTCGTAGGCCTTTTCGTTTTCCCTCTAGGTGGAGGCACGGGACAGACAGACGGACAGGATCAACACATGATGGGGCCTCCTTCTAGGAAGGACTGCCCCATAAAAACATCGCACTGCACCGTCATGGCAGTCGTGAACTTCTGCTAATATAACGTAACGTAAAGTTCAAACACATTACATCGGAAGCAAACACGCGGGCGCCGGGCATCTAAAAACCGAGAACGACACCATGTAATTTGAATTGCTGTACTGTTCGCAGTGACTCACTGCAATGAGGAAATAGCTCACAGCAAAGCAAATTTTGGTAAAGACCGATGCTATGATCACGAATTTGTGATCGCAGCCGCCGATTGCCTATGATCACGACTGTCGTAAGAGCCTGCCTACATGACATGACATACTGCCTGCCGTAGGCAGCCTCTTACGGCAGTCGTGATCACGGCAGCTAGCAACTGATGAGTCAGCAAGGTACAATGCCAAGGTATCACGCCTTCGTACCATTTGGCCAGTCAAGCCTGGCAGCACTAGGTTCGAATTCATAATCAATGTTGCAACCTTAATTTGGGTGTACATCTATGGCTACATAATTATACAAAATATCCTTAAATTTGCACGCTAAAAATTTAATAGCTAACAAAACTGAATAAGCTGCAATAACTAACCCTAACCACTAGCGCCACCTATCTAACACCACCTGTCTAATCTATGCCCATGCCCAGCGATGTTCTAAAAATAGCTAGCCAATACCGTGGTTGCCGTGATCATAGGCAATCGCCGGACTATGATCACGAATTCGTGATCATAGACACTCCCTTTGGTAAATTAGCAGTGTTTGCACATCATGTTATAACAGCACATCTCTGATAATATGTGTGAAAGATACAAGAGATGTAACAGTGCAGCACCAGATAGCAGGGGTAGGCTAGCAGTACATATGCAGTTCAGATATCACATGATATCAGTTATCACAGTACCGGGTACCTGAGACTGTATTGTTGTCATTACTGTTGTTCCAATTTCAGGTATTTAGTTCATAAAAACTTTGTTGCTAGCTTATTGACTGTATAAAGTGCCATTGTAATAGCTGTTGCTGCGTACGAGGTTCTGTGCATCATGTACTTGCACGTGATCTGTTGCAGACAACAGAAGTTCCTGATGTTTGGGAGCATGACTTATACCAAGATGACAGACGACCGGCATCAGGCAATAGGTCATTTGGTGCTCAGAGGTCCTCCGGAAAACTCATCATCACGAATCTCGACTATGGTGTCAACGACCAAGACATACATGTAAGAATTGATTTCATCATCATCATCATCGACAACCGTGGGCTCAATGCCCGTTGGTGTCTGACGCCATTCTTACTATCGCTGCCCACCGCTGCCTATCTAGGGCAGCGT
>Ga0209367_1008818_pt1 | contig 13756 bp, 12 predicted proteins | sample WorMetLIZISLAND2_FD_187412 | JGI IMG/M metagenome (GOLD analysis project Ga0209367, IMG submission 187412) | Marine gutless worms symbiont microbial communities from Max Planck institute for Marine Microbiology, Germany - Olavius geniculatus... ... | reverse complement strand
TCCGGAAACTGTTGTCTTAATTGATCGATATTCATAAGATCTCCTTTCGTTTGTTCTTTTAAGGAGATCTTACACCATGGGTGTGACAGATACGGTCACACTAACCTTAAAAATGTAGATAGGCTCGTAAACTTTAAAGAAAAAACAATCAGAAACCTATTTGTCAGCGATATTTCAGATAGTTAAACTTTTTTACGACCATTTTAATTCAGTAAAATTGTGCTACCATGCTGCTGCGGAAAAAATTGTTTCCGAGAATCTTTTGGTTCAGGAGACCGAAGTACTTCTATTGGTTTTGATAAAAAGTTATACAGGTATTTTTCATTAGAATTGTCCTGAAACTTTCGGCAAGTGAGGGAGATGTTTATGCTGCATTTATCTTGTAATTTATCAAGTTTAGAAAAATTTGTTGGAAACGTGACAGTGCGCAAACCGGGTCAGAATAAAATGCGATGAATGAACGAACTATGTGGGCAGGTCGATTTTGTTACTGAAAATATACACAGTGTGTTTTTATGGATACACAATTTGGCTTTTACTAGTGTTTCGCATATTTTTCATAGGATGCAAATGGGGTCTAAACCTTAATAGTGAATTGAGATGACCAAACTGATTCCGGAGATCAAGAGGGGGGTTATGAAAAGATGAATATCTAACGAAATTCAGGTATCTTATAATATGTGTTTCTTCTCCCAGTTACCACAGGTTTATTTATGACACATTTGAAAGCCGGATGAATTACCACACCCGGCTCTCAAAATCATATACATTTAATTGCTTTTACCGTGGCTAAGAACTTTAGGATCGACATACTTCGGATCGGTTATACCCTTTTTCCTTAATGCCTTTCCGCCAAGAAATGCACGCATCATGCGGTCAATAACAAGTGCTGTATTGTAATGCCGATCATCCAACAGCGGCGTATACTCGTCAAATTCAATAATGGCGACCTCGTTTTGGATGGCCAACTCACGTACCATGCGTATCGCTTCAGCCGCTGTAAATCCACCCGGATCGGGATTAGATACACCGGGAACAAAACTTGGGTCAATGGCATCCACATCAAAGGAGATATGAAGCGTTTTGCCTTTTACTTCTGCAAGTAATAGGGTTGATTGCTAAGGTTTGCCGCTTACCATGGGATTAACATATTTTGGGTCCATGCCTTGCTTTTTCATTGCGATGCCCGTGAGAAACTGCAGCATTACACGCCGAGAAAGCCTGGCAGTCTGTTGTCCTTTATTGTCATAGAAAGGATTGTACTCAACAAGATCGAAGCCCACGATCGTCTTGGTCGCTGCAAATTCACGCAAATAGGGGAATAAATCGTTTGGTGTGACACCAGTCGGGGAACTGGAGCCTGTGCCGGGAGCATAGGACATATCAAAAACATCTATATCGAAGGACACATAGATAAGCTCGACATCTTTGAAAACCTCGTAAATCCTGTCAAAAGACTTTCTAAAACCGTCCCGGCGAATTTCATTAAGATGAAGTACCGTTCCACCTTCCTTCAGAATCTGCTCCCAGTCTTTTTCCCCGAATACCGGCGTTGACATTCCAAACTGCACGACCTCTTTTCCATCAAGCAGTCCTTGATCAATTGCAATAGTCATGTAGCTACCAGAATGATAAAATGCTCCAAACTTGCCAAAACCACGGTCAAGATGCGCGTCAAAGTGTAAAAACCCAACATTCTTTCTGCCATATACATCGACAATCCCGCGATAGGTTCCGTTCGGAACTGAGTGATCGCCTCCAATTACAAATGGTATTGCACCCGTTTCTGCGACTTCACGGGTGATCTTGCGTATTTCTTCAAGGGTACGCGCTTGGTTATACGGGTCCATCCCGGCATCACCGTAATCAACTGCTCTTAAGATTGTAAACGGGTCTATCAAAGTCTCATATTCAACCCAGCCTAATGGCAGTGATGCACCGTAAGTTCCGTAGTCGCGAGTATATCGAATTTCTGCCGGTGCCCACATGCTGCCATTTGAATGCGGTAGTGCACCTGTAGGCGCTCCAAAAAACGCTATGTCAACCTTTCCGGCAATCAGATCCTCCTGTGTCCATGCGTAAGGCTGCTGGAAAAATGTTTTAACGCCAATATTTTCCATTTGAGCTTCATAACGCTGCAGACTAACCGGGCCTGGGGCACGCTTGGGATCTTTGGAATAATCCCGTTTTTCGCGCCACATATCCCTTGCCGGGTCCTCGCGCAACAAAATGACGTCCGGATTGTTGGGATCAAGATGCGGCATTGGGGCAAGTTCTTCTTTAGGTGCAGCATCTACCAATGCCTTGTTGATTGGCCCATCATCTTTCGCAAAAGCGATCGAGACGAAAATGAATATTGAATATGCGATGAGTGCGTTTATCGATATGATTTGTCTGGTGAGTCGAATCACGTTGTATCTCCTTTACTTTATTCTTAATTGGAGGAAAACACATTGATTACTTAGGATAAGGATGACCAGACTATTATTCAATTGTCTAACAAGAATTTAGAGCGCTGACGTATAGTATTTTGGGTGAAATTATGGGGACAGAAATTATGGGGACAGGTAATTTATTTATTGACAGTGATTTTTATTCAGTATAAAGATTGAACGAGTCTTATCGTACATAAACGGTCATACAGAGGAGGCAAAATATGCCAAGAACGTCGCGATTGATCGTTGAGAATGAAAAAGCCGTCTATCACGCTATGTCCCGGACGGCGCTGGATGGATATCCGCTGCAAGATGTCGAGAAAGATTTTATGCTGCATTTGATCAAACGGTTTTCATCTCTATATTTTACTGAAGTTTTAGGCTTTTGCCTGATGGGAAACCATTTTCATTTGCTCGTGAAAATGATTCCTGAAGACCGGTTTACTAATGAAGATATCCAAAAACGGTTTGAAGCATTTTATGGGAACAGACGGGAATTTGTCGAAGGCCAAATCCCCTACTGGCGTGAAAAGCTGTCCAATCTGTCCGAATTTATACGCGAGATTAAAGTCAGCTTTGCCAGGTATTATAATCGGCGCCATAACCGTAGAGGTTATTTTTGGGGAGACCGTTTCAAAAGCGTGATTGTCGACAAAGGCGAAACTTTGGTTAACTGTCTTGCATATATTGATCTTAATCCTCTGAGGGCCGGCTTGGTAGATCGTCCTGAGAATTATCGCTGGAATTCGCTTGGATATCACCTGCAGACCGAAAACAAAGATAAGTTTCTTTCCACTGATTTCGGACTAAAGGAATTCAATGTCAAGAGCAAAAAGGAACGAATCAGAAGATACCGCAGATTTGTTTATGAAGCTGGTGCGTTAGACAAATCGGATAAGATGCAAGCCAGAGTCATTGACGCGAAAGTCGTCGCAAAGGAACGCAAAAAGAATTTTGAAATCAGCCGAACCAGCCGATTCAGATACCGCACCCGCTATTTTTCGGATTCGGGTATCATCGGGTCAAAGGAGTTTGTGGCTGAGAATTACAAGCGGTTTAAACATCTATTTTACTCGAAGCACGAAAAGAAGCCTAAACCGATCAAGGGTTTGGAGGGGATGTACTCGTTGAAGCGGCTGTCTGAAAATTTTTGATTTATTTCGATCGAACGATATTGTGAAAATCTCGGTTAAATTAAGAAAAATCATCAGTGTCATTGAATTTCATTTTATTCTACAGGGACGATAGGCAGATGACGTATACGAATGCGACCTTTTTCAATGACAACAATGCTTCCCTCATTCACCGGAGTTTCAATATTCTCCATATTGTTTATTATAATTTCCACTTGTTTATCTGGCCGTCTACTAGTCCCTCTCCGGAAAAGAATGATAGAAGGCTTATTTTTATCATATAGTGCCAGTAACGTTCCGAAATCAGTATCCGCGGAAACTAAAATACGATTTTCCCTATCGGATCGCATCAGGACTATATCATCTGTGGCAGCCTCCAATCCGTAATCACGAACATGCGCTGCGTCGTGTCCTGCCTCCGTGAGGCCCTTTGCAACCAGAGGAGACAATGCATTATCGACAAGAAACTTCATACTCAACTCGCTAATGGTAGTTCTCGTTCGCGAACGGCTTCAGCTGCAAAATAAAGGGCTTCCTGGAGATCCTCTGTCTCCAAATCAGGATACGCTTTTAAGATTTCCTCCTGGCTCATGCCTTCAGCAACCATTCCGATAACAGTTGCCACTGGAATACGAAGACCACGTATGCAAGGCACCCCTCCCATCTGGTCCGGTTTTACAGTAATCCGTGTAAATTTCATGACAGACAACGCTCCTTGTTTAAGAGATCGGATAGTTTGGTTTAATTTAACAGCAATCGTTCTATCAAGTCAAATATTAAGGGTTGTATTCAAAAGAGCGCATAAAATAACATGAATTTCAAATAAAAATTGAAAACGGGACAATCAACACAGGAACATCCCCTTTATTCAAATTGACATTTGTCCGATATACACCAAAATTTTCTGACAAAATGATTTGTAGTGTCGCTTAAGGGGGCAGAATTCGAATTAAACTCGACAAACAGCGGGACTTTGCTGACGCTAAGGCTGACGGCTTGGCTTGAATTCTGCCGAAGACACAAAAAAAGCAGGTGATGGTTTTAATAACCACACCTGCTCGATTTTTTCTGGTACGCCCGGCAGGATTCGAACCTGCGGCCTACGGATTCGAAGTCCGGCGCTCTATCCAGCTGAGCTACGGGCGCATGTTTGAAGAGGTCAGAAGTCAGACAACAGATGTCAGAGAGCAGAAGACAGATGACCCGTCTTCGCTCTTCGAGCTTCGCCGTGGCAAGCAGAAGACAGAAGACCCGTCTTCGCTATAAAAGCTGAGCCGTGGCATGCAGAAATCAGAAAACACCAGACAGATATAGGATAACTTTGTTTGGCTGCTGTTTTGAACAGGTAAAATATTAATCTTGGCTAAATTTCAGGGATTTAGCCGTGAACGAATAACCGGGCAGATTTCCTCTGCCCGGTTTGGATTTTTTATGGGGTGAGTGATGGGACTTGAACCCACGACAACCGAGGCCACAACCCGGTGCTCTACCACCTGAGCTACACCCACCGTAATCGATTGCGGATTTTGGATTTCGGATTGCGGATTAAATGAAAAATGCTCTGTCCGAATCCACATATCCAATCGAACTATGCTATTTAGCAGATTGAATATTTAATTTCAAGCGGAAAAAAACTAAATGTTGACGCTTTTATTCAACTAATATAATCATTTCGGATTGCTTCGAATTTTGCAATTTGCATTAGCCGAAAGAAGCTTTATCATTTTTTTATTGCAGCCGCCAAAAATAAATCTGCTGAACCGTTACGTTTGAAATCAAAATTGAAACGATCGGGCTTGCTGAGGATAATAAATTGAATCAATTTCAGATGTTCTTTATTAGGGCAATCATCGGCCTGTTTGTCGCGGTTATCATCACGCGCATGTTTACGGGCATTATTCATATTCCGTATATCGTGGGGTTGGCCATTATCCTGGTGGGCCTGGCCTATTTTTCGGAATACTTGCGAAAGCGCCGGGATAGATAAATTATTGTTTGGGGTCACGGATAACACAGATTTCACAGAAAAAATTTTTGCAATTTAAATCCGTGAAAATCTGCGCAAACCTGTGTCCCTAACGAATTAAATTGACATAGGAGCCACATCAGTGAAACAGATAATTCTCGGCACGGCGGGTCACATCGATCACGGCAAAACCAGTTTGATAAAGGCCGTTACCGGCATAGATACGGACCGGCTCAAGGAAGAAAAGGAACGCGGCATCACCATCGAACTGGGGTTTGCATCCCTGGACCTTCCGAGCGGGGAGCACCTGGGCATCGTCGATGTTCCCGGTCATGAAAAATTCGTCAAAAACATGGTGGCCGGCGCCACCGGCATCGATATCGTGGCCATGGTCATCGCGGCCGACGAGGGCGTCATGCCCCAGACCCGGGAACACATGGAGATATGCACTTTGCTGGGGATCAAGCACGGACTGATCGCCATGACCAAAACAGATATGGTGGACGAGGAGTGGCTTGAGCTGGCGCTGGAGGATATTCGAGAATTCAGCCAGGGTACCTTTCTGGAAGATGCACCAATCCTTCCGGTATCTTCAATGACCGGCCAGGGCATTCCCGAATTGATCACCGCCCTCGATGAAATCGCCGGCCAGATACCCCAGCGCCGTCCGTCCAATTTGTTCCGCTTGCCGATCGACCGGGTATTTTCCATGAAAGGCTTTGGCACCGTGATTACCGGCTCCCTGGTTTCGGGAAAAGTCAAGGTGGGAGAGACCATCATGATATACCCGTCCGGAATTACCTCCAAGGTCAGGGGCATTCAGGTGCATAATCAAAGTGCCGATGAAGCGGACGCCGGAATGCGCACCGCCATCAATTTCCAGGGGCTCGACCGGACAGCAGTCAACCGCGGGGAAGTATTGTCCACCCCCAAGGCCCTGGTTAACAGCTACATGGTGGATGTTTCATTTCATTACCTGGCCAGCAATCAAAAACCCCTGAAAAATCGAACCCTGGTAAGGTTTCACACCGGCACCAGCGAAGTCATGGGCTACCTGATATTGCTCGAGCAGGAAGAGCTTCCGCCTGGTCAGACCGTTGTGGCTCAATTGCGCCTCGACTCGGCGGTGGCCATCGTCAAGGATGACCGGTTTGTCGTCCGCAGCTACTCGCCGGTGAGGACGATCGGCGGCGGACATGTCCTGAATCCGGCGCCCCAAAAGCATAAACGCCTCAAGCTGGAAATTATTCAGGGCTTGCAAAATCTGGCCAATGATGATCCGGCGGAAATTATATCGTACCACATTGAACAGGCCGGCTATCGCGGTGTATCATTTTCCCACCTGAAAATCATGACCAACCTGCCGGACAAGCAGCTCGAAAACCAACTGCAGCATCTGCTGTCTCAAAAAACCATTATTCAATCCGATAAGGAAAATAGAATATTCATCCATCAGCTCACGTTTGACGCACTGCAGCAAAAATTCAATGAACACCTGTCCGAATACCACAGCACCAACCCTCTCAAAGCAGGTATGCCCAAAGAAGAGCTGAAGTCCAAGTTCCCGCTGCTGACCGACTCTAAACTGTTCAATCAGGTTCTGAACCAGATGATCAAAAGCCAACAAATCGTCCAGGAGGAAAATACCGTCCGCTTGGAAAGTCACAAAGTTTTTTTAGGCCGTGATCAGGCCGATATCCGCAAAAAAATCGTCGATACCTATCAGGCCGGCCGGCTGCAGCCGCCCTATTTTCGCGACGTCGTCAAACAATTGGATGCCGACTCCAAACACATTCAGGATGTGATGCTGTTGCTGGTGGAAGAGGGCCGGATCGTCAAAACCAAGGACGATCTGTACTTTGACGCCGGCGCGGTGGATAAATTAAAAACAAAGCTGGTGGATTTTCTGAAGTCCAACGGCGAAATCACCACGCCCCAGTTCAAAGAAATGACCGGTGCTTCCCGTAAATATGTCATTCCGTTGATTGAATACTTTGATGCCAAAAATGTCACCCTGCGGGTGGGCGACAGCAGGAAGCTGCGGAAAGGCTAAATTAGTTGATTGAGTTGATTGCGTTGATTGCGATGATTGCGTTGGCTGGACAAGGAGCGAAGCAGATAAAGCAGGGAGACGAGAAGGCTGGAAGGCCGGGATGCTGGAAGGCGAGAAGGCTGGAATGCCGGGAGGCTTGAAGGCGCAGGTACTGGAGCAGGCAAGCTGAAAGCTCAAAGCTCAAGGCAGAGGGCATGGGGCAGAGCGCAGAGAGCATAGCGTGCGGGGCAGGGAGTTGGGATGCGGATACAACGAGAAGGTGAGAAGATGAGTGGGTGAGAAGGGCAGAAATTGAGAAGAGCAGAAGATGAGAAGAGCAGAAGAGCAGATATTCAGAGGGATATTCGGAAGGCGGACCCGTTGTCGTCCGATACGGCGGGACTATGCCGCGGCTAAAGATGCGGAAGTCGGAAACAACAAGAGGGCCTCTGACCACCGTCCTGGACTAATCGCACATTCCCGGCTTCCTGGCTTCCCAGCAACCCCGCTTCCCAGCTTCCCGGCTTCCCAGCTTCACTGCTTTCCAGCTTCACTGCTTTCCAGCTTCCTAGCTTCCCAGCATCCTGGCCTCAGCTGATTTCCAGGCTCGTAAACGCCTCCGTAATGCTGTCCAGCAGCACCATGCCCTTCGTGGTGAGGGCACAGCGGGTTTGCGAGACGTTTAATAGTTTTTGAGCTTGAAAATCTGTAATGATTTCATGATAAGTCGTTAGAAAATCCATCCCGAAACGATCTTTAAAATCTATCAGATCAATTCCGTTGGCAGTCCGAAATCCCAGATAAATGACCTCCATCACCATCTGCTCGGTGGTGAGAGCTTCGCTGTCGGCGACGGGCAGCCTATTTCTCTGAAGGCTGTCGATATATCTGGCAACGCTTTTGTGATTCCAGGAACGCTGCCAGTTACTGAACGAATGAGCTGACGGACCCAGGCCGATGTAGGGCGCCAGGGACCAGTATTTGCTGTTATGACGGGATTCCCAGCGCCTCTCATCATGTTCAGCCAAACGGGCAAAGTTCGATACCTCGTAATGCCGGTATCCGTGCGTAGACAAAAACCCAACGGTCATTTCGAACAACTCCTTTAACCGGTCGCCCGAAGGCATGGATACCCGTCCTGACTTGACCTGGTGATCAAGGGGTGTACCGGATTCACGGGTCAGAATGTAGCAGGAAAGGTGCTCGGGATTGATTCGAACGGCTTGTTCCAAATCGGACTGCCAGTGGCTTGGTTCCTGTCCCGGCAGCCCGTAAATCAAATCCAGCCCAATGTTTTCAAAACCGGCCCGGCGTGCCCAATCGACAGAGGTCAGGGCTTCCTTTCCCGAATGAATGCGGCCGAGAAAGTTAAGATTATTATCGTTAAACGACTGGATTCCGATGTTCAATCGGTTGACCCCGCAACGCCGGTAGCGACCGAATTCTTCGAGGGTTACGGTTCCCGGATTCACCTCGATGGTGAGCTCTGCATCAGATCGGACCTTAAATTGTTGGAGGGCCGCGGCAATGACATGTTCGACGGCTGTCGGATCCAGCACTGACGGTGTTCCGCCTCCAATATACAAGGTATCGAATGTCAACGGGCTAGGACCGACCAGTTGCATTTCACGCTCGAGTGCCGCGATAAATGGGGTTGTTCGAGTGAGGTCGGTCGTTGAGTAGAAATCACAATAGAGGCACTTTTTCACGCAAAAGGGGATGTGGATATAAAGGCCGCCAAGTTGTGTATGATCGTTGCTCATGTCTACGATATGCAGGTGTCAGATGTCAGAAGACCCGTCTTCGCTCTTCGAGCTACGCCGCGGCAGGCAGAGGACAGATGTCAGAAGACAGATGTCAGAAGACAGATGTCAGAAGACAGATGACCCGTCTTCGCTCTTCGAGCTACGCCGCGGCAGGCAGAGGACAGATGTCAGAAGACAGATGTCAGAAGACAGATGTCAGAGGACAGATGACCCGTCTTCGCTCTTCGAGCTACGCCGCGGCAGGCAGAGGACAGATGTCAGAGGACCCGTCTTCCGAAATCCGCAATAGGTAGTCCCTCCTATCTCCAGCCCGCAATCAAATGCAGATGCAAGTGAAATATAACCTGCCCCCCTCCCCTTTCCACATTGAAAAACAACCGGTAACCGGATTTGTCTACACGATGCTGCCCAGCCATATCCTTGGCCGCCATGAGCATTTCCGACAAGATCGGCCGGTCGGCTTCGGTCAGGTCGTTTATACTGCGAATATGCTTTTTGGGAACAATCAATAGATGGACCGGCGCTGACGGATTGATGTCCTTAAACACCACGAGCACATCGTTTTCGAATACAAAATCGGTGGAGGTCTGGCCGCGCGAAATCTGACAGAACAGGCAGTCTTGCCCCATAGTTCTATGTCTCTCATTTCTTTAAGTTTTTGGAATGGTGATGCGTATCACGGCTGCCCGGGTGAATATGCCCCATGGAATAGTGGAATAGTGGATTATTGGAATGATGGGTTTAATCGAATGGGATCAATTTTTATAGGAATGGGTCGGATCTGTTTATAAAATCATAGCTACCATCCGCCTTCGATTCCCAATATTGCATTGTTCCACCATTCCATTTTTCCAGCATTCCAGTATTCCAACCGCATGAAATTGGATCGGCTCAAAAAGCCCATTTGCCTCGCAGCGTCACCGTTTTCAAAGCTTCGGCAAGCTCACCCAGGTAGCGCGACCTGGATATTTCCCGGGCCCCGAAACGGGTTAAATGCGCAGTCGTGATTTGACAGTCTACAAAGGCGAAGTCAAGCGGTTGCAGGTGCTGCACCAGCGCGACCAGGGCGACTTTGGAGGCATTGTTCACCCGGGTAAACATCGATTCCCCGAAAAAGCAACTGCCCAGCGATACGCCGTACAAGCCGCCGGCCAGGCGGTTGTCTTGCCAGGCTTCAACAGAGTGGGCAAACCCTGAGTCGTGCAGTCGGCAGTAGGCCCGCACCATGTCGTCCACGATCCAGGTTCCTTCATGGTTTTCCAGGCGCACCTGGGCGCATTCGGTGATCACTTCTTCGAATGCGCAATCCATGGTTAATTCGAATACGCCCTGCCTACAAACTCTATTTAGAGACCTGGAAATCCTTAATTCAGCCGGGTACAGCACCAGACGGGGATCAGGCGACCACCAGAGAATCGGCTCCCCTTCCGAATACCAGGGAAAGATACCGTTGCTATAGGCCAGCAGCAGCCGGTTGGGGCTCAAATCGCCGCCGATTGCCAGCAGGCCTTCCTCAGAAGCCAGATGTGGGGATGGGAAAACAAGGTCTTCAGATAGTTGGTAAACGGGCATTCGATTTCGGAATGCGGATCGCGGATTGCGGATTTAAAGGTGGAATGATTCCTATATTAATTCCTGGTCTGTTAAATCCGCATTTTCCGGATAATTTTTGATGCAGTATTAATTGTAGTCGAATGTCAATTCATCATCCTTCAAATCAACGTGCACCAGACCTCCTTTTTGCATCCGGCCGAAAAGGATCTCATCCGACAGGCTGTCTTTCATTTCAGTTTGAATGACCCGTGCCAGGGGTCTGGCGCCGTATTGCGGGTCGTAGCCCTTCTTAGCCAGCCAGGTGCGCACCGCCGGCGATATCGTCAAAGCGACTTTTTTAATGCCAAGCTGCACGTTCAACTCCGCCATGAACTTGTCAACGACCTTTTCCATGATCTCCAGGTCGAGGGAGTTGAAATTGATGATTTCATCCAGGCGATTTCGAAATTCAGGGCTGAACAATTTTTCAATCGCCTTGATGCCCTTGGAAGCCTTGTCTTTGTTGACATCACCGAAGCCGATGGTCTGTTGACTCATCTCCCGCGTACCGGCATTGGAGGTCATCATCAGGATGACGTTCCTGAAATCCGCTTTTTTGCCGTTATTATCCGTCAGGGTGGCATGATCCATGACCTGCAGCAGGATGTTGAACAGATCCGGATGGGCTTTTTCTATCTCATCCAGCAATAACACCGAGTGGGGGTGCTTGCGAATACCATCGGTCAGCTGTCCGCCCTGATCAAAACCGATATAGCCCGGAGGTGCCCCAATCAGGCGAGCCACGGCATGCTTTTCCATGTATTCGCTCATGTCGAAGCGAATGAACTCCACCCCGAGAATGTTGGCGACCTGGCGAGTGACCTCGGTCTTGCCGACCCCGGTGGGCCCGGTAAACAGAAAACACCCTACCGGCCTGTCAGGCGTCCCCAGTCCGGCCCGCGAGCGCTTAATGGACGTCACCAGGGCATTGATGGCATCGTCCTGCCCGAATACAACCGTCTTGAGACCGTCCTCCAGGTTTTCCAACTTGGCCCGGTCCGAGGTCGAAACACTCTGGGTGGGGATGCGCGCCATTTTGGCCACGATTTTTTCGATGTCCGCCGGGTTGATTTTTTTGCGGGTCGAAGCACCGGTGAGTCTGACAAAAGCACCGGCTTCATCAATTACGTCAATCGCCTTATCCGGCAAGTAGCGATCATTGATGAATTTGGCCGACAGTTCGGCCGCCGATTTCAACGCCGGGTCGGTGTAGACAATGCCGTGGTGCTCCTCGTAGCGGGATCGCAGACCCTTGAGAATCTTGACGGTTTCCTTAACCGGGGGTTCAAAGATCTCAATTTTTTCAAAACGACGCGACAGGGCCCGGTCTTTTTCAAAATGGTTTTTGTATTCCTCAAAAGTGGAGGAGCCGATGCAGCGAATCTCACCGCTGGTCAACACCGGTTTGAGGATATTGGAGGCATCCATTGATCCGCTGCTGGTCGCACCAGCGCCGACAATCGTATGGATTTCATCAATAAACAGGATGGCTTTGGGCTTTTTTTTCAACTCGGCGATCACGCCTTTGAGCCGCTGCTCGAAATCGCCGCGGAACTTGGTCCCGGCCAACATACCGACCAGGTCAAGGGCGTAGATCTCAACGTCCTTGAGCAAATCCGGAACATCGCCCTTTTGGATCTGCTGGGCCAGTCCCTCAGCCATGGCCGTTTTCCCCACCCCGGGATCACCGACATACACCGGATTGTTTTTGCGACGGCGGCAAAGGACCTGCATCGTCCTTTCCATTTCGGTTTTGCGGCCGATCAGGGGATCCAATTTACCGTCGGCGGCAAAATTAATCAGGTTGGTCGTAAAGAGCTCCAGGGGATTGGTTTTTTTCTTGGTTTTTTCCTTGGCCGGTCGCGTCAGGTCGGCGGGTGTATCCTCGTAGGCCCCCTTGGTCACGTTATGTGAAATATAGTTCAGCACATCCAGGCGCGTAACCCCTTCGGCACTGAGAAAATATTCGGCATGCGAGTCCTTTTCCAGAAAAATCGAGGCCAGGATATCGCTGACCGTAACTTCCGGCTTCTCAGCCGAGCGGGCATGATTGACCGCCCGCTGAATCACACGCTGGAACCCGATGGTCTGCTGGAGTACGTATTCATTGCCATCGGGAATCCGCTCGATTTTATCCTCGAAAAAATCCTCTAATGGGGAGATCAGATTTTCAACATTGCCACCACAGTTTTCAATGATGTCAATGCCGGTCGGATCGTAAAGAATTGCAAATAGGATGTGCTCTATACTAACATATTCGTGGCGTCTTTTTTTTGCCTCTCTAACAGCAAAGCCGAGAGTTGCGCTAAGCTCTTTGCTGATCATAATCTACTCTCTTTCCATGATGCATTTTAGAGGAAATCCGTTTTCACGAGCCAGGGTCTCCACAGTATTGACTTTGGTTTCAGCGACTTCATAGGGATAGATGCCGCAAACGCCTACGCCGCGGCGGTGTACGTTGAGCATAATGCGGGTAGCTTCCTCCGGTGATTTGTTGAACACATAAACCAGAACCTCAACGACGAACTCCATGGTGGTATAGTCATCATTGAGAAGCATTACCCGGTACATGGGCGGTTCTTCGACCTCGCGGTCGGTTTCCGAATCGACACTTTCCTCAACTTTCGGATCGATATTGCTCATTGACGTTACACCCGATGTAAAAGCCTGAGCTTTTAGCTACAACCGCATCGGTTGTATAAGTAAATTTACGAGCCTATCTACATTTTTAAGGTTAGTGTGACCGTATCTGTCACACCCATGGTGTAAGATCTCCTTAAAAGAACAAACGAAAGGAGATCTTATGAATATCGATCAATTAAGACAACAGT